>Ga0123334_1005092_pt1 | contig 12900 bp, 9 predicted proteins | sample BiotimSIPDNA_FD_89706 | JGI IMG/M metagenome (GOLD analysis project Ga0123334, IMG submission 89706) | Anaerobic biogas reactor microbial communites from Washington, USA - Biogas_R1 time_0 SIP DNA | ecosystem: Engineered > Bioreactor > Anaerobic > Unclassified | place: Washington, USA | collected... | reverse complement strand
GCCTGGATAATCTCCTGTGCCAGGTCTTTGTTTTCCGGCGGGTACAGGTTGGCCAGGCCCGAGCCCAGCACCGCAATCGTGCGCCCGCCGCCCTCCAGAGCACCGCGGTGCGCTGCGGTATCGATACCGCGCGCCAGCCCGCTAACCACCGTCACGCCCTGCTGCGCCAATTCGCGGGCAATGCGATGCGCCTGCTCGCGCCCGTAGCGTGTTTCGCGCCGGGAGCCCACAATGGCCACCGCGCGCTCCGGCGCATTATGCAGCACGCCTTGATAAAAAATCACATGCGGCGGGTCAATGATATGTAAAAGTTTTTGCGGATAGCTGTTTTCTCCCTGCAAAGCCCAGGATATGCCCAGCTGTTCCAGACGCAGCACAGCCTTGTCCAAGCCGATGCTGCGCAGGCTGTGCAGCTCCCGCGCGGCTTTGTCCGGCACCAAGGCCGACAAATCATCGCAGGCAAACACCTGCGCCGCACCAGGCTCCTCCAGCAAACGTTGCCGCGCCTGCCAGGTCAGGCTATCGCTCAATGCTAGCCATAACGTATATAGAGAATTACGCTCACTGACCATAGGCACCGCCCCAGTATTTGGCATCAATCATGCGAAACTGCACGGCCTCGGCCATGGCTTCCAACTCGATGTTCTCATCCCCGCGCAGGTCAGCAATGGTGCGCGCCACTTTGATTAGCCGCCCGTATACGCGCATGCTGAAGGCATGCCGCTGCATCGCAGCCTGCAAAAGCTTCAAGGCCTGCGGCGATACCTTGGCAAAGGCATCCATGTGCTTGGTATTCAGCTGCGCATTGCAGCGGAACGGCGTGCCCTGATAGCGCTGAAGCTGCCGGTTGCGCGCGGCTACCACGCGTGCACGCACGGTCAGGCTGTCCTCGGCCTGATGCGGTGAGGTGATGTCCTCGATGGGCACGTTATCTACCTCTACCTGCAGCTCAATGCGATCCAGCAGCGGGCCGGATATCCGGTCTAAATACTTACGGATCTCGTGGCTGCCGCAGCGGCAGGGCTTGACCCGGCTGCCATAATATCCGCACGGGCAGGGGTTCATGCTGGCCACCAGCATGAACGACGATTGATACTGTGCGCGGGCACGCACGCGCGACACCGTGGCGTATCCATCCTCCAGCGGCTGGCGCAATGCTTCCAGCACACTGCGGGGATACTCCGGCATTTCGTCTAAAAATAGCACGCCGTTGTGCGCCAGCGATACCTCGCCAGGGCGGGCGTTGGCACCGCCACCCACCAGGGAAGCCACCGACGCCGAGTGATGCGGCGTGCGGAATGGGCGCTGCGTCATCAGCCCCTCACCGGGCTTGAGCATGCCGCATACGCTGTATATGCGCGTGGTTTCAAAGGCCTCGGCCTGCACCATCTGCGGCAATATACCGGGCAAACAGCGCGCCAGCATGGTCTTACCGCTGCCAGGAACGCCGACCATCAGCAGATTATGCCCGCCGGCTGCGGCAATTTCCAGCGCGCGCCGTGCCGAGGCCTGGCCGCGCACCTGGGCTAAGTCTGCGCCGATGGGCTGCTCGGCTAAGCACTCCTGATAGCTGCGCTGCGCCTGCGGCAATATGGGCATTTTGCCGGCAATGTGCTGGGCAGCCTCGTATAGGCTGCGCGCGGGAAACACCTGCATGCCCTCTACGGTGTTTACTTCCTTGGCATTGGCCACCGGCAATATGACCTGATTGATTCCGCGTTCGCGCGCAGCAATCACCATGGACAGCGCGCCGTTGACATGCGTCAGCTGCCCATCCAGGGCCAACTCACCCAGCAGCAGCACTTTTCCGATGTCCACCTGCGGCCGTATCTGGCGGCTGGCCAGGATGATGGCCATCGCGATGGGCAGGTCGAACACGCTGCCCTCTTTTTTGAGATCTGCCGGGGACAGGTTGATGGTGGTATGGCCAAAGGGCATGGTAAACCCGCTGTTTTTTAGCGCCGCCGTGACGCGGTCACGGCTTTCCTTGACGGCGGTATCGGGCAGGCCGACCATGGCAAACTGAAACGTGCTGCCGGTGGTCACATAGGCTTCCACCTGCACAGGCTCGCCCTCGGTGCCGGACAAGGCAAAGCACAGGGTGCGCGCAATCATGGCCTATCCCCCCTTTTTCATCAATAGAACAGCCAATTGGGAAACCATTTCATCGCATCCAGCCAGGCCATGGGCACGCGCACGCCGCTCATATACGGGAAAAACGCGATGAACATCAGCAGCACCAGCACCAGGTAACCCATAACAAACGGCAATGCTTTGCGCCCAAACCGATCCTGCAGCCAATCCGCCACCAGCACGATGCACAGGATAATAAACGGCACCGACGGGAAGTAATGGTAGATATACGTCCCCCGCGGCACCAGCACCCAGGGCAAATACTGCGCGCAGAAGGCTAAGATGAGCAGCGCCGGGCGATGATCGCCCGAAACGTTGTCGCCGGTTATCTGTGCAGGTTTCAGGCGGATATGCTGCGCCACAAAACGGCCCATCACAGCCAGAAGCGCCAACAGCCCCACCCACCACACGGCGGGGGTGCCAAAGGCAAATATCGTGCTGGCGGTGCTGCCCACGCGCTTGCCGGCAAAGTACCACATGGGCTTGATGCTAAGCGGCCATTCGTACCAGGGCGAATAATAGGGATGATCCATGCCGAAGCCGGGCTTGGCATGATAGTTATACATGCTGACGCTGGCATCCCATACCTTTTGCAGCGTGATGCCGCCCGGCGTGCGCATGAACCACGGGATAAACGACACATAGTAAATCAGCGCGGGAACAAGCACAAAAAAGCCAACGCAGGCCGCCAGCGTAAGGAGTACGCGCCGGGGCCAACCGCGCGCGGCGGCAAAAGCAGGGGGTTCCTCTTCCCCTTGGTTCGCAGGCAACTGGCGCTGCGCGTACAGCCCCTGCCTTATCTGACGCACCACCGTCCAGAAAAAGATCACCGCCAGCCCCACACCAGCGTACATCCCCGTCCACTTGGAAGCAATGGCCAGCCCCATGAACAGGCCGCTCAATGCCAGCGGGCGCAGCGTGCTGCGCAGGCTGCACGTAAAGTGCGGCATCAGCGCGTAGCGGAACATATAATAGAACGACCAGATGATAAACAGCGTGACAAAGCTGTCGATGGTGGCAATGCGCGTCTGCGTAAAGTGCATGGCATCCAGCGCCATCAGCAGGCAAGCCATGATGCCGCCTAAGCGGCGCTTGGTGAGCAGCCTGCCCAGCAGATACATACCCGGCAGCATCAGCACCCCTGCCAATGCGCCTGCAAAGCGCCAGCCAAAGGGGGTCATGCCAAATATCATGATGCTGAACGTCATGAACAGCTTGCCCAGCGGCGGATGGCTGACCTCATAAGTGCTGTTGGGCTCGATGCCCCAGATGGCATTGCGATGTTCCAGCGCCGTGCGCGGGTGGTAAATTTCGTCAAAATAGGCGCTGTTATACCAGCTGGGCTCGCCAACCAATGTATCCTGCTCGTCTATCAGAGCCTCGCCATTGCCGGTTATCAGCTGAACGGGCAGCGTTTGCTGGCTTTCAGCATCGCGCAGCAGCATTTCATTGAGCGTAATGCCGCTGCCCTCCGCTATCAGGCGCAGGTAACGCGCGGTAAACGTATAAGGCATAGCCTGAAATACAGTATTGCCTTCTTCATTGATCGTGTAATCACTTTGATAGCGCCATGAAAAGCAGTTGCCCTGCACCACGCGGGCATTGTATGCCGTCCACGTTTCACCGTCCGTGCTGGTTTCCCAGGTAAAATCGCGGGGGCTCCAGTGGATACCGGCATAGGTAAGGATATTGAAAGTGCGCTCCTCACCCAAGTCAAAGGCGACCATCTCGCCTTCCTCGCGCGACACCCAGGCGTTTTGCGGCGCGCGCGTGGAACCCAAGTTGGTAAAAGCAACCACCGAATAGATGGCGGTGATGGCCAGCATCCAAATCCAATCCTTGCGGTCGGTGCGCACAAGGGGCTTGGGATGGAGCAGCGCGCGTATGGCAGAGGGGGTATGGCTTTCCTCTTTATCAGCAATCGTTAAAGGCCGAGGCGGCACGGGATCCGGCTGGCTCCAGGCAAACACGCAGCCCAGGTACAGCGCATAGACACCGGACAGCACCAACAGCACCGCTGCAAGATACTCCACCCAGGGGGCTTCGCCCGCAATATTGAAATAGGGCGCTGTCAGGTGGCCTGCAGGTCCGCCAATGCGGATGGCCCGATCCAGCACAATGCCCACATTGAGGAACGCCGCCACGCTTACCAACAGCATCAGCCCCAAAATACGCCGGTCACGGAAGCACACATACGCCAGCAACAGCAGCAATATGGCCGGGAATACATACCGCTCATGCATCATGGTGCCCAGCGAGCAGAACGCAATGAGCATCGTGGCACCAAAGAAAGGCAGCCAGCCTATGTCACGGCGCGCCATAAACTGCACGCAGACCAAATAGAACACCGCCACCATCAGCAGCGTGCCCATCAGCGACATGCTCATGGGAATAGCGGCGACAGCAATGCCCAGCGCTGCCAGCGGCGACACCCACAGCAATTGCCTGCGGCCAGGGCGTGCACGCAGCACATAGACAGCCACAGGCATCAGCACCGCCAGCGCGCCCGCCAGGCGCAGCAACCAGCCTGTGCTATCGCCCACCGGCACCCAGTTTAAGCCAAACAGAAAGTAAAGGTTGGTAGCGTTGACCGTAGCCTGACCGTAGTAGGTCATGGTGCCGCTGTACAGCTTAATCAGCCAGGCCAGCGGTTGCTCCATGGCCGTTACAAAGGGCAGCACAACAACCAGCGCCACCAGCGCGGAGATACCCGCACCCCACAGCGCCGAAATACGGCGCTGTTTATCCTTGTGCATCGCCAAATCCATTATCAGCGCGGCCAGGCCGATGGGGCCAAACATCAGCGCCTGCGGTTTTACTAACACGGCAAGCACATAGATGGGCAATGCTGCGATCCATTGCCCCTTGATGGCCATCAGCACCGTGAGCACCAGCAACAAGGTGAGCAGGCTATCTACCTGCCCCCAGGCTGCGCCCGCCACATAGGTCAGCGGATGGGCGGCGTACAGCGCCGCAAGAAGCAGCGCACTGCGATGGTTATCCCTGCTGCGCGCCACGCGGTACAGCACGTAGATGGCCGCCACATCGGCTAGCACGCTGGGTAGTTTGACCAGCCATTCTGGCGTGCCGCCGCTGCCGCGCGACAGTGCGCCCAGCGGCCACAGCGCCAGCATATACCCCGGCGGGTAATCGCTGTGCTGTTCGGTGAGGTAAAAATTGGCAGGCCCTACCTCCGCCATGCGGTTGGCCCAGCCGGTAAAGCAGCCGATGTCCACGCCATAGCCCGGCACCACAAACACGATAAATATCCGCGTAAGCAGCGCGGCCAGCAGCAGCACCGCCACCTGCCAGGAAGCCCCGGCATGCTTATTTTGCTCAAGCTCGGTTGTGTTTACTGCCTGCGCCCATTTGGCCAGCATCCAAGCCAGCGCCGCATAGCACAGCGCGATTAGCATCAGCCAAGGCCAGGCCGCCCGGGCGGGCGGTTCGGGCTTGGCTGGCACCATGGGGGCAGGCGGTTCCCAGGATACCTCGTAGTATTCATCCGGCACTTCGCTGACAGCCTCCAAGCGCAGGTCGTCAAACATGGCCTCGCCGGTGGCCTCGCCGCTGTAGCCGCCCAGGCGCGCAAACACCGTCACCTGCGTCTGATCCTTGCCGGTGCGGCCATACAGCTTAACCTGCTGCCACTCCCCTGCGGTATCAAACAGTATGTCGGAGTAGTTGTGTCCGCCTTCGATGGACAGGTTGGCGCCGCGCCCATCCTGCGCCGATGCGCGGATATAGCCGCTTAAGCAGTACAGCGTGTTGGGCTGCACCTGCACAGCTTGGAAATAGCGCGCGTCGTTGGGCTCACGGTTAATGATGCGCACGCCCTGTCCGTCGCGTCCCTCCACCACATCAAAAGACGTAATCCCTTGCGTGCGCCAGTAGTAGTCGATATCCCAACCGACGGGGTATTCGCCCTCCATTTGTGAAAAGTCGCCATTGACCAGCAGGTTTTTGCCCAGTTCCGCCGGCGCCTGCGGCTGCGGCCGCAGACCCATATAAAGCAATGCCGCAGCCGCCAGGCATACGGCCAATAAGATGAGTATGCGTTGTCGTTTCATCGTTCCCTCAAGGGCCCATGCCCACATTTTTCTTGTGCCACACACCGGCGCGGGTGATTTCAAGGATATCAAAACGCATCCGGGCAGGGCGGGGCAAATTGGCCATGTAGGCGCTTGCCGCGCGGCGCATGCGGGCGCGTTTATCGCCGGTTACCGCACGCAGCCCTGTGCTGATGCGGTCATCGGGGCGATACTTAACCTCGATGAATACCAAGTATGTGCCATCCCGCGCGATGATGTCAATCTCGCCGCCTTGGGCGCGGTAGCGGGTGGCCTGCACCTGGTAACCTTGATTTTCCAAGTATTTGCAGGCTTTTTCCTCCCCTTCCAGGCCGGATTGATAGCTGCGATTACTCATTCGGTTTGTAACAATCTAGTCAAAAAACTCCTGCGGTGGACAGGGCAGGGGCCGTGTTCGCGGATGGCCTGCATATGCTCCGCCGTGCCATAGCCCTTGTTGCGCGCAAAGCCATACGCCGGATACTGCGCATCCAGCTTACGCATTTCCCGGTCACGGGTCACTTTGGCAATGATACTGGCCGCCGCGATGCTGTAGCACATGGCATCGCCATGCACAACGGCAATCTCGGCACCGGGCAGGCCGATGCTTTGCTCCGCGTCCACAAGGAAAATGCCCGCGGGCGCGCCTTCGGCTGCGCGCTGCATGGTCAGGCGCGTGGCGTTGCGGATGTTCATCTCATCAATCTCTTTAGGTTCAGCGCGGCCTATACCCACAAACAGGGCAATATCAAGGATTTCCTGATATACCTTTTCCCGGCGCGTCTCGGATAATTTTTTGGAATCATCCACCCATTGAAGCAGCGGCTCCTCCGGCATCACCACACAGGCCGCCAGCACACATCCGGCCAGCGGCCCGCGGCCCACCTCATCAATGCCTGCGCACACACCATGCACGCGGTAGGACACTTCAAACTCCATCAGGGCGCGAGCCCGGGTGGCACGGTCAATGCGCATGGCTATCCTCCGCTGGCGGCGTTTCCAGCGAGATGCGCCCAATGCGCCCGGCGCGGAACTCATCCAGCAGCACCGATGCGCCGCGGTCAAGGTCGGGCACCGCACCACGGCCAATGAAGCCGCGCCCTACGCAGATGGCCTCCATCAGAGCCTGTCCGCGCAACGAAGCATCCTCCACTCGGAAGCGGTTCATAAACAATTCAGGCTCCAGCACCATCAATTCCTCGGCCAGGGACTGTGCCAGGCGATAGGTATCCAGCACTTCATCACGAATGGCCGCAATATAGGCCAGACGGCGCGCGGCCTGCTGATTATCCAGACGCGGCCACAGCAAGCCGGGTGAATCCATTATCTCGATAAACGGGGCGATGCGCACCCACTGGTTGGCGCGTGTCACACCGGGGCGATCCTCGGCCTTCAGCGTTTTGCTGCCGGCCAATGTGTTGATAATCGTACTTTTGCCCACATTGGGCACGCCCACCACCATGGCGCGCACCGTGCGCTTGACACCGCGCTGTTCATTGCGCTGCATCCGCTCGCGCAGAGCTTCCTCGATCAAACGGCGCAGTGCGCGCAACGGACGCGTGCCCACGGCCTCGGTGACTACTTCACCTTGTTGGGTAAACCAGGCATTCCAACACGCAGTAACTGCGGGATTGGCCAAGTCGGCCTTGTTCAGCACCAAAAAGCGGTTTTTATGTGCAATCATGGGCAGCAGATCCGGGTTGCGACTGGACAGCGGCAGCCGTGCGTCACACACTTCAATAACCACATCCACACGCGACAATTGCTGGCTTAGCAGCCGCTTGGCCTTGGCCATGTGCCCAGGGTACCATCCGATGGTTTTGTTCACCTAAACTCCTTTAAAAGCACAGATTATGCCAGTTCTTCCACCATCTCGGTCAATGCGGACAGGCCTTGCACCGGGCCATGCGCATTGTCCAGCGTATGGTCGGCACACGCACGGTAATAACCAATGCGGCGGTTGTACTGCGCCACGATTTCATCATGCGACAGCTCATCCTCGCCCCCCTGCTGTCGGACAAGGGCCTCGGCCAGCAGCTGATCCAGCGGCTTTTCCACATGGATAATGATGCCCTGATTTTGCATCAGCTTTACATTTTCTTTGAGCATCGGCATCCTGCCGCCGGTAGCCACAATGCTGGGCGGCTCAGCGCTTAGCCCCATCAGCACGCCGGTTTCAGCGTTTTGGTAAAACTCTTCACCAAATTGCTTGATGATGTCAGCCTCGCTCAAGCCCATCATTTCACACACACGCTGATCGGTATCCACAAAGCGAATGCCCAAATTGGCCGCCAGTTTTCGGCCCAGGGTGGATTTCCCTCCACCGGTCATCCCCACTAGGAAGATATGCATCGGCAACATGAAACGTATCCTCCCCTTGCACTTGGTGTATTTGTTCCCAATTCTGTTGGATTATAGCATGCATCAGACCTGTTTCGCAAGGTGGGCAAGGCTTGAAGACAGCGCGGGCACGTGATACGATAAGAAAAAAGGAGGAAAGCATGATGGCCGTTGATGTTACCTATACACAGGATGGCAGGTTGGTGTTTGGCAAAGTGGTTTGTGACTGCGGCATAGAGCATGCACAGCCGCAGGTGGATGTATACCTGGATGCAGGCATCCTGAAGAATGTACCCGCATACATCGCAAGGCGCGGGTTTGGCAAAAAATGCGTGCTGGTAGCGGACAATATCACCTACCCCCTGGCCGGTCAGCGCTGCCAGGTAATGCTGGAGCGGGTCGGATATGAGGTTAGACCCTGTGTGATCACACGAAAAGATCATGTGGAGCCCGACGAGTGTGCCTGTGGCGAGGTGTTGCTGAGCATACAGCATGACACGGATTTTTTAATCAGCGTGGGTTCGGGCTCGCTGACGGACATCACGCGTATCAATGCCCAGCGCTGCAACCTGCCGTTTGTGTGCGTGGGCACTGCGCCCTCCATGGACGGATATACATCCGCCATTGCGCCGCTGCTGCTGCGGGGGGCAAAAATCCACCGCAATGGAAAGTGCCCGGAGATCATCGTGTGTGACCTGGATATTCTCAAGGACGCGCCTATGGACATGGTGGTGGCGGGCTTTGGCGACGTGCTGGGCAAGTACATTGCCATAGCCGACTGGCGCATCGGAAACATCATCAATGACGAAATATTCTGTCAGGCCTGCGGCGACATGGTCAGCGGCGCGCTGCAAAAGCTATTGGACAACATTGAAGGCATTAAAGCCCGCACCGAGCAGGGCATCCGCGCGCTGATGGAGGGGCTGCTGCTGGCGGGGCTTACGGTGATGATTATTGGACATACGCGGGCGGTGGCCTCTGTGGAGCATAACATCTCGCATCATTGGGAGATGGCCAAATTGGCGCGCGGTGAAACGCCTCCTTCACATGGCGCGGCGGTGGGGGTAGCCACGCTGATGGTGTGGCCGGCCTTCATGCGCTTTGCACGCGAAGGATTTGTGGAAAAGCCCGATGTACAGGCGCTGCTGGCTGGCCGTCTTTCCCCCGCGCAGCGCACAGATTGGCTACAGCAAGCCTATGGCGAGGAAGCGGCGCGTGCCATCATCGCAGAAAACCCCGGCGATTTCCTGACCGATGAAGAGCATGCGCGCCGCATCCAGCGTGCGGTAAACCGGTACGCAGATATCCGCAGCGTTATCAACGACATGCCCGATTTGTCGGTGGTGCGCACAGCCATGCAAACCCTGGGTGCCCCCACCACACCCGCCGAGGTAGGTATTGATGAGGAGCTGGCTGCGCTGAGCATGCGGGCTGGCAAGGACTACCGCACGCGGTACACGCTGTTTAAGCTGCTGGATGAGTGCGGCTTATTGGAAAGCTATCTGGCATAATCAAAACCACCGGCTAAGCCGGTGGTTTTGATTTGGTTTCAGCCCACAGGTCCGCCCGTTGGTTCAGGCAAGGAGCTCTCGGGAGTTGCCGTTTCGGGAGCCGATGTTGCAGTGGGCGGCGGCATCTGCGTTGGTGTATCGGTAGGCAAAGGGCTTTGCGTGGCAAACTCAGCGCGTGCAGTATCATACAGATGGGTCAGCGTGGCCTTGTCTGCGCGCCCGGTCTGCTTTAAGGAATTGGCCTTTTGATAGGCCTTCACGGCGGCCTGCGTACCCTCGCGGTATTGTCCGGTGATGGTGCCGGTATAGAAGCCCAACTGCGCCAGGCGCTGCTGGATCCAGTACACTTCCTCGCCCTGCGCGCCCACCTTCAGCTCCTTCAGGTTGGATTCGGGCACCTGCGCGGCACTGTAGGCTGGTGCCTGGCTGGGCGCAGGAGTAGCCTTGTGATAGTAGGTTTTCTTGTCAAAATCGCCGGGCTTGTGGGCAAATTTCAACTCCGGATCGGTGGGGGCATCCTCATGAATCCACACCTCCACACCCTTGCCGATGTTATCATACATCCATTTGGCATCTGCCATCGAAAGCCGGATACAGCCATGCGATGCGCGGTTGCCCAAACGGTTGACGGACTTCATGCTGACGGCACCCGATGAGCTAAACAAAATGGAATGGAACGCAATTTCCGGCGTGATGCGCACCCACCAGCGCGCAGTGGCATTGCCCCAAGTGGGGAACAACGCCGAGCGTGCCTTGCGCCCGGTCAACACATGCACCCCCACTTCGCTGGGGAATTTGGTGGTGCCTGTGGAGCACCAGAACACCTTTTCCAGGTTGGTAAACTCATTTTTTTCATCGCGGCTGAACACTTTGACCAGCTGGTTGTTGACATCCACTTCCACAAACCAGGGCACAGGTGTAGGCGCAGGCGAGGGGCGCGGCGTGCCTTTCACATCCACCACATCTGCGCTGTACAGCGCATTCCAGGTTGCCTCCCCCACCGCGCCGTCCGATACCAGCCCGTTATACGTCTGAAATTTTTTGACGGCGGCCTGCGTATGGGTATAGAAGCCGTTGGTAATCTTTCGGTCAAAAAAGCCTAAATCCTTCAGGCGCTGCTGCACCTGACCCACCGCCTTGCCCTTGCTGCCGTAGGACAGCCTGCCGGGATATTTTAAGTCCGGCTCCGGCGATGCAGTGGAGGTGGGGGCCGGGGTAGCGCCAGGGCTTAGCGTGGGCACCAGAATATCATCGCTGTATATGCGCTGCTGCGTTGCTACATCGGCGTTGCCCGTGCGTTCGATGCCATTGTCAATCTGGAAATTGCCAATGGCGGCAGTGGTACCATCCAGATAATTGCCGCTGACCTTGCCCCAGTAGTAGCCCAGCTCAATCAGCCGTTCCTGCAGGCGTTTGACATCCGCACCGGAATCTCCCTTTTTCAGCGGGCGGTACGCCTGACCATATATAATGTTCAGCGTTTCCGAATCCGCCTGGCCGGTGGCCTCCAGACCATAGGCCGTTTGCACGGCCTTAACAGCCTTTTCCGTCATCTCCAGGTATTTGCCGCTGATGGGCCCCTTGTAATACAACAGCTCCTTCAGGCGGCTTTGTAGCTGCTCCACCTCATCGCCGGTGTCGCCACGCTTTAACGTGCGCGCTTCAGGCGTCATGGTTTCGGGTGCCTCAGCATCCCCCTGATCCAATGGAATAGACTCCATCTGGGCCATCACAGCGGCACTCAACAGAAGAGCAACAACCAGTACAAAAGACAACAAACGCTTCATGATCATACCTCACCCAATAACATGAGCCTTATTGTAACATTTCAGCAACATTATTACAAGGAGTTAGATGTAATTAAACATTGTCTGCAACATTTTTGTTGTAATTTTTGTCTTTTGATTGTAAGGAGAGTTTGTCCATTGTTGCCATGTGCTTGCGCTCGACTGCCGTCTTATGCGAATAACAATAGTTGGGCGCAGTACTCTGATATGTGTAAAAACGTTTTGTCTTGATGTTGACGCGTGAACGTGCTACGCGATATAATAGTTTCACGGTCGCCATCTGCCGTAACAGCGGCGATTGCCAAGGCGAGATGTGCGAAGGGGGTGAAATGAAGTGTCTGAAATTCGTGTGAAGGAAAACGAAACGCTGGAAAGCGCGCTGAAGCGCTTTAAGCGTCAGTGTGCCCGCTCCGGCGTTTTGGCCGAAGTGCGCAAGCGTGAGCACTATGAGAAACCCAGCGTCAAGCGCAAGAAGAAGGCGGAAGCCGCCCGTAAGCGCAAATACTGAGATCTTGGTGTTTTAAAGACGGATCGGAAACGGTCCGTCTTTTTTCATGTAGTGAACCTTTCGGGGATCGGGAACGTCTTGTAAGGTGTGCCCATTGCATGAGAAAGGAGGGACCCATGGACATAACAGCCTTTGAGCAGGCGCTTGCCGAGCATCGGCCAGCCATCGTGCGCTTTGTGCGGTATCGGCTGACAGAGCGGCCGGACTGGGAGGATGTGCTGCAGGACGTGCTGCTGACCGCATTCCAGCAGCACCATACCCTGCGCGATGCCTCTGCGTTCAAGCCCTGGCTTATCCGCATCGCCCGCAACAAGTGCAACGATTACTACCGTTCCCTTGCACGGCACAAGGAAGTGCCGCTGGAGGATACAATGGCTACCGCAGTATCCCCAGGGCCTGAGGATGCCCTGGAGCAGCATGTGGTGCAGGAAGCACTGGCGGCCTTGCCCTCCAACGACCGGCAAATCCTGACGCTGTATTACCTGGGCCAGCAGCCACAGCGCCATATTGCACAAACGCTGGGCATCCCCCTGGGCACGGTCAAGAGCAGG
>Ga0123334_1005084_pt1 | contig 12910 bp, 11 predicted proteins | sample BiotimSIPDNA_FD_89706 | JGI IMG/M metagenome (GOLD analysis project Ga0123334, IMG submission 89706) | Anaerobic biogas reactor microbial communites from Washington, USA - Biogas_R1 time_0 SIP DNA | ecosystem: Engineered > Bioreactor > Anaerobic > Unclassified | place: Washington, USA... | reverse complement strand
TATTCTCATTATTGAAGGGAAAAATTACGCTAAGTTTTCTGAAGAAGAAAAGAAGTTTTGGGGAACACCCAAGGTCTTAGTTCAAGAAGGCGAACTCCTCACAATGACAGAAAAAGAAGCCCTAGAACTCGGCTTTTCTAAAGCTACTGTACAAAGTAAATCTCAACTTGAAGGTCTATTAGAAATTACTTCGTCAGAAGTAATTGAAAGCACTACAAGCGAAAAAATCTCACGTTTTATAGCCGCCATTTCTGGACTTCTTTTGATTATTGGCTTTGGTGCTTTATACTTAGAGTTTAAGACTCCTGGGTTTGGCCTTTTTGGTATCATCGGTATTATCGCCATAGCCATTGTCTTCTTAGGCCAATACGCAAGCCATATCGGAAGCTACTTACCTTTAATTTTACTCGTAATAGGTATCCTTTTATTTGTTGTTGAAATATTAATTATGCCAGGAACTTTCTTATTTGGCGTTGCAGGGATTGCAGCCATGATGATTGCTCTCGTAATGACTTTTGATATTTCTCAATTGCCTAGTTTCTTGTCTTCTGGTTCTTCTTTTGACGCTTCCCCTTGGCTTTATGGACTCTTCTTTATCTTTACTTGTGCTATCATTGCACTCATTTTCCCAATCATCGTTTCAAAATATATTGTCCCTTTACTGCCAGAGGGTTATACCCCTATGCTAAAAGCAGACCTTGCAGAAGCGATTTCTCCTACAGAATCGATTCAAGACATTCACATCGGTGATATAGGCACGACTAAAACTTTTTTAAGACCCGTAGGCCATGCCGATTTTAAAGGTCAACTTCTCGACGTACAAACTCGAGGAGAAATTATTGAACCAGGTGAACTGATAGAAGTCACTCTTGTTCAAGATGGTCGTCTCTGGGTCCAAAAACACACTAAAAATTCATAACATCTACAGGAGAAACAATGAATCCCATTCTCATTATAGGAATAATTATTGCAGCCATCATCGCACTTGTGCTGCTTGCTTTTATCGGTAAATTTTTCAGCCTCTGGCTACAAGCTTTATTCTCTAAAGCTGGCGTTAGCATTTTCCAACTGATTGGTATGCGCTTACGTAAAGTGCCTCCACAGACAATTGTAGAAGCTCGTATCTTAAGTTGCAAAGCGGGTATTCCTGTCGATACCAATCTTTTAGAAGCTCATTATATGTCTGGTGGTCAAGTGCTTCGTGTCGTACAAGCCTTGATTGCCGCCAACAAAGCCAACATTCAATTAAACTTTAAAGATGCCACAGCCATTGATCTTGCTGGTCGAAATGTTTTAGAAGCCGTGCAAATGTCTGTGAATCCAAAAGTGATCCAAACACCTAAAGTAAGCGCCGTTGCTCTTGATGGTATTCAACTTCATGCTGTCACTAGAATTACTGTACGCGCAAGCATTCAGAAATTAGTGGGTGGTGCTGGAGAAGAAACGGTTCTTGCTCGTGTTGGTGAAGGTATCGTTTCTTCTATTGGTAGCGCTCAAAGCCATAAAGAAGTGTTAGAAAATCCTAATATGATTTCTAAAAAAGTACTTGCCTCTGGTTTAGATGCTGGCACTGCTTTTGAAATTTTATCGATTGATATTGCAGACGTCGATGTCGGGCAAAACATCGGTGCTATTCTTGAAACAGACCGTGCCGAAGCAGACAAGAAAATTGCTCAAGCGAAAGCAGAAGAACGTCGTGCAATGGCTTTTGCTGCTGAACAAGAAATGAAAGCAAAGGTGATGGAAATGAGAGCGAAGTTTGTCGAAGCAGAAGCTCAAATTCCAATGGCCATGGCTTCTGCTCTTCGCGACGGAAAACTTGGTGTAATGGATTATTACAATCTTAAAAACATCGAAGCAGACACTCAAATGCGCCGTGAATTAGGTGGCACGCAGGAATCCAATTCCTCCGATAAGTAATCTATGGAAGGAATACTCATCATAGTCATTTTTGCGGTTGTCAACATTTACAGTAGTTGGCAAAAACAAAAGAAGAAGTTTGAAGCGGAAAAGCGAGGAAAAGAATCCTCGTCTGATCCGCTTGCTCCTATTCCTTTGGATCCGCTGCAAGAATTACTACGTAAATTTGATGAAGCCCAAAAAAAGTATTCTCAAAATTCAGAAGACGTTCCAAATGAAATGGAAGATTTTGAGAAAGAAAGATTTGAAGACGATTTTGAAGGTGAGGTAATAAAAGAAGAACCGGAAATCAAACCAGTTGTTTCTGAAACCCCTCCTCAAGAAAGTCCACAAAAAAAGTTTGTTCTAAATGAAACGCACTCAAATCCAGTGCCTCAGAATCAACCTTCTTTTGCACCTACTTCTCTAAATCAAAGTGAACCATTAAATAGTCAAATCAATTCTACCCCAGAATCAAAGACTATTTTAGAAAAAGCAGCATACTTCGCTATTACTTGTAATACGATATCAGAAGATCTTCTCATCGAAGAGTTTATGATTGGAAACGCGAAGGCCGCTAGCTTAATCAAACAACTTGAATACTTGGGCATTTGTGGAAAAAACATGGGGGAACTCAATCGCATCGTTCTTGTCAAGAATGAGAATGACTTAATAAATATATTAAAACGAGCTAGCGATCTAAATTTAAGCCAAAACCCAGTTTCTTTTGAAGTACGTCACAAACGCAAGTTTGTGTTCAGTAAAGAAGAAGCAGAAAAAGGGGTTATATGGTCAAAAATTTTAGACGAACCTCGATTTAAAAAGCATTGGACTCCCCAGTCTCGATAATAAAAAAAGGCACCAGTAAATGGTGCTTTTTTATTTTCCATTAAATTTATGATTTACAAAAGAAATATGTTGATCTTTTTCTGACGGATCCATCTCTATCGTTAAAGCCCATGGAAGGCCTTCGCCAATCCTTTTAGGAGAAACCCATACATGAAAGCGATTATAAACTTGAGCATCTATAATCAGTTTTGATAATTGAGAACCTGCTTCTACCAATAATCGGTGCATTCCTCTATTAGATAAATCATCAATTATCTGCGTCCAATGGCTTAAAAAATTATTTCCTCTTAATAAACGAACTTCAGCTATTTCTTCTATCTCTTTTTGTGGAACTTCAGAATAGATGATGGGCTTTTTACCTTCATGAAACATTCTGTAACGTGAAGAAAGAAGGCGTTTTCCTACAAGAACAATGCGCTCAGGTGAATTCCCTTCTAACCCTCTTAAACTGAGGAGAGGATCATCTGCTTCTAATGTTCCTCCTCCAATTAAAATAGCATCTGAAATAGAGCGTAAAGAATTGGTCCAATGATTCGCTTCATCTCCTGTGATCATTAAGCGCTCTCTATTCTTACCTGCAATGAAACCATCTTGAGTTTGAGCCACTTTCACTTCTACAAAAGGGCGTTGGTTACGTACAAAATAATCGTAAGCCTCGTAAAAACGATTTGTTTCTTCACTTAATATGCCTTCAAAAACTTCTATACCAGCAGCCTCTAATATTTCTTTACTCTTGGAGCGTACGGCTGGATTTGGATCAGGATGGCTATAAAAAACACGACGAATACCAGCCTCACCAATGGCTTGTGTACATGGAGGCGTTCTACCGTAATGACAACAAGGTTCTAGAGTCACCCATAAATCAGCACCCAAAGCTTTTGGACCAGCATCTTTAATGGCCATCACCTCTGCATGAGCGTTACCTGGTGCTTGTGTAAAGCCTTTTCCAACAACTATCCCATTAGAAACGACAACCGCTCCAACAGGAGGATTTGGACGACTGACTCCTATAGCAAAGTGTGCCTGCTGAAGAGCAAGGCACATATATTTAGAATCTGTTGACATTAAAAATTACAAACCAGCAGGCGCTTGAGAAAAACCGCCACGGATATTATAAACTTCTTTATAACCCGCTTGTATAAGCATAGAGGCAGCGGCGGCACTACGACGACCAGAACGGCAGTAAACTAATAGCTTTTTATCTTTCGGTATTTCAGAATAACGGCGATCTAATTCTTGAACAGGAATATTTAAGGCTCCAGAAACATCACCTTCAGCAACTTCACTAGGAGTGCGCACGTCTAAAAATAGAGTTTCTCCTTTTTGATTTAATTGTATTGCTTCATTCCACTCAATCGTTTTATAAGAGATAGTCTGAATAGGTTCTTCTTTCTTTACAACAGGTTTACTCTTTGCTTCTTTTTCAGAAGAAGATTCGCTACAACCAAAAGAAATAAAAACACCTAACAATAAAAAAAGAATTCTTTTTTTCATATTGATCTCACATTACATATTTAAGTTTAAGGGTGTAATTCTATCAGTATTAGAGATCAAATAAATCCCAAGTACTGCAGAAACCGATTTCGACTCATCTTCTAACGGCATGAAACTGTAAAATAAAAGATGACGCACAGAATCTGGGCCAATAAAAAGTTCTGTTTTTCCAGAACAAGCTTGTCTAGTTTTAATCACTCTTAGTGTATTATCTTTTAAGATGGATCCTAATGCAGCATTCACTGAAAAGGATTGCATGTGTTCGCCAATCACTTTAGAAGGATTATACTGCCCTAAATCAGAAGCATACGTTTGATTACACCCTAAGTAAACCTGGTCTTTATCTACCCAAAAAACGCGCACATAGGGTAATGACATGATGGAATCAAATAAATCCGTTTTAATCTCAGGTGATGTTTTATTGATTAGAGCATGATCAACCAAATGACCAGAGCCATAGAGCATGAGTCGGCCATTTATATTTTTATCAAGAAGCCCTCGAACAGAATACCATACACGAGATTCATCGATACCATACAAACGAATAAAAATTTCTTCTGACGAAGGGACATCCCGACCATATTCAGAAAAATGTTGAACACGGGCATTAATCACATTTTCAACTAGTCGAAGATCTTCTGCGGGCATGATCTCATCCATAGATACTCGACCAGGGGTTCTTGATGGAACTCGATGACGTTCGAAAACTACTGGAGTTAAAATAGACAGCTCTCTTTTTTCAACATCAATTTCCCATACAATATCGGAAGAAAGCCTTAAAAATATTTGTAATCTTTTCTCGATACTATTGTGATCTGAGCGCAATTTTATCACTGAATCGACATTCTTAAAATAGCAGACGAGTATTTTTTTCTTGGATTCCCAGCGAATTTTCTTTCCATACATTTCCACCCAGCACCAACCTTCTGAGCCATGGCGACATCTAAAAACAGCCGTTTTTATGCGATCATCACTTATCGGTGCTTCTAGTGAACGAACTAATAAATCTAAATCATCAGGATGAACAAATTCCTTTAGATAGCGCCCCTTAAGTAATGATGGAGGCATTTCTATTGTATTCACAGATGAAGGCGACACATATAAAAAAGAAAAATCTTCTGAAAGAGAGGCTATAAATTCTTGAGAGAAGACTTCTATTAGCTTTTTATTACTTAAATATTTTTGTAACGCTAGTAACTTATAAGACAAAAAAATACAAACGATAACCAAGACCAATATAATTGAAATTAGAGTAAACATATCCATCATACATTTCTCCTTACAGGATCTAAACACACAGCAGCTTATTATTATTATTTAATAAACTTTTTACCATAAAACAAAAGTTTAGAATAATTCTTTTACTTAAACCTTTGTCATAACAAAAAAAACGTTGTATTTATGTGATCTATATTACTTTCGAAAAATATTCCAATTTAAATGAAAAGAATTAGAACTAAACTGATTGGAATTTTTATAAATACCTGCTCCCAAAAGAAGATTCCGAAAGGAAAGAATTAAACCAACAGAAATCTGCGGTCCTGGGTAAGAAAACGCACTTTGAAAACGAAGTGCTCCAAAATCAATAGATTGCCCCACATTCAAGATACCTTGACCTAATTCCAAAAAGAAACGAGTCCCTGATACAGAACCCCAATGTAGCCCTCCCCACCATCTTTTTTTTTCTTCAGAATTAATGATATAAAGACCTCCAAATGAGAATCCTCCTACTAGTTTCAAATGAAGTCCTATTTTTGTAAGATGTGTTGCCCATGAATCTATTCCAGGAACCCACTCTGTACGCCATACATGACCAATCCCTATATTAAAACGACTTTTATGAAGGGCGATTTCTCCACTAAAACTAACCGCCCTATATATTGAATCTAAACTCAATAACGAAAATAGAAAAGCACTCCTGTAAAAAGATCGTCCCCACTCAGAACTGAATCCAAATTGATCACAGTCCTCAACTGCATTCAAATTGTTCCAAAAAGCACTTAACCACAAAGAATCCGTACGCCTTGCAGGAGAACTTTCTTCACTTGGAGCACCGCTTTCTAAAGTACTTCCCATAAAACCCCAAAAGCCTGGATACATAGAACTAGGGAAAGAAGGATTTTCTGCACATACTGAAGAAAAGCTAAGGACGCAAAACAACACCCACCACTTTTTCATAGTGCCCCACAGAAAGACGAATAAAATTTGGGCCTAATTGTCCCTTTTGTTTAATAGGAATAGAAATCCAATTATGATTTAGTGCATTATTTTTCATATGCCAAAGAAGATTTCCCTGCCCCGAAAGTAACTCGATTAAAACACCTTCTTCACTTTCTATAAGAATTTGCAATGAATTCTCATCTATAGATTTTGAAATTACTCGTGTATTAATTTTGAATGAAAAAGGAGATGTTTTAGCCTGAATTTTTAGGCCCCTTCCTTGAAAACCAGGGGTATTTTCAGCTCTTCCTGTTTTAGGGTTAAAGCCACTTGGGCATTCAATACCTGTTTTTTTATTCCAAATGGTAGAATCTAAAACTGTATTTTTATAAGTCAAAAAAATAGTATCACTCGTATTCTTAAGGTAACCTAAAGCCACTTGCTTAAAAAAAAGATCCGCTAATCCTTTTGATTGAATAAAAGCAAGCGTATCTTTTGTTAAAATGAGTGATTGATGAGAATCAATAGAATCTTCAACGGAAGATGAAATTAAACCTCGCTCTCCCAAGCCAAAATGGACTAAGGGTAAAGCTCGATTTTCTTGATTGTATATTTCAATCCACTCAGGAGTAGGTTCTTCTGGGCAATGGTGCACTTCTGTTAAATAAACTGGTGGAGATTCGTGTAAAAACAGTAACGTATCGACTTGATTATTTTGAATATTTTCATCAAGAGAAAGTGCTGCCTTAAATAAAAGAGATTCTCCTTCATAGCGAGAGAATATCCAGAGAGAATCGGTGATAGTCATCGTTTTTGATTCATCTAAATTACGATACTTCAAAGGTAAAATAGTCCATTCAACTAAAGACGAATCACAATTCAAAACCTGTAGTTGTATCTGCCATTTTTTTTCAAGATATTTTGCTTGTTTAATTCGAATAGCACAATCTTTAATACCCGATTCGTATTGACTATTTGCTTCTCCTGGACTCGGAGAAACATAAACCCAAGAATCCTTTTCAGAACTATACCGCTGAAATGATTTTCCATTTTTGGGGATAGGAAGAGCAGCAGAATCGACGCAATTTAATGACCTTAAACTCCAAAAAGAACTTCTGGAATTAGGTAAAGCAGGAAAAGGGAGAGGCCTACAATCCAAAAGCTCACTGGATTTACAAGTAGAGGTATCTCGGTGTAAAAGAAGCCTAGAAGCTTTTATTTGCGTGAAAGCATATTCAATTTTATCTTCAAACTGAATATAAAGAGTGTCCTTGACCGAGAAATCAGACCCTAATCGAATTTCAATAAATTCACCATAAAGATCTACCGTATCCTGAGGATCTGGTAAAAACTCGTTAAATAAAGGACACCCCATCAGTGCGAAACCGCACGAAAGGGATAACAACATTTTTTGGAAACCTTATTATGGGAAAAGCAATTAGAATGCTTTAAACCACCTATTTATTCGATCGCATGATCGTTAGGGAGAATATAATGAACTGGATTTACCGCCTTCCCATTTACCCACACTTCGTAATGAAGATGAGGGCCTGCTGAAAGACCAGTGTTTCCCATATAACCAATGATTTGATATCTCTTAACAAACTGGCCAGACCTTACCATATAAGCTTGCATATGACCATATTTTGTTTCAATCCCATTACCGTGATCAATCGCCACAAAATTACCTAAAGAAGAACTGAATTGAGCTCTTTGAACAACACCATCTGCAGAAGCATAAATTGGAGTCCAGCGATCATTAGCAATATCTATTCCATTATGCATGCGAACAATCCCCTTAATAGGGTGTTTTCGAGAACCAAACGGAGAAGCATAACGCCCTCTTGTTGGAGAAATAGAAGGTATAGACCGCCAATTCGTGTGTTGTTTTAGGATATAATTATTCACCGAGACAAAAGAGCCTTGATTCATTAAAATTTTATTGGCTAACTGACTAGATCTTTCTTGTAGTGCGTCGGCAAGTTCCAGTGTAGGAGAAGTAGACCATACTAATTGTAAAGCAGGATCAATAATACCGCCTGTTCCAAGCTCTCTCGAGTTACGATCCGCTACAGCAAGACCAAACTTGGCATATACAAGATCTTCTTCTTCAAAAAGAGAATCCATAGTTTGATCTAAAGAAGATAATTGGTTTTGTAGACGTTGGAGCTCGCTGTCTAAAGAGGCCCTCTGATGAATCGCCTTACCTAAAAAATGCTGATAAGTGTAAATTAGGCCTGCTTGAACAAATAATAGAAGTAAACCAATAATGATGACTTTACGTACGGCAAAGAAAACACGAAACATCCAGTTAGGAAGTTTCAGCGATAGGGATTTAGAAGAACCCTGTAAATGGATAGTCGTTTTAAAAAAGGACACGATCGGTTAAGTTTAGTAAAAACATTGAAAAACGTAAACCAAAAGAATGATTTTATTGAATAGAATATATGACTATCGATTTACTGTATTCATACCCCACAATAAGTAGGGGTATTCTCGGAAAAGGGCTTTTTTGAGCAGAAATAAACAATATTCCTTCTGGACCTCGGTCTTTTGGGTCTAAATAATAGTCAATAATAAGTGGTTTTTCTGGATTTTTTAGATCCCAGACTATGATCCCCGTCATACGCTCAAGGCCTAAAAAAGCAAGTTTTTTCCCATTGAACTCACCTATAGTCACCATTTCTGGTTCTGCACCCTTATCTTCACTTCGTGCATCTATTTTTAATTTGCCTTTTTTAGCATTCCAATTAAATAAAGAGGGGACCGTTTTTGCGATCATTTTTTCAATTTGATCTCCAGAATCAAAAAGAATTTTTCCCGTTTTACCATCAAATACACTCATCGAACGAGAGCCAAAAGCTTCTACATGATTACATGGCCCTTTCAAACAAGGCTCCATTTTTGAAAAAGTGTGTTTCTTAAGAGCGTTTAACCAAGTAAGATTAAATAAATCTGAGTTCAACAATTTCTTTTCAAGTAAGGCTAAAATATCTGTTTCATCTGAATAAAAGGAATAATCCCTCGATGCTCCTTCATTTGCAGTATATATATAATGACGTCCTTTTTCAGATAAAACGGCAATCCCATCGGGTTGTCGCAAGCCTAAAATGGGAGCATTTTCAATATTTATTTTACCATCTTTTCGGAAGTCAATCCCTTGACCTGGTAAAGAATGATCTAATCCACCTAGTCCAAAAACAGACGTTATTTTTTTCGCCTTAAGGTCAATCGAAGCGATTGCATTATTTTCTTGAAGGCTTACCCAAGCCATTTTACTCGAAGGGTCTACTGTAATATACTCAGGCTCTAGATTTTGAAAAAATGTGCCTGGACCCGTTTTTCGCACTCCATTCTTAATGAGAACCGTACTATCTAGGTGATCAAATTTCAATATAGAAACAGGATTATCTTCTTCTAAAATCTGGATCAAAGCAATAGCACCCTCTGGATTAATCTTTCCATCATCTGAAGGAGATCCTTCGCAAGCGACGAGAAGAGCGCCTCCATTCCCTGTAAAAGTAAGCATGTCGGGTTCAGAGCAAACAGAATAGCTTTTTAAGAACTTTAGTGAATCTGTATAACGGTATAAAACCACTTTTCCAGGATCAGTATGATTTTCACTAATCAAAGAAACCGCAACTAAATCATCAAAGACTGAAACACAAGAGGCGTCACCAGAAAGTTTTTTTGTTTCAATAGCAACTGGTTTTTCTACAACCGTAAGATCAAAAACACTGATTGAACTATTTCCACCAACCGCAAATAATTTATGATACAACGGCATGTAAGCGACTATTTCAGAATCATCTACATTTGATATTCGAGACAAAAATTTTAAGGTTTTTCCATATTGAAAAACTTGATTTTCAGCAAATAGAAGCCCTATTCCCACTAACAATAATAAGCCTATTTTTTTTTGCATGATTTGCCTCAGAAGAATAAACTAAACAAAAATGCACCAATCGCCATACCACTTAAAAATGTAGCACCAAAAGCTATTTTTGTTTTTGATGAAGATGACGTTTGTTCATTTGAGAGGGTATCAGAAATTACTTGTGATACGCCTTCTGCCTCCGCTTTTTCTACCGCTTTTTGTAAAGAAAACGAACAATCACTATATTCCTTTTTCATGAGATTATAGCTTGACTCGTAATTTGCTTTCTGTTCTTTTTCTAATTGAAGTTCATTTTTATAAAGGGATTCTTTTAAGCGAAAAACACTATCATTAGAAACAATTATACTGTCTCTTAAGTCCAATTCTTGCTTGCAAGAGAAGCTGTCTTCTTTTTTATCATCGGCAAAGAGAGTCGATTCAAAAATTAAAAGCAAAATTAAAAGAAAGACTCTCATACCGATTACAATAAAAGACTAGACAAGATCACCCATACTAAACATTGGCATATACATGGCAACCATGATAAAACCAACGGCGCCACCCATAAACACGATAATGATAGGTTCTAGCATGCTGGTGACTGAGTCCACAGCAGCATCCACTTCTTCATCATAGAAGTCAGCTACCTTTAAAAGCATGCCACCTAAATTACCTGTTTTTTCACCAACGCCAGTCATCTGGACCACCATAGGAGGAAATATTCCGCTTTCTTTCATGGGTTCCACAATAGGCTTACCACCAGCAATCGATTGAGATATTTTTAAAATCGACTTTTCAACAGCGAGATTTCCAGCCGTTTTGGCAGTCACCTGAAGGGCATCAATAATGGAAACACCTGCATTTAAAAGAGTCCCTAGCGTACGACCAAAACGAGCCACAGCTGTTTTAGTTAACAAGTCACCAATCTTAGGAGCCTTTAAAAGAAGGGTATCAAATTTTAAGCGCAACTGTGGAACTTTCAAGACGGTTCTCATTGCAACAATTGCAGCGACTATTAAAACAACCCATAAAAGTGCATAATCTTGAATTAAATTAGAAGCATCCATCACTATTTGGGTTGGCCCTGGAAGCTCCGCTCCCATTTCCAAAAACATGCCAGCAAAAGTAGGCACCACAAATGTCAAAAGAGCAACCACAGCACCGACAGCCACAAAAAGAACTATCATCGGGTACATCATCGCCTTTTTCACCTTTCGTTTGGTGCGTTCATTGGATTCTTGATAATCGGCTAAGCGAAGTAAAATGCCTTCTAAGATACCACCTGCTTCACCAGCGGCCACCATGTTACAATACAATTTATCAAAGACTTTTGGATGTAAAGCTAAAGCATCTGCTAAAGAGGAACCACCATTAATTGACATGGATATTTTATGAATCACATCTCTTAATGCAGGGTTTTCCATTTGTTCTTCAAGAATGGTTAAGCATTGAAGCATTGGCAAACCAGCAGAACACATAGAAGAAAACATTCTAGTGAAACGAGAGATATCTGCAGATTTGATGCCTGTTCCAATCGTTAAATTGATTTCGGTAGGCTTCTTTTTTACACTCTGAATAACAAGACGTTTACGACGTAATAATGATTCTGCTTCTTCTTTGTTTTGAGCCTCAATTTGGCCTTCAAAAACATTTCCTTGAGCATTTTGTGCTTTATAAAGAAATATTGGCATGCGCTAAAGCCCCTTCTCCATCAAGAGTTTTTCAAGTGAATCTGGACTTGGTGATTTAGCTAAGGCCTCAAAACGATCCACCTTACGTTCTGCAATTAATTCACAAAGCCTCATATTCATTGTATTCATACCAAACTTTTGTCCAATTTCTATCATAGATTCAATTTGATGCACTTTATCATCTCGAATTAATGCTCGAATACCTGGCGTCATATTCATTACTTCATAGCACATCACTCGCCCACCACCTATTTTAGGTAGTAATGTTTGACAAATAACACCTTGAAGAACAAAAGAAAGCTGTGTTCGAATCGTTTGTTGTTCGCCTTTAGGGAACACATCCACAATACGATTAATTGTTTGTACAGCAGAGTTCGTATGAAGAGTCGCAAAAGTTAAATGGCCCGTTTCAGCAATGGTAATCGCAGCTCGAATTGTTTCAAGATCACGCATTTCACCAATCAAAACAACGTCAGGATCTTGCCGAAGAGCCATTTTTAAAGCTTGTGAAAAGCTATCAGTATCACTACCGACTTCACGCTGATTAATCATACAGCCTTGGTGCTTGTGTAAAAATTCGATAGGATCTTCAATTGTTAAAATATGATCATGGCGTTCTTTATTGATTTTATCAATCATAGCGGCAAGCGTAGTTGACTTACCTGAACCAGTCGCTCCTGTCACTAAAACAAGACCAGAAGGTCGAGTCGTGAATTCACCCATGATCTGAGGTAATCCAAGTTCTTTAAACGTTCTAATTTCTAGTGGAATAATTCGTAATGCTAAAGCCACACATCCACGTTGTAAATACGCATTAGCACGAAAACGAGCAAGATTAGATATACCAAAAGAAAAGTCGCATTCTTTATTCTGTTCAAAAGTTTTCTTTTGAATTTCATTCATAAGACTATAAGACATTCTCATAGTCTCATCTGGTTTT
>Ga0123334_1005079_pt1 | contig 12919 bp, 18 predicted proteins | sample BiotimSIPDNA_FD_89706 | JGI IMG/M metagenome (GOLD analysis project Ga0123334, IMG submission 89706) | Anaerobic biogas reactor microbial communites from Washington, USA - Biogas_R1 time_0 SIP DNA | ecosystem: Engineered > Bioreactor > Anaerobic > Unclassified | place: Washington, USA... | reverse complement strand
GCTTCTGCCATAAACTCCGTAAGCCCGTCTAATATAGTCTTTTTAACAGTTATATCCATGCTACCTGCTCCTTGTTTAATTCTTCCCATATTCTCTGTCCTTCGTTGTTCATCACGAAATCCATTAATGCGTTGTATGCGTACAGCCCTGCTTCATTTCCTTTAGTGCTGATTAGAAGCCTCTGACCTCTGTATAAAGGCTTGATTTCATAGTTCCTTCTTTTAAGGTCGACTGGCTCTTCTGCGCTGTGTGTCTTGAACTGCCATGTGCCGTCTGCTTTCTTGTAATCTGTCGGTATGTTGTAATTATAGTTCTCTTCGGATGCTTGCGGGTGGGGCGAACCCTCGCCCACAAGACCTACTCCAAATTCTAAAAATACCGCTTTGTCATTATCGTTAGTCACTGTAAGCATACCCCCGATAATGCTCATTGACCAGCCTGTTTTAAGACCAGTCTTTATCTCCGGCTCGTTAAAGCCTTCTAATCTGTCAATGTAACCGTTAGCAATCTCGATAATCCTGTAATAGCATCTTTCAAGGAACTTCTGCATAGAAGAGTTTTCCGAAGAAAATCCTACATAATGCTTCTCGAACTTTTTTAGTTGCTTGATTGCGTTCTCTATAGAATTATGAGAAAGCTCTACATTGACTATCATTTCTTCTTCTCGTCTTTCACATCTACCCATCCTGCTTTAAGGTAAATCCCTAAATACTCTTTGGGTATCTCCTTTACAACTTTGTTCCTTGTAACCTTTATCATCATGTCTGTTCACCTCTCACCATTCGTTTCTCGAATGTAACCTCTATCGCAAGATTCTGATTTCTGACTGAAATGACTTTAGCGTTCGCTCCATATCCGTTCACATAAGTTTCCGTTATTACTGGGTCTGCACCGTCCTCATTCTTCTTACCACAAAGGTAGACCAAATCGCCTTCCTTGAACACTCCTGCATACTGGTCGAAGTTGAGTATGGCACGGTACATCTTGGTAACTCTCTCTCCGTACTGCATTACATTAGTGAACCCCTGTATCGGCTGGTAGTTTATCCAGTAAGGCACAGGAGCGCCATAAACGCCTATCTCGGCATTTGATTCGTTAGTCCTCTTGCAAAGGTAGAGTTTCTTGTAACAGATCATTCTGGAACACCTACTCTTCCGACTAACTGCCTTCTAAGCTCGTCTGTGATGTATGCACTGCTGAATGAGATTGAGAGACCATTTTCAGAATAGGCTTTGGCTGACGAACAGCCTGACCTTTCCACTATGTCAATCATTCTCGCCTTCACCCACGAATAATCCCTCTCATGCCCGACTGGTATGTCTACTATGCTCCTATCGAATGGATAGACTATTCTCAGATAGTCATTTAATGCCATTTCGTAGATTTCATCTACATCAGTCATTGACAAATGAGGGAACTTCAACGCTATGCTGTTTTTAACTGTGGTCTCGGTCATATCAGTCCTCCGTCAGAATCGGGAAGGGGTTTCCCCCTTTCCCTATCTGCAATTCAGGTTACGCTCCTACTGTCAGTATATACATCTGATATATGTCAGCAGGGCATGGGAAAGCGATAGCCGAAGCCTTAGTCCATGTTGCTACTGGGTCAGGTGTAGAATACTGTGTAACTGCTACAAATCCTTCAAGCCTGTCTATGATTCCAGCATCTTCTTCTGGCGTGTATGTAAAGAATGTTCTTCCCAATACCTCGTCAGTTGTAAGGAATGTCACGACATCTTCATTTAAGAAATAGTATTCGGTGTCATCTAATGCTGAAAGCCTGTATGAGCCGTCATATACGATTATCTCGATTCCTAACTGCTGTAAGATGTACTCCTTTATGAATTTTACAGATGCTATTACCCCTAATGTAGCGGCTAAATTGTTCAATCCTGTATTCTTCTGCAAATATCCCATTATCTTAGATGTCATTACTGCTCTGACTATCTTGTTCTTAGCCCTTGTCTGTATGTCTACTAAGTCTGCTAAGATGTCAGTTGCAGGATTAGACCATCCGTTCCTTGTCATTCTGTGGGTTTCAGGCAATCTATAATCTACTACCTTAGCCACATTGTTCTCTGCAATGGTGAGTTTCGCTGTTGAAAGAACTTCACAAGCCATAGCCTCTATTCTCGTGAGAACCCTTGATATAAGGTTAGCGGCGTCATCATAAATCCTTCTTATTTCTTCCTGTTTGTCAGGATTCATCATTCCGTTAAGCAAGAGTTTCTTCAAGGCTTCGCCCTGATTGAGTTTTTCCTTGATAAGCAATAACTCATAGTTCACGCTTTCTGGATTAGGTCTGTCACCTATTCTCGCTTCTGTGTCAAGGGCGTGTATCAATGCCATAACAGGCACTTTCCCTTTTTCTGTGAGTTGTATTACTGCCAACTTCATGTTCTCTGTCTTGACCATAGGGAAGAATCTCATTCCTATAAAGTCTTTTGTAGCTTCAAGATAATCGAAATCGTTACTGACTGCAACGAGTAATTCCTTATCTATCATTCCTAAATAATCAGCCATTTTAATTTACCCCCTTACGCTAATGTCGTTACGGTCGCTGTGACATAATCGCTATGTGTATAGTGAATATTATCAGCAAGAACCCTGACATTGTATGTTGCTACTGTCGCTACGGTGTAACCTGTGGCTGTTGTAACTGCGATTACCGCTTTGTTTACATCTGATACTTCGTAAGCGATAGCATCTGTGTTGGAAGTCCATGTGATGTCACCTGTGGCTACCGTGACTGTCACTGTATCAAGTGCTGTCAAATCAGGCGAACCGAATGACGGTCTTGTAGTAGTGCCTTCTGCGAAAGCGTACAAGCCTCGTGCAGCGAGGTCATTCGCTACTGCCGTTACTGTTGCTGGCAGGTTGGCGTCTATGTAAGAACCTCTTATCATCAATGATGCTTCCTTCTTCTCGTCTGTGATGTCGATATCATTCCAAAGCAGTCCTTTGCCTATTACCGCATCATCTACTAATGTTCCTGATTTTACTATCTTCCTGCCGTTTTCAGTAACATAAGTTGCGAATGTGGTATCTAAGGTGATTGTCTTTTGAACAATTCCGACTTCACTCCCTAACCAATTTGGTCTGTTTAAGTAAAGTGTACTCATGTTTATTGCTCCTTCTTAGTTAAAATGTTAGTTTCTTCTCGAAACTCGGTTTCTTCTGTTCCTGATAAGCCTTAAATTCAGAAACTTCTGGTTTTGAACCTTGCTTGATTTTCGTGTCCGTATCTTTGGTCAAAGCAGTTTTTGTAAGTTCGGCTGTTTTCGCTTCCCTTTTCTCTACAAGTCTGGTAATCTCTGTCGCTAAGTCTGACATCTTTTCAGGCGGTACATTCGATGCTAAGGCTTCTATCACTCCTTTGTATTCGGATTCTTCCCACCCTTTCTTAGCGAACACGCCTTCTGCCTTTGTCTTGTTCAGGTCAAGTGTTACTGCCTTGTAGTCGTTCTTCAATGCTTCGATTTCAGATGCTTTAAGTTCCTCTTCCGACATGCGTTCCTTTTCCTTGCGTTTGTACTCTGCGATTTCGGAAGCGGTCTTATCGAAATTCTCTTTAAGTTTCTTTTTCTCTGCTAATGCGAGTTCAAGTTCATGCTGTAACTTTTTTACATCAACAGCCTCGTTTTCAGGCTCGCTTACAGGTTCATTCTTTATTGGTTGTGTCATGGTTCATACTCCTGCGATTTAGGACTTCTCTGTCCGCCTTTCTAAAGGCAAATTTTTGCGGTTATAGACTTCTCTGTCTTTTTGAGGTTTAAGGCTTCTCTGCCTATATTAATCATCAAGCGTTTCGCTTGGATTAGCCGTTTCATTCTCTTGCTTTTCAATGTTCTGGACTTCCCTCATTTTCATAAGGTTTTCAGTCCACCTTGCAGAAACCGTCTTTACATCGCCAAACAAAGGAACTGCCCTTAATATGTCCTCAAACGGCATCCCTACTTCGACAAGGTACTTGACTGACTGTGTCTTGCTCAAAATATTGTCTGTCATATTGATGTTATACTTTATTTCTATCTGATTAGGAGAAATCTCGTTAAGCTTGTTCTTAGGGTTCAGTTTCGCTATATCTATGAACCTTTTAAGCACTTCCCTGTCTGACTGCTCCATAGCGAGTATATCCCTTTTGATTATCGTGTATGCGTTAGTCCACCCACCGCCTAACAGTCTTGCTTCGCCTGTATCTCCGCCTGATGTGACATTCGCACTCGCTAAAGGCACTCCCACTATGTCGTAACATCTTGTAAGTATCTGCTCTAACAGGATGTTTATCTGCTCATGCTTCACTTCCATACTTATCTTGTCTATCTTCGGATCACTACTGCTATATGTCGGTGGAAGCACTACTGCGCCTTTTTCAAGCATCTCTATGTATTTATCAGAGTTCTCAATCTCGCAGTTTACGAATACGAGTATCTGATTGACCACATCTACTATATTGTCAATGGAATTTGAGATTATGGTGTTTATGTTGTTCAGCAGGTCATAGACCATTTCTACAACGCCTATACGCCTTTGGTTGTACGAATGCTCCACCATAGGAAGATGATTGTAATAAGGGTTGCTTAACTTGTAAGTGCCTTGAACGATATTGTACTTATTGTCGAACACGCAAGTCCACCCATGAGCGAAAACCTTATAGAAATGTTTTGTGTTGCCTCTATCGTCAATCTCGTCATATCGGTTGAAGCAGAATAATGTTCCATCACCTTCCTGCCCGATATATGAGGAATACACCACAGCATTGTCCTGACTGTCTATGCACTCGTAAATGAAAGGCGAATCGTTGTCTATGTCATAGCCTTCTTCTTTAGTCTTGAATCTCGCCTTGCCTTCGCCTACTTGGGTTATTATAGAGGTTCTCGGAACTACATAAGATGTCGCTATGCCTGTGGCATACATATTGTGCTTAATCTGCAAGTCTTTTGAAAGGAAGTTGATGTCAGTCAGATACTTGTCAAGATACTTCAAATCGTCAGTAAGCACATCTGCTTTCTGTGCGAACTCTCTCGGTTCGCCCAATATAGCACCTTCCTTGAATGTGACTAAAGCGTAAGCATGGTTCATCTTGGTCTTGTTGTTATGCTCTTCTGCACTCTCGAATTTCCTAGTCTTATTGTCAATAGGCTGAAACTCGCCATCGACATAATCAAGAAGGTATTTGATTTTCCTTGCGTTATGGGTATGTGTTGAGATTATGGTAGAGAAATGTTTAGATACCAATTCTGGAGTAATCTGCTCTTCTGTAAAAGGAAGCGTCAGTTTCTTTATCCCTGCGTACTTGAAACTCATTTCATATCTACTGGTTGAGTATAACATCTCTTTCCTTTCTAAATAAAAACAAGTGCCATAATGGTGTCATCAGCACTTGTCATTTTACATTCCTGTCATCAGCAGAAACTTTTATTAAATTATTTTATGGGCTGTACCGAATATGAGATTTTCCTCTTGCATACAGGACATATAAGTTTCTGATTCGCTTTCGCAAGGTCGAAATCAACCTCATAACCCTGCATAACCATTATTCTTAAATCGCCTATCTTGCATTTCGGACACTTCAAAATCTGCATAGTCAGCCCCTTCCATATATAACTTATTATTATTCGGGTTAAGTGTCAACCCCCTTTGTTATTTATTCTTTTTAGGTTCGGTTTTCATTTCAAGGAATCTTTCAGAAAAATCCTTTTCAGGTATTATCTCGAATTTGCCTGACGGATACCTTATCAGATATGAGCCTAAATCAGCCTTATAAGCCTTGAACTCGGAAGGCTTCGCTATTATAAGCGTAGCGACATTCCCTGCCCTCATTACAGAACATATGAAATTAGTCTTATCGAGAAGCCTTTCCATTTCCTTGATATTTGCCCCATCCCATTGTGAAGCATACACCTGAACAGGCTTCATTGAGTATTTCTTAATCATTTTTCATCACCTCGTGTTTCTTGATTATCCTCTCCCAGAAATCATAGTAAAGCTCCCTTTCAATGTAGTCTGGGCTTGTGTAATTGTTCACTCTTACCTTGTTGTAATTCGCTATAAATTCTTCCTGCTTGATTTTAACTATGAACTGTTCGTATTTCTTATAGAACTGGTAAAGATGCTCGTCAATCTCGTCTATCAGTTCAGGTCTTGAAATAAAGCAGTTGTTCCAGTTACTGCCCTGCGAATCGAAATAGAATATAGCAACGAACTGCGCCAGAAGAGCCATCCAATGGTTATTCGGTATCTTGTCTAACAGGAAGTCCAATGTTATGTGCCTTGCCCTTATATAGTCCGTATGACCTGTAAATGTTATTTCCTGACTGTTCCTTCTCGATAAACTGTCCTTATTATAAGTCCATACGACTAAAGGCTCGTTTATGGTAATGGTCTTAGGCTCTAATGCGAAGCATATGCCATTGAAATATGTATCTTCATTCACCTTGCACAACGGATTGAACCTTATGCCCCATTTGTCAAGGAAGGACTTGTTGTATATCTTGCCATGAAAGTGGGTTATATCGTTGCAGGATTCATATACATGCTGTCCTGTGCCTTGAACTATTTTCTCTGAATAGAACATCCCTTTATAGATGTCATAGTCAGGATAGTCTCTGAACACTTGGAAAACCCTGTTTAATGTGACGCACGAGAATAAACAGTCATCACAGTCAATGAACATTAAGTATTTCCCTTTGGCTACATCTATTCCCCTCTGCCTATTCATTGCAACCCCTGTGTTAATATGGCTTCTTACTCTCTTTATTTTGAGATTGTCGAATTGGTTCAGGAACTGGTCTGTTATATAATCCCCTCCATCATCACAGAAGATTACCTCTATTTCCCTGAAATCTATGCCTTTCTGATTATTCAGCGAATCGAATAAAGGCTTTATGATTTCCCTTGTTTCCATATAATGCGGGATTATCACAGAAAGTTTGGTAGGTATGAGCTTATCCTTTATCGTGTTCATATTCGCCATATAGGAGATTGCATACTTATACATGGAATCTGAAAGGTTCTCTAAGAACTTAGGGTTATAGTTCGGCAGGAAGAATTTCAGATTAGCACCACCTGCGAAATGAAGTATCTTTAACTGCGATTCGTCAAAGTCCTTGTACCTGTCAAGATACGCAATAAAGGCATTGTAGTAAATCGGCAGATGAAGATGTGGCAGATTTATCCACGAATGGTAGTATTCGTCTATCACGGACTGGTCACAACAGATGTCTCTGATAGTTCCGTTTTTAGGAAGTGAAGCGTGTTTGTCAATCATCTTCATCATCTGACTGAATACGAGTTTGTCGGGAACGATTACCATAACCCCTGCATTGATTTCAGTAAAACCCTCCCATTCAGGAATTTTCAGTATCTTGGCAGAATCCCTTACGCATGACATATGTGGCTTGTCAAACAGTTCGTCAATGTTCTTCAAAACCATTATGTCGCTGTCAAGGTAGACTATCTTGGAATATTCGGTCATATCGAAAATCCATAATTTCTGGAATATCGTATTCCATATCCCGACCCCCTTTTTCTTGTTCCTTTCCTTGATTACTTCAGGAATAGGGATTATGTCTTTCATAATCCATTCTATCCCATTTTTCTCTAAGACTTCTAAAGCCTCTTTAGAGATTGTTTTGTCTACTATGCACTTCAACGGGTATTTAGCCTTTACCCTTTCGAGATTATGCTTTAGATACACCACCCCGTTCGTGTAATCATCAGTACACAGCAGTGTCATATAAACCTGATTATCCATCAATATCTCCTCCTTCTTATATCTAAAATCTGCACTTTCGGCAGACTTCGGGTTTCCATTACATATTTCTCGCAATACATGGCAAGGCAGTCGGGAGCATCGTCATAATCCACTTTCACTTTGTATGAGTATGAAGTTATGTGCCTCATTGCAGTTCCCATCTGAGAATTAGGCGAATACATACCCTGAACTGGGAATTTCACATTATTCAGTATCGCCGCTTCCATATCATAAATCTTGTCCTCTTTCTTCTTGGTCGAATAGACTTCCGATATTTCGCAGAATGACACTCCTTTAGCCTGTAACATCATAAGTATAGTCCTCTTTAATGATGTGTCGGTGTTCCTCTCTATGTGGAGTTTCGTTATCCTGTGGTTTATTATCTTCTCTATGAAGAAAGGGTACATATCGTCCATAGGTCGCAACTCATACACACAGTCTATAAGGTAATGCTTATAGAGATTGCCTATCGGCACTTTTTTGAATATGAGCATAGTAACATAGTTCTTGCCAGTCCTTGCAGGGTCTATACAAGCCCAGCAAGTGTCTGAATCCTCGTGAGGTATGACATCATATGTGTCGAGTTTGTTATATGCGAAAGGAGTGCCTTCGGGTGGCAAGGGGTTCTGTTGATCCATTGCTGCGAATGTCACAGGGTCTTTATCCCTGTCTAATCTCGCCTGCTTTGTGGGCGATTTTACAGGGTGTGTCGCTTCGTCAGTATCGTAATCAAGTTTAGGTATCTTCACGAATACGGATTCACCGCCTTCTTTCAGTTCATCACATTCAGCGACTTCCACATACTTATGCGTAATCTTATTACCCTCTCTGCCTGCGCCGAACACCCCTCTTAGATATGAAAGTATGTCATTTACCGAGTAACTCGTACCGCTCGCAGTTATCCTGAACTTGTCAAGGTAATAATTCCTCTTCTTCCATATGTCATTGAATCTCGTTATATCCTTCTCATGCTCCCTCATATTCCCTGCATCTTCCCTTTGGGTTATATCGTCTATAAAAAGGAATTTGGCTCTTGCACCTGTTATGGCTGTCTCCTTTGAAGCGACAAGCACATTGACAGGCTTCTTAGAGCCTTTTATTTTCAGCTGACCTGCTGATTTCTTCATAGTCTCGAACATTAATTCTTCCGAACAGGAAAACTGCTCGTAATATGGGAAAACCTTAGCATATCTCCTTGAAGTCATATAATCAACAAGCGAGTTCATACAAGGCGTTATATTAGTCTTGTTTCCGAACATTTTGATTACATCATCATCTATGTTCACCCCTAATATGAATGAAATCATTACTATGTCGGAGTACGATTTGCCAAAACCAGTCGGCATCTGCTTCATAAGGAACTGGACTGTTCCGTCAAGTATCATCCTATTGGCATGAAACCACAATCCGTCAAACAGAGTTCCTGCATTGTGCCAGTCCTGCTCGTCTAAAGGCTTGTCCTCTTCCATGAATAACGCAAGATGCTTTAATGACCTGAAAGCGATAAGGGCATAGATATCGTCTCTGATTTCCATGCACCTCTTCATTTCTTCCTGCATATCGTCTGGTATCTGTGCGAGACCGTACTTCATATTGCCTATCTTATCTATTCGCTTCTTGTTGTGAAGTATCTTGGCTTCAATAAGAGGTAACAGCACCGAATGGCTGAATTTTACATAATCCCTTATCTTGGCTTCTGCTTCTGGGGTGCTTAATGAGTTAAGGTATTCGTGTATCTCGAATTTAAGCATTTTAGCCATATCGGAAACCACCTCTACCATAGATTCAGACATGTCGCAGTCCTTATGCATCTTCTCTGCGACCTGCGCATATTCGCGTATTACTTTAGCCATGCTCTCTTTAGCCATTTTTACTCCTTAGTTTGACTTTCTCTGACCTTTAATTATTCCCTATTATTAGAATAGCACAAATATGTGTTTCCTAAAAGATTATCGTGTATAACTTCGTAAATACCGCTTCCTTGCGGGAAATTAGCCTGAAATACCACATCTTTATCGTTTATAACCCTATCTCCATTCAATAATCTCAATGCCGTTCTGACTGACTTCATTGTGGGTACGATTTCATCAAATAATCCGTACTTTATATGGTGGTATTGACCTTCCTGATATGCTACTTCCCTTATGGTATCAGGAAAGTCTTTACTCGCCACTCTGTTCATCAGCACTTCCCCAACGCACATCCTGATGTATTCGTCAAGCCAGTTCATTCCTGCTTCTGCTTCAATTATCTTGGATAGAACCTCTAAGTCTTCGTATGAGAACTTGCTCCCCCCATATAGGTCTATCTTCTTATCCCTCTTAACCATATACACTTCGCCCATCTTCTCGTCCTGATTCACCACGCATTCAGCCATAAGCTCTGAATAGTCAACCTCTGCAAACACATTGATAGGTATCAATATGAGAATAAGGATTATGGCTAAACTACGCTTCATTATGCGTTCTTTTATGCTTTTAAATAACATCATTGGTTAAGGTCTCGTCAGTCTGTATTACTTCATATTCCATTCCGTCTATCTTTACTGTGTCTGGTATATTCATTCCTTACTCTCCTTTAATATAATTCAAACATTGTGTAATGGTCTCTTATTACTGTAAGCATAAACCACTCGTAATAAATCTTTCCGTCATCCTTGTCATCCCATGTCACATCAACGAAATAGCCTATCCCATTTACTGTGATTAAGTTCCATGCGTGAAGCCCATCTCCTGCCGTGCCTATATAGACATTACAAGGGATTTCAAGATGTAAAAGTATTTCTCTGTAAGCCAACGCATAACCCTGACAAACGGCTTCACCCTCGACCAACGCTCCATATGATGTATAGCAGTTATCGGTAAATCCATACTTCACATTTTTTATTAGCCAATCATGTGCCATTCTCGCTTTCTCATACTCGCATAGGTTGATATACTGTTCTGCCACTTTATGAGCTTTATAATCCGTAATCGCTTCTCTGTCTGCATTTACTGGTATGGATATGAGCATTAACAGAATCAATACAAATGCGAGTTTCTTCATGTGTTAGCCTCCCTCAATAATGCGATTGTCAAGTCCTCTTCAAGATAATCCCCGTCTAAAGGCTTGGCACACCTGTCATTGATCGCGTGCCATTCTTCCACGATAAGGTCATAATAGAAAAATCTGGCATTGCCCTCTTTCGCCATAGTGGTGTTTATATGCCCCGTCACCCCTATCATCCTGCCCTTATAGAAGAATTTGGCTATCTGCGTTGCGTTTATGCCGTAAGCCACGCAGTTGAAGAAGTCAGCCTCGTTATTCTTTGCGAACCTTCTCGGAACAGCCACCGAGAACTTGCACGCCTGATTGCCGTTCTTCGTCTTCACCGCTAACGGGTTCTGAACCATGTAGCCGAGTATTTGGATTTTGTTCATCCTTCCACCCTTTCATTATTTCGTGGTATTCCAATGTCATTCCTTTTTTCCTTGTAACGCCTTTGAGCATATCCGCCTTCCTTCCTCTTTATCGAACACAAAGCCTTGAAATCCCTTCTGGTCTTGCCGTCTATTGAAGCCAGTTCCTCCATGATTACAACGCTTTCAGCCAATAGGTCTAAATCGTCAGATGACATATAATCTGCCACCATTCCTATAAGGCTTGATTTCAACGCTTCCCTGAAAGATGCGTCATCCTTTATGATTATCTCGTTTTCCTGCTTTATGTCTTTGTCTTTTATAAGTGGCATTTATTCCTCCATTAATTCGTACAGTTCCTGCATAGCCTTGTATGTCTCGAACATCAGGTCACATACTTTCTTCATCTTCGCCTTTATGCCCGACTGCTCCTCACACCATTCAGGCTTGACCGCATATCCTTCCACTACGCCAAGTCTCTCTGACAGTACATTCACCTCTATATCCTTTATCTCTATCACAGTCTCAAAGCCGTCATCCTTCATCTTTTCAGCTTTGAACACATATCTCTTGCCTTTCTCGAATTTATCAGCCATTTTCCCTCTCCTTAAAATGCACACAGCCGAAGTTCTCACCGACATTGAAACTTGCGGAATACCCCTCGTAGTCCTCGTATGTCAGCATATCGTCTTCTATGACAAGTTCCTCATATTCTTCACCCGAAAAATACTTATTATATCTATCGCTCCATAAATACACAAACTTGCTACATGAGCAAACACCGATTTTTTTGCCCTCGAATATAGGCTCGTCATCAAACCCTGTACAATTTGGTCTGCTTACTTCTGTAAAATACTTACAGTCTTTGCATAAACCCATTTTAGCGACCTCTAATTCCATCAGTTTTTCCCTCTCGGCTTCAAACCTCTTAGCGTATTCGCTGTCATCAGAAAGCACTTCGACTACATCTTTGTTTTCTTTCACAATAGCGTATGCAATCTCCTCGTTATACTTCTCTCCTATTTTTTCCAGTTCCTCAAATACATCTTTTACCTTCATTTTATCCACCTTTTACCTTTCTTCCATTAATATATCATATCGTATCAAATAGGTCAATATATTATTCTATAAATCAGCCATTCCGACCTGACCCCATATGACCCTGTTTTGCTCTAACCTTTTTTCCGCTAATTTGCAATATTCATCATTAAGTTCAAAACCTATGAACTGCCTGTTGTTTTTTAAAGAAACCAATGCTGTCGTTCCTGCACCCATGAAAGGATCTAATACTACCCCATTTTCCTTGCTTCCTGCTAAAATGCAAGGCGTTATAAGTTCTTCTGGGAATGTGGCGAAATGCGATTCCTTGAACGGTTTCAAGTTCACAGTCCAAACAGAACGCTTATTCCTCTTTCCTGTCGGATTATATACATTGCCAGAGTATGTCTGGAATTTGGAACTTTTATTATCCCCATACTTATTCCCCCCAAATCTGATTTCCGTATCGACTTCCGTAACAGCGTCTTCCTTTATTGCTTCATTATCGAAATAATACTTAGGGCTTTTGCTTAAAAGGAATATGTACTCGTGCGATTTCGTGCATCTGTCAGTAACGCTTTCAGGCATGGGGTTCGGCTTATGCCATATTATGTCCTGCCTTAAATACCACCCGTCGGCCCTTAACGCAAAGGCGACCATCCAGGGGATACCGACTAAATCCTTTGATTTGATTACTTCGTGCTTTTTGTCTTTTTGCATATTTTTTC
>Ga0123334_1005076_pt1 | contig 12922 bp, 10 predicted proteins | sample BiotimSIPDNA_FD_89706 | JGI IMG/M metagenome (GOLD analysis project Ga0123334, IMG submission 89706) | Anaerobic biogas reactor microbial communites from Washington, USA - Biogas_R1 time_0 SIP DNA | ecosystem: Engineered > Bioreactor > Anaerobic > Unclassified | place: Washington, USA... | reverse complement strand
GTTCACCTTGACCATGGCGACGAACAAACCTGTTATGACTGCATCGATTCTGGCTTTTACAGCTCTGTGATGATTGATGGCTCGTCTTTCCCCTACGAAGAAAACGTTGCTGTAACACGCCGCGTGGTCGAAGCCGCACATGCCAAGGGTATTGTGGTTGAAGCCGAACTGGGTATGCTGGGTGGCGTTGAAGAGCATGTCAAGGTAGATGAAGCCGACGCCAAACTGACCGACCCCAAACAGGCCAAAGATTTTGTTGAACGCACTGGGTGTGATTCGCTGGCTGTTGCCATCGGCACAAGCCATGGCGCGTTCAAATTCAGCGGTTCACAAAGCCTGCATTTTAACGTTCTGGCGGATATCCAAAAGAACCTGCCCGGTTTCCCATTGGTCATGCACGGTTCAAGCTCTGTGCCTGAAGAAGAAGTAGCACGCATCAATGCCGCTGGCGGACATATCGCCGGTGCCAAAGGCGTGGACGCCACACAATTCAAAGCCGCCTCAGAACTCGGTGTGGTGAAGATCAACATCGACACCGATGGTCGCTTGGTGTGGACCCGCGTTCACCGCGAATTCTTCCGCGACAAACCAGAAAAATTTGACCTGCGTGATCCCGGCAAGATTTTCATGGCTGAATATGCTAACTTTATCGCTGCCAAAAATGAGCTTTTGGGTAGCGCCGGTAAGTTAGAAGAAGTTCGTCAATTTATTGGAGCCTAAATGCGACCTGTTGAAATTCGACCAAACATTTACTGGGTAGGCGTTAACGACCGGTCCACAGATCTTTTTGAAGGCCTTTGGCCTGTCTTGGATCAGGGTGTTTCATACAACAGCTACCTGATTAAAGACGAAAAAACCGCTTTGATTGACCTTTCAAAAGAAAGCTTCACTGACGATTTTGTTGAACAAGTTTCAAAACTCATCGATATCAGCAAATTAGACTATGTCGTCGTCAACCACATGGAACCCGATCACAGTGGCGCGCTTTTGCGCATTCGCCAGCTTGCTCCCAATGCGACTTTTGTGGGAATGGGCAAAGCCATTTCGATGATAAAAGATTTCTATGGCGTTGATGACAATGTGATGGTCGTCAAACACGAAGACACCCTGAGCCTTGGCAAATTCACCTTGCGTTTCCTCTTTACACCGTTGGTACACTGGCCCGAAACCATGATTACCTACCTGGAAGAAGAAGAAATCATGTTCTGCTGTGATGCTTTTGGCTCGTATGGCAGTCTGGATGGTGTTCTTTTTGACGATGAAGCCAAAGACCAACTGCCTTTCTACGAAAAAGAAGCGTTAAGATATTACACCAACATCGTTGCCGCTTTCAGCCGCAATACTTTAATGGCCATCGATAAAGCCGCGGCATATCCGTTCAAGATCATCGCCCCATCTCACGGTTTGATCTGGCGCCAAGACCCTATGCGCATCGTGTCGCTGTATCAAAAATGGGCGAAATATGCCACTGAACAAACCGAGCCCGGCGTCACTGTGCTGTTTGGCACCATGTATCGCAACACAGAACGCGCCATGGAAGCCTGCCTGCAAACGATTAAAGACGAAGGCGTACCGGTGGAAGTCTTCAACGTGAGCACGGTTCATCCAAGCTTCATGTTGCCATCTTTGTGGACCAAAAAAGGTGTCCTCATCGCTTGCCCCACCTATGAACGCGCGATGTTCCCCGCCATGGTTCACGCCCTAGATATTGCCGAAATAAAGAGTGTTAAAAACAAGGTTGCCGGCTACTTTGGCAGCTATGCCTGGTCGGGTGGCGCGCAACCTGTTTTCGAAACTTACGCTGAAAAATTGAATTGGGAGATTGCTGGCGCCTTGGAATTTGTTGGCTGCGCCAAACCCGATGATATCCAAACCATCCAGCAAATCGCTCAACAAGTTGCAAGGAAATCAAAAGAGGGCTAAAGCCACACTGTTTAGCTAAGCAAAAGCCCTGAAAGTTCAGGGCTTTTTTCGTAATCAGGCTTGTATAAGGTATAATTTTCAAGCTACATAAGGAGAGAATTATGACAGACGAAACGCCAAGAAAATCAAACTTTATCACTGAAATCATTGATGAACATAACCGCACCGGTCGCTTTGGTGGCAAGGTGCACACCCGTTTCCCTCCGGAGCCAAACGGTTATTTACATATCGGCCATGCGAAAGCGCTTGTGCTCGATTTCGGCATCGCTGAAGAATACGGCGGTCTCACAAATTTGCGCTATGATGACACCAATCCTGTCAAGGAGGATGTTGAGTACGTTGACGCCATTAAGCAAGACATCCGCTGGCTCGGTTTTGACTGGGGCGACCGCGAATACTATGCCTCAGATTACTTTGAGCAACTCTATGAGATGGCCATCAAGCTCATCAAAAAGGGTAAGGCCTATGTTGATGAACTGACCCCTGAAGAAACCCGTGAATATCGTGGCACCCTCACCGAACCTGGTAAAAACAGCCCCTGGCGCGACCGACCTGTTGAGGAAAGCCTGAATCTCTTCGAGCGAATGCGGGCAGGTGAATTCAAGGATGGCGAGTTAACCCTGCGCGCCAAAATCGACATGGCATCACCCAACATGAATATGCGTGATCCCGTGATGTACCGTATATTACATGCCCATCATCATCGCACAGGCGATACATGGTGCATCTACCCCATGTACGACTTTGCCCATGGTCAAAGCGACTCGATTGAGGGCATCACCCACTCCATGTGTTCGCTGGAATACGAAAACCACCGCCCACTCTACGACTGGTTTATTCAAGAATTAGAAATTTTCGCGCCTCAACAAATCGAATTCGCGCGCCTAAACCTGACCCATACCGTGATGAGCAAGCGCAAATTGCGCCGGTTGGTTGAAGAAGGCTTGGTGGATAGCTGGATTGACCCCCGCATGCCTACCCTGGCTGCTATGCGTCGCCGAGGCTATCCCGCTGCGGCAGTAAAAGAATTTATCGAAATCGTTGGTGTCGCCAAAAGCGAAAACTTTATCGATGTCGAGTTGCTTGAACATGTCGTCCGTGATAACCTGAACCTCACCGCGCCTCGTCGCATGGCTATTCTTGAACCGGTCAAGGTCATTATTGATAACTATCCGGAAGAGCAGGAAGAATGGTTTGATGTTCCTGATTTTCCCCAAGACGCGGAAAACAGCCCAACCCGCAAGGTGCCTTTCTCACGGGAAATCTACATTGAAGCTGATGACTTCATGGAAGAACCTCCTTCAAAATATTTCCGCCTCAGTCCCGGACGCGAAGTACGCCTGATGAACGCTTATTACATCCAATATAAAGACATTGTCAAAGACGAAGCGGGCAATATCAAGGAAATCCACGTCACTTATGACCCCGAGTCACGTGGCGGACAATCGCCAGACGGCCGCAAAGTGCGTGGCACCATTCACTGGGTATCCGCAAAACATGCGATCGAAGCTGAAACCAGACTCTACGAGCAAATGTTCCTTGACAAAGACCCCGAGGATCTGCCCGAAGACCAGGACTTTTTGGATCACTTCAACAAAAACTCCCTCAAGGTGCTCAAGGCCAAATTAGAGCCTTCTCTGGCTGAAGCCAAAGTTGGTGAAGTCTTCCAGTTCGTGCGCGATGGTTACTTTACACTCGACCATGTCACCAGCACAGATGAAAAACCGGTTTGGTTGCGCACCTTATCATTGGTAGACAGCTGGGCGAAGATGCAAAAGTAAGCCTGACAATCTTGCCATGAAACTTCCCACACCGGGCAGTTTCATGGTAAGATTGCATTCCATCAAGGGCCCGTAGCTCAATGGCGGAGCAGGCGGCTCATAACCGCTTGGTTGTTGGTTCGAATCCATCCGGGCCCACCTAAGTTTACTTGACCGTAGCGGACATGTTACGGTCTTTTTTTATCTTTTTTAGCACTTTTATGCCAGACAGGTGTATACTTTTGTCGACCATGTCTAAGGATAAGGCATGAATTAACCCTTGCTTCATGTTATAGTTACTAAAATATTTATTACTTATTTGGAGATGACATTATATGTTAGAGCAAGCCATATTGGCTGGTGGATGTTTTTGGGGATTACAGGCAAAATTAAAAGCCCTCGATGGTGTATCAGACACAGTCGCTGTTTACACTGGTGGTACTGTTGAAAACCCTACATATGCATTGGTCTGTCGCCAGCAAACAGGGCACGTTGAAGCGGTACATCTGAACTACGACACAGATATTATCAGCTATGCGCAGTTGCTTGAAGCTTTTTTCAAATCGCATAACCCAACCCTTTCCGATACATATGGCGAGCAATATCGGTCTACTATCTTCTATCTAAACGAAGATCAAAAAGCCATCGCGGAACAAATCATGGCGTCAATTGATCTTTCCAACCTTTATCCCGAAAAAATTCATACGGTTATTCGCCCTGCCAGCAAGGTTTGGCCAGCTGAAGACTATCACCAGGATTATTACGCCAAAAACAATGTCGTCTCTGATGACGACTGTTATTGCCGCTAAAGCATCATTTTTACAGGTATAATGGGGTCATGACAGATAACACGACGAACAACGGAAATACTGAAAAACGGATTGCCATTCTTATCGATGGTGACAACGCTCAGGCTTCCCTCATGGAACAAATTGTGGTGGAAGCCAGCCGCTTTGGCAACACAACCATCCGTCGCATCTACGGCGATTGGACTACCACGCATATGAAATCCTGGAAAGAAACGCTGAATTCTTATGCTTTTCAGCCCTTTCAACAATTTAGCTATACAACAGGCAAAAACTCAACCGACTCTGCCATGATTATTGACGCCATGGATATTTTACACAGCGACCTTGTCGATGGTTTTTGTCTGGTTTCCAGCGACAGCGACTATACCCGCTTGGCTACGCGCATCCGCGAAAGCGGCAAACTGGTCATTGGCATCGGCAAGCAGAACACGCCCCGCGCTTTTGTTTCAGCATGTGAGGTGTTCATCTACACCGAAAATCTTGAAGAACGTGAACGCCAAAAGAAAAAAGCCGCCGCAAAACAAAAAATCGCCGCGAAACTAAGCACACAGGAAATTGAACTGATCGAAAATATCAACCGTGCTATCGAAATGGTCGGTACCGATGATGATAACTGGGCAAATCTTTCTGAAGTAGGTACCTCCCTGCGCAGAATTGACCCAGGTTTTGACCCGCGCAGTTACGGCGCCAAGCAACTGGCCAGCCTGGTAAGACAACATAAAACTTTCTTTGACCTTAAAAAGGTACCGGGTAAATCGGTGATGATTATCAGATCAAAAGAAGAGATCTAAGATGAGCTCTTTTCTTTTTTATTAGCTTCTTTTCAAAAAAACGCACTAATCTGAAGGTGGGTAGCCTGTAATGTCGCTTATCTCGTGATAAAGTGGTTTGAGTCTGTTGTACATCTCCAGGTAAATCCGATTATAAAGCTCATCATAAATCGCCTGATTTTTCGGGATAGGCTCGAATGTATCATGCACACGGCACATCTCTTTTACCGCCACCTTGAAATCGGAGTGGATACCCAGTCCAACTGCCAAATCGATTGCCGCGCCCAAGCCGCTGGCTTCATAGACATGCGGCCGGCTGGCGGGCAAACCAAAAATATCTGCCGCAATTTGCATCGCAGCCGGGCTTTGCGAACCGCCTCCAGCGATACGAATAGCCTCAATTGGTATGCGACTGCGCCTGCTGGTACGCTCCGCGCCTTCGCGCAGGGCATATCCAATGCCTTCAATCATTGAGCGATACACATGCGCCCGCGTGTGAATATCGCCAAAGCCAATCACAGCACCTTTGGCTTCCGGCCCGGGCAATTTCAAGCCTGGCGCCCAGTAAGGTTGGGTCATCAAGCCCAAAGAACCTGCCGGCACGGAATTAATTAAGTCGTCAAAGAGCGATTCGGTTGGCACGCCACGTTTTGCTGCCAGGCGCTGTTCATTGTGCCCAAATTCACGCTTGAACCACGAAACCAGCCAAAAGCCACGGTAAAGTTGGATTTCAAGCGAGTAGGCGTTGGGAATCGCCGCGGGATAAGGCGGTAACAAAGGCACGGCTTCGACATACTTGTAATGCGTGGTGTTGATCGTCGCCGTCGTGCCAAAGCTCAAACAAGCGATGTTAGGCTCAACACAGCCCGCGCCTACCACTTCACAGGCTTTGTCTGACGCCGCGGCATACAAAGGCAAGCCTTCAGGTATGCCAGTCGCTTCAGCGGCTTCTTTCGCAATATGTCCAATTAAAGTAGCCGGTGGCACGAGGGGCATCAGCTTTTCTTTTTCTATGGGAACAGCTTTCCACTTCCAGTCTAACTTGCCCGACCAGGTCTGTTTTTTATAATCAAAAGGCATATAGGTTGCCATATTGCCCACCGACTCAACCAGCTCGCCCGTCAACCGATAGTGCATATAGCCCGAAAGTAACATATATTTATGCGTTTTCTCCCAGATTTCCGGCTGGTGACGCATGATCCAATTCGCCTCTGCTTCAGCCATCAGATAAGAGACAGTCGGCCTCACACCGGCTAAGAAAAACGCGATCCCCCAAAAACCTCCAATCGGCTTTAGCCCAGACGTGCGTCTCTGATCTGTCCAGTGTATGGCAGGACGTAAAGGTTTGCCATCCGCGCCGAGGTTAATCACTGTGGAACGCTGGGTGGTGATTGAGACGCCTAAAATGGCGTCTTTGCGAACACCGGGCAACTCCCAAACCGCCTGGCATGCCTCACACACAACCTGCCAGAAGAGTTCAGGATCCTGCTCCACCCATCCCGGTTCAGGGGTTGAGAATGTTTCGATTGGAATTTGGGATTTGGCAATAAGATTGCCTTTCGGGTCAAAAACGAGCGCGCGACAAGATTGCGTGCCAAGATCGATTGCCAAAAGTTGAGATTCCATGATTTCTGCTCCTGTCTAAAACCAATCATACTCTGAAAAGAGCATTTTAGGCGGACTTCAATAGCAATTAGGGTGTATAAAAGCGTAAATAAGCACTATATATTGGATTCAAAAAAATATTAGTCGCCTGTAGCCACGTCATATCCAGCCGCTATCCAGCTTTTCATGCCACCTGCCATGCTGGTAACCTGCGTAAAACCGAGCCGTTTCAAGATATCCCGTGCCTGAGCACTGCGATTGCCAGACCGGCAAACAATAATGATTGGCTCTGAGGCAGGTAAAGTCTTATAAGAATTCTCTATATCACCCAAGGGGATTAGAGTAGCGCGTGGAATATGCCCTTCGCGCCATTCATCCGGTTCGCGAACATCAAGCACAAAAGCGCCATTGGCATAAAAGGCATAAGCTTCACTGACACTTATTTCATCAGGAAAGACATTTGCTTCCTGGGTTGTTGTCGTTTCATTTGAGATGTCCGCGACAGTGTTATTCCGATAATGACGGACAAGAACGAAAGCGAGTATAACAGGGATAACCAACAACAATAACAGCCATAAACGTGAGTTCTTTTGTTTCCGTTTTTGGGATGCTTTTTTGCTGATTTGTTTTGTTGTTATCTTTTTGTTTTTCATTACCTTACACCCAATTGATTTGTGCTATCTTACACGAAATGAAACCTGTCCATTTAGCTATGTAGAACTTTAAACACGAATCTTTTAAAGCCTGATTATGTTTTTCGCCATGTGGCTGGGAAGAAGAGCAAAAGCACCGGATAAATTTCAAGTCTGCCCATAATCATCGCCAAACACATCAGCAATTTTGTTGGAGCGCTCAGTTGGCTGTACGGAAGCGCAGGCCCGAAAAAATCCGCGCCATGACCAACGTTATTGAGCGTGGCAATAACCGCATTGAAGGACTTGGTAAAGCTTTTGGTTTCGATACTTATTAAAGCCAACAAGACTAAAAAAACTGCCAGGTAAGTAATGATATAAAACGTGGTACTGCGTTGATTTATGGCATCCACCTGTTTGCCTTCAATCACAATGGGCACCGCGCGTTCGGGGGAAATCATGCGTCTGAGCTCTTGCTTAATGGACTTGCCAAACATCATAACCCGAGCAATTTTCAAACCTGATGCAGTTGACCCCGACATCCCGCCACAGAACATTAGAAACAACAAGACGATATGGGCGAATATTGGCCATTGGTGAATATCAACAGTGGTATACGCTGTCGAAGTGATAATTGAAGTCGTTGTAAAGAAAACATCCTGAAACATCGTCAAAATATTCGTATAAAGCGGGAAAACGCTCGCGGATATCAGCAAAACAGCACTGATGATGATGCCCAAATACCAACGCAATTCTTCGGACTTAAAAAACTGCTTAAACTTAGCAATGATCAGCAGATAGATAAGATTGAAACTCATACCAAAAATCATCATGGCGACCGCGATGACCATATGCACAAATTGACTGTCATACGCGGCAATCGACTGTGGCACAATGTTAAATCCCCCAGTACCCGCCACGCCAAATGACAGCAAGATGGACTCGAACCAATCGACCTTCCCTACGCGCAAAAGAATGATAACGACCGAAATGAGACCAAGATAAATGCCATACAAAATATGAATCGACTTGCTGACACGCGATTCCAACTTGCCGAAGTTTGGCCCAGGCAACTCAGCACGCATGATAAAAATGCCCCGTGAGCCAATAGTAGGCTGCAAGCTGATAATGAAGAACAAAAAGCCCATACCGCCAATCACCAGAGAAAAACTGCGCCAAAACAGCAGAGAATGGGGCAAAACATTTTCTTCAATAGCTAAAACAGTAGCTCCCGTGGTGGTAAAACCACTGGTCGATTCAAACAAGGCGTCAATAAAAGAGCTCACTTCACCACTAAAAATGTAGGGTAATGAACCAATAAGAGAAATCATCAACCACGCTAATACGACCAATATCAAGCCTTCGCGCGCGTAAAAATCGTCTTTATTTGGTTTTTTACGGCTAAGCAAGGCACCCAGCCCAAGACACAGCACCATGGTAATCAAAAAGCCCTTCAGCACCTGAAAAGGTTCACGATAAATCAAACCCACGGCGACTGATGGCACCATCAGTCCGCTCAAAATCATGAGTATTCTGCCCAAGAGATAGCGAATGATGCCAAAGTTCATCTTTTAGTCGTCCAGGATATCGTCTAATTCTGAAATGCGATGCCCAAGGGTCACAACCAAAACGCGGTCGCCTTCCTGAATCTGGTCAGCACCACTGGGAATAATGCGACGAATACCCCGCATGATATGCGCGACAAGAATATTCTGTTTGAATTTCAGTTCAGCAATCGGTGCGCGACAGATTTTGGCATTTTTGTGGGCGATAAATTCAAGCGCTTCGGTGTTCTCGGAGCTCAAACGAGCGTATGTTTCGAGATTGCTCGAAACGGTTTTTTCGTGCGAGCGAATGTAATGGATAATGCGGTCATTGCTGGATATATGAGGCGTGACAATCGTGTCCAAAAGTTCCTGGTCGATGAGTTTCAGCAGTTCACGCCGGTTAACTTTGGTAATCGTTTTCCCCACACCTTGCTGATTGGCATAAAGGGAGAGCATCAGGTTTTCTTCATCAATGTTCAGCAAAGCAATGGCGACATCATGATTAGCAAGGTGCATTTGTCGCAGGAATTTTTGATCGGTACCATCACCAATGATAACTTCCACATCAGGAAAATTAATAGCGAAATGATTGGCAACTGCTGCTTTGACTTCAATCAGTTTCACACGCACGCCACGCTTTAACAAAGCGGAAATAAGATAATAAGCAATGCGGCTTCCACCAACAATCAAAGCGGTATGCCAGCCCCCGTCTTTGTGTCCGCAAAGTCGGCTGAACTGATGAATGGCTTTTGGTCTGCCTACCATTTGAATGGTGTCGTGCTCTTCAATAATCGTATTCCCTTTGGGAATAATTGTTTCAAAATCACGGTCGATGGCACAAAGGAGAAGATCAGGGATTTCCGCGCGAATTTCCGCCAGATTCCGTCCGATAATGGCTGAATTAGGGTTAACCCTAATCTGCACGATATCCACCATGCCACCCGCGAAAGGCTCAATGGTCAGCGCGGCAGGGTAGTCAAAAACACGCGTGATATCCGCTGCGGCTTCGGCATCGGGATTGATGAGCATGCCAATACCAAGCTCTTTTTGGTAAAAAGTCAAATCGCGCGCGTATTCCGGGTTGCGTACCCGCGCTATGGTGAACTTAGCACCCAGACGATTGGCAATGGTTGCGGCAATGAGATTGGTGTCGTCATTTGGGGTAATCGCGATAAAGACGTCCGCGCGGGACACATCCGCTTCTTTCTGGACTTCAATCGCGGAACCGTTGCCGTGAACACCACGAATATCAATGTTTTCAACAAGCGAATCAATTTTGTCCTGGTTTTGGTCGATTAGCACGATTTCATGCCCCTCATTCGCCAAATCCTGACAAAGCGCGCTGCCTAATTTTCCTGCGCCAACGATGACAATTTCCATAAGCTTTCCTCAGGCTTAAATTTTATCAAATTTTTGTCCTCGTCGTGTATTTTTCTGAAATATTCGAAGATATTTGACGTGCCAGGACGATATGCCTATAATTTTGGAGGTTTTGAAAAGAAGCAGAAAGAGCAGAAATAAGATGGAACTCTACGAAAAAAAGGTATTGATCACCGGCGCGACGGATGGCATGGGCAAAGAAACCGCGCTCATGTTCGCTAAAGTTGGCGCGACAGTGCTCATCCATGGGCGAAATCCCCAAAAAATTGAAGACACACTTGCCGCGTTACGCGAAGCGAACCCCAACGGAAAGTATTACAGCTATCAGGCTAATTATGCTTCGCTGTCTGACGTGCGCGCTATGGCTGAAGCCATCAAAAAAGACCATCAACACATTGACATCCTCATTAACAATGCCGGCCTTTATCCCGATAAACGGGTCATCACAGAAGATGGCTTTGAGCTCACCTTGCAGGTGAATTATCTCTCAGCCTTTTTGCTCACCCACGAAATTTTGCCTTTGCTGAAACTTAGTCCCGAAGCGCGAATTGTCAACATCAGCTCTATTGGACATAAATTTGTTTGGAATAGTATAAAGAACCCTAAATTCAGTCCTTTCTTTTGGCGCTGGGTGAGTTATTGCCGCTCCAAGCTGCTGGTTGTGGCATGGACAATCGAATTAGCACGCCAGTTAGAAAGTAAAAAGATCACGGTCAACAGCATCCATCCTGGCGTAATTCGCACCAAGGTCATCCGCATTTTGCCGGTGTCCTGGGGGTCATCTGTGCCATCAGGCGCGAGAACGATTTTTGATCTTGCCACCAACCCCAAATATGCCACTACCACTGGGCAATACTTTGAGCGCTATAAAATTGCCAAGGCCGCTCCGATGGCATTGAATAAGCGACTGCAAAAGAACCTATGGCGAGCCAGTCACCATTGGGCCGGGCTCGTGATAAAATCAGAGCATGACGAGTCGCCAACAAGTCAGGCTTAAGCTCAGTTTTCTCGTACTGATTTCGCTCAGCATATTGTTGGCTGCCTGCCAGTCAAACCCACCTTTGCTGACACCGATATCACCAGAAGAAACCAAAGCCAAGGCGGATGCAACGCAAATCGCTACCCGCCTGGCTGATCATGCCACCCCTACGCCCATCCCATCAGCAACACCCTGGCCAGTCGTCACCAACACCCCTCAGCCCGAGCCCCGTGAAAACCTGCTTGGCATCACCAACCCCCTCACTGGCCTGAAAATCAAAGATCCCGACTTGCTTCGCCAAAGACCTTTACTCGTAAAAATCGTTAACTGGCCACAGAGTTTCAGACCTGCCGAAGGCCTCAACAAAGCCGACATGGTCTTTGAGTATTATCATGGCGCGCAAATCAACCACCTCATCGCGCTGTATTACGGCGATGACCACCCTCATGTTGGACCGCTTGGTGATGGCAGCGTTGTTGACGCGCGCCTCACCGAACATCAGCAAGGTGTTTTGGTCGTTGGAACGGTGGATGAAACCGTTGAAAACGTGCTCGACAACTTTCTTGTCGATCGTTTCGCGCGGCGTGGCTTCATCCCGTGTCCGGGCATATGCACCGACACTGTCGCCCAGGGAGGCAAAACCTGGGTGGATACCGCCGCGGTGCGTGAAGCTTTGTCTGATTCTGTTGCAGCAAATAAAACGCCGGATCTCTTCGGTTTGACATTTTCCGAAACCCCACCTGACTCAAACCTGACCGCCCAACGCTTCAGTTATCTTTATGCGGATTTCTCGGTGATGGACTGGCGCTACAACTTGGAATGCGAAAAATATGAGCTCTGGCAGGATGAGTTGGTCTCTGAAGGACGATACAAGCTTAGTAAAGCTGAAGACCGCGACACAGGCGAGCCAATTGCCTTTGAAAACATCGTCTTTCTCTTTACCAATTATGTGAACTACCGGGACCTTTTTTACGATATCAATTTTGATGATGGCAACACCCAACAACGCGGCATTTTGTTGAGAGATGGCAAGCTTTATCACATCAACTGGAGTACTTCAGCCTACGACCAACCCTTCTTGTTTTACAACCTCAACGGAGAAGCCTTCGAGCTCAAGCCAGGAAGAACATGGGTAACGCTTTCCACCAACGACAGCAAAATTGAGCAAGTTGATGAAGATGAGTGGGATATGCACTTCATCATCAAATAATGTTTTGCGACATTTTGCTATAAGGCTGGCTTTTCTATTCCGATAAATCTTCCTTTTCGAACGCGGTGGCCCGCAAACCGTTCAGCGTCACCAACAAGGAAATACCGATATCCGCTAAAACCGCCACCCAAAGCGGGGTGAGCCCCATGATTGCCAAAGCCGCGACCGCGAATTTTACCCCTAAGCTGATGATGATGTTCTGACGAATAAGCTTGTTCACAAATCTGGAAAGGCGAAAGGCAAAAGGCAGGCGTTTGAGATCATTATTCATTAAAACCACATCCGCGGTTTCCAGAATTTGCCCGCT
>Ga0123334_1005069_pt1 | contig 12941 bp, 7 predicted proteins | sample BiotimSIPDNA_FD_89706 | JGI IMG/M metagenome (GOLD analysis project Ga0123334, IMG submission 89706) | Anaerobic biogas reactor microbial communites from Washington, USA - Biogas_R1 time_0 SIP DNA | ecosystem: Engineered > Bioreactor > Anaerobic > Unclassified | place: Washington, USA | collected... | reverse complement strand
CCACTTATATACACAGGCAAAAACTGTCCAGATTTTGCAATTAGTTATGAAAAGCAGATAAAGAATTACTCTGAAACTGCTCCAGATATAGAAATATCTGATGAAGAAGATGCGGCATTGTATTTTTCATCAGGTACTACAGGATTTCCAAAAGCTATTCTTCATTCTCATGCAAACCTATTAGCTTCATGCATTACTGAAAATGCTCATCATAAACAGACAAGACAGGATAATTTCTTATGTATACCGCCTTTATACCACACAGGTGCAAAAATGCATTGGTTTGGAAGCTTCTTAGTTGGGGGAAAAGCTGTTCTTCTTAGGGGAGTAAAACCAAAATGGATATTAAAAGCCGTATCAGAAGAACAGATAACTATTGTCTGGCTTTTAGTTCCTTGGGCTCAGGATATACTTGATGCTATAGAGAGCGGTGACATAAATTTGAATGATTATGATATGGCACAGTGGAGGCTGATGCATATAGGAGCCCAGCCAGTTCCTCCAAGTCTTATAAAGCGCTGGAAGGAATATTTTCCAGGTCATGAGTATGATACAAATTATGGTTTAAGTGAATCTATCGGACCAGGTTGTGTTCATCTTGGAATTGAGAATATACATAAAGTCGGAGCAATAGGTGTTCCAGGTTATGGCTGGATGACAAAAATAGTTGATGATAAGGGTCAGGAAGTAAAACAAGGAGATGTTGGCGAGTTAGCAGTTAAAGGACCTGGCGTTATGAAATGCTATTATAACGATAAAGAGGCAACAGATGCTGTTTTAAAAGATGGCTGGCTTTATACAGGTGATATGGCGAAAATGGATGATGAAGGTTTTATATATCTTGTTGACAGAAAAAAAGATGTTATAATTACAGGTGGAGAAAACATATACCCTGTACAGATTGAAGATTTCTTAAGAAGCCATAGGGCAATTAAGGATGTAGCAGTTATAGGTCTTCCTGACAAGCGTGTAGGTGAGATTGCGGCAGCTGTTGTGGAACTTAAAAAAGGCCATATTTGTACCAAAGAAGATTTAGATACATTCTGTGAAGCTCTTCCTAGGTATAAGAGGCCTAGAGTAATAATTTTCGACAATGTACCGAGAAATCCTACAGGTAAAATAGAAAAGCCGAAAATCAGGGAGAAATACTGCAAAGTAAGCGTTGTTGAATTGCAGATGAGTAATTAACTGATTAAAAAAGAAACTTAGTGCTTTTAATTAAACAAAACAGTTGAATAATGTATACATAATATAACAAGATACTGTATAATTGATATATAACACAAAAAAGGCTGAAACAGGAAAGAGCAATGTTTAATCAGATAGATTGGTTAGAGCAAATTAAATACTTCAGTTTGGAATTATCCAGTCCACTTGCTGTTATATCAGCGATTATTGATATAGCAATTGTTTCTTATCTTGTTTATAAACTTATGATATTCGTAAAAGAAATCAGAGCATGGAGTCTGCTTAAAGGAGTACTTGTCATCATAATTGTTGCAATAGTTAGCAGTTTGCTAGGGTTGCAGATAATGACATTTCTTTTTAGTAATATATTGACATTTGCTGCTTTATCTATTGTTGTTCTTTTTCAGCCTGAGATCAGAAAGGTTCTTGAAAGACTCGGAACAAGTGAATTCACTCGCTTTTTTTCAAATACCGGTAATGATGAAACTCTTAAAACTACAGCAGTTGTTGAAGAGATTGTAAAAGCATGCAAAAACATGTCTGAACAATACATTGGAGCATTAATAGTTATTGAAAAGGAAACCAAAATCGGAGAATTCATGAACACAGGTGTTCAGATGAATGCTGATGTTACCAAAGAGCTATTAGAGAATATATTCGTTCCGAAAACTCCATTGCATGACGGAGCTGTTATAATCAGGAAGGATAAGATTATTGCAGCAGCATGCTTATTGCCACTTACAGATAATCCAAATTTAAGTACAGAGCTTGGAATGAGGCACCGTGGAGGATTAGGTATAACGGAAGTATCCGATTGTATTGCAGTTATTGTTTCGGAAGAAAGCGGAAAAATCTCATATGCTTCAAATGGCGGACTGGTAAGAAATCTCAACAGTGATTCGCTTAGAAAAGCCTTACTAATGAATCTTGTTAGAGAAAAGAAAGAAAAAAGCAAACTAGGGAAAATTATAGGAAAAGGTAAGAAAAATGTGGAATAAGATTAGAAAGAATCTTTTTTTCAAGATATTAGCAGTAGTTATAGCCATTATTATTTGGTTTATTGTTTCTGTTAATAATAATCCTGTTGAAGTAAAAACTATATCAGTTCCTATACAAATACAAAATGAAAGAAACCTTGCTCTTCGAAATCTAAGGATAATTAATGAAATAGATAATTTTATAGATATCCAAATTAAAGGAGCAGCAACTGAAGTAGGAAAGGTTTCTTCTTCAGATTTTTCTGCATATGTAGACTTTACAGAGATAATCAACGAGAATTATAATAATCTTACAGTTAAAGGAATAACATATAACGGTGATTCAAATATAACATTTACATATGATGAAGAGGATATAGTAAAATATGTTGAAGTTGAAAAAGTAATCACATCTGAATTTCCTGTTTCAATAGATTTCAATGGGCAGCTTCCAGAAGGTTATTATCTTGTTGCTTATTCTGTTACCCCAAATATTCAGTCTATAAATGATGTCACTTCAATGATATCGAAGATTGACAGTATAAAAGTAAGTATTGATTTGGATAATGTTTATCAATCTTTTACAGTAAGAAAAGCTTGTAATGTTTACGATAAGGATATGCGAATTTTAAATGAATATTCAAATACGATAATTGTTGATGTCAGCATTACTATTGGCAAGAAAGTAAATCTGATAAGCCGTATTACAGGCACTGATGCTCTTGGGGATAACCATATGTATATTTCTAATTCTCTTCAATATTCAGATTTAATTATTGTTGGAGATAACCTGGTTATAAAAGATATAAACACAGTTTATACAAAACCTTTTGATATTTCAGGAAGCAAAGAATCATTTGTAAGTGAATCAGAACTTGATATACCTTCAAATATAAAAGCTTATTCTGTTGATAATGTACTTATTGCTAATAACATGGTTGAAATATCGGTTACTATTGAACAACTGATAACAAAAAGATTTGAGTATGGAATTGAAGAGATTACAATAAGGAATAAGAGTATCCTTCAAGAGTATACTATGAATGAGGAAGTGTTCTTTGTTACATTGAAAGGACGAGCTGTAACACTAGCTTCAATAACCAAGAATCAATTAACTCCATATGTTGATGTTTTTAACATGAACGATGGAAACAACCCTGCAAAAGTAAATGTTCTATCTGTTGGAACTAATGTTACTTTGGAAGATTCTTCAACATTGAACGTTTATGTTGAGACTATAGCAACATATTCTATAGACACAGAAAAGATTATTAAAACTAATGTAAACAATGAACTTAGTTATTCTATACAGGCAGAATCATTTAATATACGTTTAGTAGGATTGAGTTCGAATATAGCAAAGGTTGATACATCGGAACTTGCATTTTATATAAATATGGAAGATTATCAAGAAGGAATGCATATGATTGATGTAGTTGTAAGTAATGAAAGTCTGCCTGAAGGTGTCAGGCTATACGATGAAATAACAATTGCTGTTATGATAACAAAGCAATAAATTGAAGGAATCATGGGAAAATTCATTTTAAAAGAAATAAGCGTTCCTGTAAGGGAAGCATATAATGCTGATATTAAAAGTATCATAGAACAGAAGGTTCGTAAGTCATACGATAATAATGATATAAATTTCGTAAGTTTTCAGAAGAAATCAATTGATGCAAGGCATAAAAACAATATTCAATATAGTATTAATGCTGTTTTTGAGTCAGACGATGATTTTATCGCAAAAAAGAAACTAGAGCCATTTTCCTCTTTTGAGTATGAGGCGATAAAAATGGGAAGTACCAAAGTAAAAAGGCCTGTTGTTATTGGAGCCGGACCTTGCGGGTTATTTGCAGCGTATCTTTTGGCATTATATGGATTTGAACCATTAGTTATCGAAAGAGGTAAATGTGTAGATGACCGGCACGCTGATATATTGGAATTTTTTAACACTGGAAACCTTAATACTGAATCAAACATACAATTTGGCGAGGGTGGAGCAGGAGCATACTCTGATGGAAAGCTTGTTACAAGAATTAATGATCCAAGATGCTCATATGTCTTATCTGTTTTAAAAGAAATGGGTGCTGATGAATCAATTTTATATGATGCAAAACCGCATGTCGGTTCAGATGTATTAAAAAATGTCGTAATATCCCTAAGAAATGAAATTATTTTGAAAAAAGGCTCTTTTCTTTATGAATCAAAAGTTACTGATTTGGTTTTATCAAAAGATATGAAAATAGAAGGTGTGATTATTAATGATAGTACCCAGATAGATGCAAATATTGTAATACTTGCAACAGGACATAGTGCTAGAGATACATATCAGATGCTTTTTGCAAAAGGTATGGAAATGATACAAAAACCTTTTTCAGTAGGTTATCGAATAGAACATCTCCAAGAGGACATAAATGAATGCAGATATGGTAAATCAGCAAAATATATACCGTATAACGCAGAGTATCAGCTGCATGACAGATCACAGATAAGAGGAGTATATACTTTTTGTATGTGTCCGGGAGGATATGTCATTAATGCATCTTCTGAAGAAAAATGTCTTGCTACAAATGGTATGAGCATGAAAAAGAGAGAGGGCATTAATGCTAATAGCGCATGGGTAGTATCTGTTGATAATAATGATTACCTGTCGGATCATCCGCTTGCTGGAATAGAATTCCAAAGATCAATAGAAAGAAAAGCTTATGAAATAGGTATAGCTAATTACGTAGCTGGTGTACAATCCCTTAAGGGATTTCTTGAAAAACAGCCAAAAAGGTCAAATAATATTAAACCTACAATTAAACCGGGGTATACATATTCCGATTTAAGTGGTATATATAGTAATGAAATATATGAAACTTTATGTTCTTCAGTATCCTTGTTTGAAAAGAAACTATCATGTTTTAGCAAAGGGGTGCTGACGGCATGTGAAACAAGAACAAGCTCTCCGGTAAGTATTATAAGAGACGAAAATCATATGTCTAGCACAATTTACGGTATATATCCTTGCGGAGAGGGTGCTGGAAAAGCAGGGGGTATTATGTCAGCAGCAATTGATGGTCTTAAAACAGCAGAAAATATAATTAAAAATTTCAGGATTTAGGTTTGAGGAGGATTAAATGGGTAAAATTTTCGGTACAGATGGAGCAAGAGGAATTGCAAATAAGGATTTAACAGTCAGCCTTGCATTTAATCTTGGTAAAGCAGGAGCTTTTGTATTAGCAGGTGAGTGCAGTCATACGCCAAAAATACTTTTAGGAACAGATACTAGGATTTCATCAGATATGCTTATGTCTGCTACAGAAGCAGGAATTTGCGCTATGGGAGCAAATGTCATTAGAGCCGGAGTTGTTACTACCCCAGCTGTTGCATACCTTACAAAATTGTATAACTGTGATGCGGGAATAGTTATTTCAGCTTCACATAACTCGTATGAGTATAATGGTATAAAATTTTTCAATAAAGACGGGTTTAAGCTTCCTGATGAGACTGAAGACCAGATTGAGCGAATAGTTACAGGGGAGGGTGGAGGAAGTATAAAAACCCATGATGCAATAGGCAGGATTTTCAAAGATTATGATTGTGTAAAGGAATATTCTGATTTTTTAGTATCTCACTGTAACACAGACTTATCCGGTTTGAGAATTCTTTTAGACTGTGCAAATGGAGCTGCAAGCAATATAGCACCTGAAGTATTTAGAAGAACAGGATGTGATATCTCATATATGAATGCAGATCCAGATGGAATTAATATTAACAAAGACTGCGGGTCCACTCACATCGATAATCTGGCAAAGGAAGTAGTTAAGAGAAATTATGATATCGGATTCGCTTATGACGGTGATGCTGACAGGCTATTAGCTGTCTCGGAAAAAGGAGATTTAATAGACGGTGATGTGCTGATGGCCGTCTTGGCACTTCACTTGAAAGAAAACGGATTACTGGCAAAAGACACTATTACTGTAACAGAGATGAGTAATATGGGAATTGATGTATTTGCCAGAAAAAATGACATGCAAATTGTCAGAACAAAAGTTGGAGATCGTTATGTAGTAGAAGAAATGCTAAAAAGCGGATATTCCATTGGTGGAGAACAATCGGGACATATTATACTTCTACCATTTAATACAACTGGAGACGGAATACTTGCTTCTTTGAACATTTCACAAATATTAGCCGAGAATAAAATTAAAGCAAGCAGTTTTTTCGACATAATGAAACCATTACCGCAGGTATTGATTAATGTAAGAATAAGAAATGATATGAAAGCTGAACTTAAAAATGATGTAGAGATACAGAATTTATATAAGAGCATATCAGAAGAACTGGATGGAAATGGAAGAATAGTTTTGAGAGTATCTGGTACTGAACCTGTAATAAGAGTAATGATCGAGGGAGAGAACATGGAATTTATCGAAACTCGAGCAAAAACCGTAGCTGACAAGATAAAAGAAAAACTGAATTAATTAGTAATTTGAATATTTTGCATTAGCTTTATTCATATTATGTTTTTATTCTTTTGGCAGAATTATGATATTCTGCCTTTTAAATAGAGAATATTAACATTGAAAACAAAATGTGGCAAGAATGTGAACAGAATATGAAAAAATGCGTTGACACTTTTTCATGACCATGATATTATATTTAAAACTTTATTATTAAAGATTTACTATTATGAGGAGGTAAAATTATGAAGTTAAGAACAAAGAGAATACTCAGCATATTGCTTGTAGTTATTCTTTGCGTAGCCATGCTGTCAGCTTGTACGCCTAAGATTAAAAAGGGCGAAGCGACAATACTAACACCGTTAGTTGTTGCATACGATCCTTTCAGCGGCAAGTTCAGCCCATTCTTTGCAGACACAGCGTATGACGTAGATGTTGCTGGAATGACACAGGTTAGCCTTATGACTACTGACAGAGTTGGCGGTGTTATTTACAATGCCATAAAAGGAGAGACGGTTAATTTTAATGGAACCGATTATCTTTACACTGGTGTTGCAGACTTAACAGTAGCATATGACGAGAAATCAGATACTACAACATATCGTGCGACTATTAGAAATGATGTAGCGTTCTCAGACGGTACTGTAATGGATATTGATGATGTAATATTCACATATTACGTTCTTTGCGATCCTGCATACACCGGCTCGACAACTTTATCATCATATAACATTCTTGGATTACAGAACTATCAGACACAGACTACTGATGAAGTTTATGACAAGTATGTTACATTAGTTGATGCGATTTATGCTGCAGGAGAAGATCATGAATGGTCAGCATCTGATGCATGGACAGAAGCTCAACAAGACGGATTCTGGGCATTGCTTAACGAAGAGTGGAAAAATGATGTAGGAGCAATAGTAAACTATGTTATTGGAAACTATCTTTCATATGCAGACCAGGGTTATTTCCCATACTCATCTGCTGAAATATCAGCAAGTGAAGGAATGAAAATTGCTTTTGGAATGAGAATGTGGGGATTTGCTGGAGTTGAAGGAACAACACTTACAACAGCTGTAACAGGAAAAACATTTGATATGGCTGCTGGAGAATTCCCAACACTTGAAGATTATTTCTTAGAAACCAAAGAAGCATATGGCGGAAATCCTGAAGAGTATTGGGCAGTTGAAGCTGCTGATGATACTGATGTAGTTACACCTGCTAAGTCAAAATTCATATATGAATATGGATCAAAAGACGAAGCTATGGGAACTGAAGGAATCAAGAGTATCACAGGTATAAAGAGAGTTAATAACCGTACAGTTGAAGTTACAACTCAAGGATATGAAGCATCTGCTATATATTCAATACTTGGTATTTCTATTACACCAATGCACTATTATGGAGACGAAAGCCTTTATAATTACAAAGATGGAAGCTATGGATTCCCATTTGGCGACCTTTCAATGGTACAGGCAAAAACATCCAATCCAATGGGTGCTGGTCCATACAAATTTGTTAAATACGAAGATAAAGTTGTTTATTTCGAAGCTAACGAATATTACTACAAAGGAACTCCAAAAGTTAAATACATCCAGTTTAAAGAAGTAGGCGAAACTGATAAGATCAGTTCAATAGCTTCTGGAGCAGTAGATGTAGCAAATCCAAGCGGAAGTAAAGTTAAGTTTAACGAAATTCGTTCATATAACTCTAACGGACAGCTTGATGGTAATGTTATTACAACATCATCAGTTGACAACTTAGGTTATGGATATGTAGGTATTAATGCAGACACAGTAAGAGTTGGAACAGATTCCGCTTCAGCAGAATCAAAAGCTCTGAGAAAAGGACTTGCAACACTTCTTGCAGTATATCGTGATGTAGCTATAAACAGCTATTATGGCGATGCAGCAGCAGTTATCAACTATCCTATATCAAATACTTCCTGGGCTGCACCTCAGAAATCTGATGCAGACTATAAAGTTGCATTCTCAGTTGATGTTGACGGTAATGATATCTACACAGCAGACATGGATGCAGAAGCCAGATACGCAGCAGCACTTGAAGCATCAATTGGATTCTTCAAAGCAGCAGGATACACATGGAATGATTCAACTAAAAAGTTTACTGCAGCTCCTGAAGGAGCAAATATGACTTATGAAGCTTTGATTCCTGGTGATGGCGCTGGTGACCACCCGAACTTCCAGGTTTTAACAAATACTTCTGAAGCTTTAAAGAAAATTGGAATAACACTAGAAGTTAACGATTTAGCAGATTCTTCAGTACTTTGGGACAGACTTGATGCAGGAACACAGGAATTGTGGACAGCTGCATGGGGCTCAACGATAGATCCTGATATGTATCAGGTATATCACAGCTCAGGAATAGTAGGTAAAGGCGGATCTGATTCCAACCATTACCACATAGCTGATTCTGAACTTGATGATCTTATTGTTCAAGCACGTAAGTCAGATGACCAGACATACAGAAAATCTGTATACAAAGCATGCCTTGACTTAATAATTGACTGGGCAGTTGAAGTACCTTCATATCAGAGACAGAACATTATAGTGTTCAGTACAGAAAGAGTTAATATTGATACAGTTACACCTGATATCACAACTTTCTGGGGCTGGATGAATGATGTTGAGCTTCTTGAAGTTTATGAAGCAAATTAGTACAAAATCCTAAAAAAAAAGGAAAGCCCGCTGTTGACGGTGGGCTTTCCTTATGTATATAATAATATTTAAACTATGCGAAGTAAGCATGTTTTAGTAAGGAGAAACATTAATGTGGAAGTTTTTAGTTAGACGTATATTATTAAGTATAGTGATTCTTTTCTTTGTTTCGTTCATTGTATACTTTATAATGCGCGCACTACCTACATCATATGTTGAAGCAATAGCAAGGGAACGTGCGTCACTTCCCGGAGGAAGAAGCTATACTGAATGGCTTCAACAGTTAAATCAAGTGTACCATTTGGATGGTAACGTGATAGAAGGATTTTTTGGATGGCTTAAAGATTCAATTTTTACAGGCGATTTTGGTGAATCTTGGGCATACAACGTACCTGTAGTTCAGAAATTTAAAGATGTTATCTGGGATTCATTTATACTTGGATTTATTTCTTTAGTTCTTCAATTAGTTATTTCTATACCATTGGGAATAATTGCTGCAAGGAAACAATATAGCAGATTGGACTACTCAATCAGTGTGTTTGCATTAATAGGTATTTCATTACCGTCATTCTTTTTTGCAACACTATTAAAACTAGGGTTTTCATACAAATTAGGATGGTTTGAACCTATTGGAAAGGTTAGCCGGTTTTACGATCAGTTAACTCCCATAGGACAGTTTTTTGATGTGGCATCGCATTATGTGCTGCCAATTATGACTTTGACAATAGTAAGCATAGGCTTTTTAATGAGATATACAAGAACAAATATGCTTGAAGTACTTAATTCAGATTATATTAGAACTGCAAGAGCAAAAGGACTTTCTGAAAATAAAGTAATAAACAAGCATGCTTTTAGAAATACACTTATACCAATAGTAACAATAGTTGGCGGAACTCTTCCTGGTCTTTTTGCTGGAGCAATGATAACAGAACAGCTCTTCTCAATACCTGGAATCGGCTATACAGCATATAATGCTATGATTAAAGGAGATATACCCTTTTCTATGTTTTATTTGGTATTTTTAGCGACACTGACTTTGATTGGAACACTTATTGCAGATATATTGTATGCAGTAGTTGATCCAAGAGTCAGAGTAAACTAGGAAAGGAGGAAGATATGAGCGATAACAAAATACCTAACAATCCCGAATATGAGGATAAAAATATCCATATTGATGAAGAAGAGATATTATATAGTGATTCAAACATAAATGATCATATAAGCAGTTCAGACAGTTTAGATGATGAGCAAAGAGTTAAGATGCTTTCTCCTTCTATGCTGGTAGCAAAAAGGTTTGTTAGAAACAGACTTGCAATAATAGGTCTTGTTATTATACTTGCAATGTTTATATTCTCTTTTATTGGAGGATGGATACACCCGTATCCTGAAACAAAGATATTCTATAAAAAAGAAATAGCATCTTCAGAGTACGCAGGAGCTACAATAAATCAGAACTGGTATGAAGAAGTTAAAGAAGGGTATACCTTCACTTCTTTGAACAAAGCTGCATTTGCATTAGCATTAAAAGAAAGTCAATCTGTTTTTTCTACTCCGGTTAATGGAGAAGATACTTTGTTTGCAATTAAGCCAATTTCAGCAGATACTCAGGTACTGTTTGGTGCAGAACGGATAGGAAAAATCGATATTATACTTGGTGAATACATTTTTAAGGAAGAAGCCAGTGGAATTTCTTTTTCAAATAATTTCAAAACTGCTGTAATGAATGCTATTGAGAATAAAGAGAGCTTCATTGAGTACAACGGAGATGAATACTTTTTAGATTTATCAAGACGTGAGTGCATAATATTTACTGGCGAAGAATATGTTCTATTAACCAAAAATATATATGATATGTATACACAGGGATTAGAAGCGGACTTCAGTTTCAAATACGCTGCGGAATCAGCTATAAGTAATAGCGAAAAAACATTTACTGCCAATCAGTTGAGTTATGAAATTGATTATCACGATAATCTGCAAACGATTTATGAAGTAGGTACGGGTGAAAAAAATGCATATGCAAATGTAACAAGACTTATTATTACCCCTACTTCACCTGATATTTTCCTCTCTATAAACTTCAAGAATATAGTTGAAGAATCTATGGCAAATGGTCAAACTTCATTTGAATATACAAATACTGAAGGTGAGACAATAGAATATATTATTGAGAAGAAGGATTTACAGTATGTAATAAGGACAGATAAAGTTACAGATTTAATTGATACATACGCTTCTCCTAGCAAAGAACATCCGCTTGGTACTGATGGTTCAGGAATGGACCTTTTAGTAAGACTTATGTACGGAGGAAGAGTTTCTCTCACAATAGGATTTGTTGTTGTTTTAATTGAGATAATTATAGGTATTATAATTGGAGGTCTTTCAGGTTATTTCGGCGGATGGACAGATACTTTGCTTATGAGACTTGTTGAAATATTCAACTGTATACCAACAATGCCTCTATATATCATTTTAGGAGCAGCTTTAGATACGATGAAACTGGATCCGGAGGTGCGAATTTATCTCTTAATGATCATACTAGGCATATTCGGATGGCCTGGTATTGCTAGAGTAGTAAGAGGACAGATTCTGTCTCTTAGAGAACAGGAATTCATGGTTGCAAACGAAGCAACAGGTCTTTCTGTATCAAGAAGAATATTTAGACATCTTGTACCAAATGTAATACCTCAATTAATAGTTTTTGCGACTATGAGCTTAGGTGGCATCATATTAACAGAAGCTACACTGAGTTTCTTGAATTTAGGTGTTAAATACCCATATGCATCATGGGGGAACATAGTAAACTCGGTTAACGACAGCTTTGTTCTTCAAAATTACTGGTTTGTATGGATTCCTGCCGGTATGCTTATCTTAATAACTGTTCTGGGATTCAATTTTGTAGGTGACGGATTAAGAGATGCATTTGACCCGAAGATGAAAAGGTAGGTAAAAAAGATGAAACTTAAAAATAAACAGGAAAAGAAAATAAAAAGCCTAAACTACCTATCAGCAAAAGAAGCAAGGGCTATATCCAAAAAAAACAGACATATTACAAATGAGTTGGAAAAAAAGAAGAACAGGAAAAATGTACCTGTTGAAGAATATACTTCAACTATGAAAAATCCAAAAAATGTTTTGGAAGTTGAAAATCTGCATACTTACTTTTTTACTGATTTAGGAACTGTAAAAGCAGTTGCTGGAGCATCCTTTGAAGTTGAAAAAGGTAAAACACTTGGTATAGTGGGTGAGTCAGGATGTGGAAAATCGGTAACAAGTCTTTCCATTATGCAGCTTGTACAGCGTCCCCAGGGACAAACTGTAGAAGGAGCTATAAGATTTGACAGCGGTAAAGGGGTATATGATATTGCAAAAGCCCCAACGGAGTTTATGCAGAAGATTCGTGGAAATATGATTTCAATGATTTTTCAAGAACCCATGACCAGCCTTAATCCAGTATTCAGAGTGGGAATGCAGGTTGATGAAGTAATTGGTCTTCATAATCCGGAAATGCAAAAAGATGATATAAAAACAAGAACACTTGAAATGCTTGATCTTGTCGGTATTGCCAATTCTGAGGGTGTCTACAAAATGTATCCTCATGAATTATCAGGTGGAATGAGACAAAGAGTAATGATAGCAATGGCTTT
>Ga0123334_1005063_pt1 | contig 12950 bp, 10 predicted proteins | sample BiotimSIPDNA_FD_89706 | JGI IMG/M metagenome (GOLD analysis project Ga0123334, IMG submission 89706) | Anaerobic biogas reactor microbial communites from Washington, USA - Biogas_R1 time_0 SIP DNA | ecosystem: Engineered > Bioreactor > Anaerobic > Unclassified | place: Washington, USA... | reverse complement strand
TTTACGAGGACTGCCAGATAAAAATACCGCACCGGCACCATCTGATAACATCCACCTTAAAAAATCCTCTTCAAAGGACAGTACAGGCCTCCTGTTAATTTCATCTATTTTTTGAGGATCTATGGATTGCCCCATTTGTGATTTAATATAGGATGAGGCTGTTTCTGAACCTGTAGCAACTGCATTCTTGGAAAATCCCATGGCAACATTCATGCAGGCAATTTTAAATGCGGTTACTCCCGATAGACATATGCCCGAGGTGGTAACCACCTCACAGGGACCAATACCGAGCTCACCCTGTACCATTAAACCGTGTCCTGGCATTATCTGATCAGGGGTAGAGGTACCGCAGCATAAATGCTGGATTTCATTAAGTGAGAAACCGCTGTAAGGATTCAAACGGCGTACCGCCTCTGCGGTGAGTTGGGCATTTGTATGGCTTTGTTTTCCTGAATCAAGATTGATAGCATAGTATCGGGTTTTTATATTATTATTCCTTAATACAAGTTTTCGTGTCCTTGAGGGGATATTGTTTATCATTCCCAGAACAGCCTCCATTTCATTATTGGAAACCGGATTGTTCGGAAGGAATGCTGAGATATCGTTTATATATACATCCATATTCTGTTTCCCTATATTACTGGCGCCTTATGACCGGTTGAAATAAGTTCTGAAAACTTTTCGTAAAAGATATGCTCCTCGAGCCTTGTTGGAATTACCGCATTTGTCAATGTATAATAGTCAAGATCATCATTAACTATTTTACCTTTAAGCTTATTGTATAGAGGGGTTCCGGGGATCGGTGTAAGTATTGTAAACATGGGCAGATCAATTTGATTATCATTCACGAAACGGCTGAGCATATCAAATTCGCCTTCATTATAATCAGGGTCAACAATGAAATCACCAATTATTGATATCCCCAACCCCTTTAATATACTGATAGCCTCTATATTTTTTGATAAGTCGCTTTTTTTACCCATTGCTGAAAGGCGTGAGTCATTGATCTCTTCAAAGCCGACAATCACCGCCCGTAACCCTGCTTTTTCCCAGGCTTGAATCATCTCAGGATCCCTGACAATTGTATCAGCCCTTACATCTGCAAGGAACTTTTTTCTGATACCCTGTTCAATTAATTTTTGGCAAATAAGTTTTGAATGTTCCGGGTTGCCGAAGGTGTTGGCATCCACAAGCCTTATAAAGGGGATATCGCCCATTAATCCAATATCTCTCATTACACTGTCTACTGTATGGGTAATATATTTTCCACCGGTCTGGCCTTTTATGGAGCAAAAGGAGCATCCATGGGGACAGCCATAGGCAGTGACTACAAAACCCATCTGAATCCCAAGCTTGGGTAGATAGTAGCTATTACGGTAGTCCTTTACCAAATCATATCGGGGAGGCATCTCTTCCAGAAGATCGGCTTTACTATATTTGCGGAAGATATATTCCATGGGCCTGCCCGGTCGTGTTTTAATAACCCCGGGAATTTGTGTAGTGTCTCTCCTCATTTCAACATTTGATACGAGTTCGAGCAGACTGCCTTTTCCAAGGCCTAAGACTATATAATCAATATCAGGCAGGTTAAAAAATTCAGGGCAATTGCTGGCATGGATACCGCCTACAACGACCAGTGCGTTAACACTCCTCTTAATGGTCGTGGCAATACTTACCATTGTATTGGCCTCACATGTCATACCTGTTATACATAGTATATCAGGAGAGAAATCCTGGGCGATCTCTGCTAGATCATTTTTTTCGGTTTTAAGATCGACAATTTTTACATCATGATCGACCAGCGCTCCTGCAAGCACCTCAAGAGACAGCGGCTCTCCTCGGAGTATCTGCTTCAGTGAGTCGATGCCATATCTTTCTTCTGGAATACTCTTGCCGCAGTTTGGTGGATTTACAAGAAGTACTTTCATGTCAGAACTATCTATCCTGAGTTTCACTTCTGACAAAGTCAGCCAGGGTTTTTAATGATTTCAGTATGCGCCTGGCCAGCCTTTGATTATCAATCCGGACAGTATACTGAGACTGGATAGCAACAACAATTTCTACAGAATCAAGTGAATCCAGCATTAAAGGAGAATCTGGTCCAATCAAGGGATCATCAGGCTTTATCTCTTTTTCTGGAATGTCTTCTACATTACAAACCTCTATGATTAAATCCAGTATTTCCTTCTCTAAAGAACCTGCTTCCATATTTTTTGCCGGACAATCCTGATCTCAGATTAAAAACATTATTTCTTTTTTTCGCGAATAACTGCCCACAAGGCTATACCCATAGCAACTGAACCGAAAAGAATAAGATATAATGACTGCAGAAAAACCGCCCGGATACCTCCTCCCCTGACAAATATTTCAAAAAAGGCATCCAATCCCCATGAAAAAGGAGACAGGCTGCTAATTTTCTGCATTAATTCCGGCATAACGTAAACCGGAAACATTACACCGCCAACTGCTGCCCCAATAACAACCGATACTGATCCGAACATCGATCCCTGTTCATATGTTTTTGCGACAGCCCCAACCATTAGTCCGAAACCTGTTGCTGCAAAAGAAACGCTTAATACAACCATCAGCAATGCGGTTGGCGCAGATCCAAGTTCCAACGGCGGAAGCCCCTGCAGGGGCAGCAATGTCATCCCCACCAGAAACATCAATACACATTGAATTATACAGACTGTTATATATGCTAAAATTTTACCTGTAAGTAAAGTTAAAAAAGAAACCGGCATTGTAAATAGTCTGGTTAAAGTCCCCTCCTGTCTTTCACGAATCAAGTTGCCGGACAGGGGAACAACAATAAAAAACATTCCAAACAGGGTCCATGCAGGGATATTGTGCTGTACTTCATTTGGTATCTTCCTGGATTTTCCTGTAACGGCCACCTTGAAATCTACTTTAAGGATACTTTCTCTTTTAAAATCTTCTGAAAAATTCGCAATTACGTCATTTAGAGGAGTGCCTCTTTGCAGCCTGTTATCATATAAAGTCATTTGAGGGGTTTTAGATAAAACATCAAGCAGATTTGTATATCCTTCTTTGGTTTCTATAGCAAAGATTGCGCCTTTTACAGACTGTTCAACAGCTGAACGCCATGCTCCCTGAACAACAGGGTCATAATACAGTTCCAGACCAGGCTGACCCTCATTTAATTCAGTCTGATTTACTGTTAACCCTCCTTTCGTAAAATGTGTTTCTGTGTTTATTCCTGTATCTTTAAATTTCTTACTGATCCCCGCTGGAATAAACAGGCAGAACTGGTATTCACCTTTCGCAACTTTATCAAATGCCTCCTGTTTATCGGGGGCATGGCCGTCAATTTTACTGATCATCTCAATAGTTGGGATTTTAGAAAAAAATATCATGATCTGCTCTGACACAAACCCTTTGTCATGATCCACAAGAAGCATCCTAACCTGGGGGCTGTTAAGGGTTATCATGACATTGTGCTGAACTGAGGTAATAGCAAGCAGCAATATGGCAGGCATAATAAACAGTACAGCAAGGCCTGCACGGTCACGCCATAAAAGTAGAATTTCTTTATATATAATAGCAAGCAGTCTGTTCATAAATAATATTATTCTCTTATTTGTTTACCTGTAATCGACAAAAAGAGATCCTCCAGGTTTTTACATTCCGGATTTTCCGCTATCAGCCTGCCGGGAGGTCCTTCCGCTATACATTCCCCGTTGTCTATAATGATGATTCGGTCACATAGCTGTTCAGCATCTTCCATATAGTGGGTCGTATAAATCATAGTCATGCCATTTTCCTTCAGCCGTTTCAGCTTTTCAAAAATAAGTTTTCTTGTCTGCGTATCAACACCAACAGTTGGCTCATCCAGTAAAAGTACCTGTGGTGAATTCATAAGCGCAGTGGCAATATTAATCCGGCGTTTCATACCGGATGATATGTGCTTGACAAGCGAATCGCCTCTATTTACCAGGTCAACTGCCTCAAGGCATTCTGCAAGCCTGTTTCTAAGCATTTTGCCCCATAAACCACACAGACGGCCGAAAAAAATAAGATTCTCTTTAATTGTAAATGTTGGATATAATGCAATTTCCTGAGGTACAAAACCTATTACCCTGCGTACAAATTTGGCATGGGTGGACACATCTATTCCGCATAAATGTACTTTACTGGTTTGAGGCTGAATGAGTGTTGATAATATCGAGAGGGTTGTTGTTTTACCGGCGCCATTCGGACCCAGCAGTCCGAATACTTCTCCTTTTTCTACGTTAAAGGAAATACCTTTTAAGGCGGGGACACTAGAGCCCGGGTATGTATATAGCAGGTTGTTGACTTCGATTACCGGTTGTCCATGTTGGATATCTTGGGATAAAACCGGTTTCATTGATGAATTACAGCCCTTTCATTATGATTTTTTATCCAGCTGGAAGCATCTTTTTTAATCTCTCTGAATATTCTTTCTTCCCGGTCAGCGCACTCGATAAGGATTAAGGATGCGTTGCTGAAGACATTTTTGTTGTTATCTCTCCCTTTACAGATACGTGATGCAAAAAGGGCAAATTCACGCCACCTGTCACCAATCAAAGTTATTTCATTTGAAAGATTATTCAGTTTTTTTACACCAAGAAGCCCTGCTGTTTCCTGCAAAAAGGCAGAAAATATATACCGGAATCCCCCTCCGCCCGTGCCTATCTCCTCCTGCATTCGGATAACATGACCAAGATACTGAATGGCTTTTTTATTCCCAAGCCTCTCAGGCCATCTGGATATTTGATGTGCCAATTTTCTAATGCCTCCCACGCCAAATAATCCGGCTGAGGGTAAAAGCATTGTCCGTGCTATTTCCCGCATCCCTAAAACTGCAGCCAGCGGTATGTCAGCCTCTGTCACCTGTTCCTGAATGTAATACATGTGGCCCCTTGGCGCCAGCGCACCCTGTGCAAAACGTGCTTTTACAAGATCCCTGTAATCACATTTTACCGGATATTCTATAACCGGATCACTGATCAGATAAGTATCCCCCTCTTTACCGTATACGACCAGGTTGTGTGCATTAAAATGAAACCGCATGGCTGGTGGAAAATAAGGAAGCCAGTAAACCCCTGTCTGGAGTCCAACCGGATGCCCATTTAAAAGGGCACGATCCAGCTCGTCCATTGCCTTTTGCGGGGAATGGAATTTTTTCCGCTCAAGCCTTATTCCAAGTCGGGAAGCACATTTTTTTATAATACCTCCTGGGTATTTTCTATATGTAATAAGAGGAAGGTAGTTGACCCTTATAAAAGGGAAATATCCAAAAAACAAACCTCCGCCAATACCAAAGGCCATTGATTCGGATAAAGATCTCCCGTTATGAGAAAAGAGATTAGCGGTAACACCGCTTTCACAATGTGCGGCGTAATTGTGATTAAAGGAGATCTTCATTCTTTTATTTTCTTTTCTTTTTTCAGCATCTCCAATGAGGTGTATACCTTTGAGGTCTGTAATAATTCATCAACAGATGTCATAAATATAGAGGCATAACGCTCAAGCAGATCAGGCTTAAGTTTTTTAAATACAGATGGTTTTAAATGCCTTCTTACCCGCCATTTTGGTAATTTTACATATTTTGAAAGTAATGCTACATCCATCTGATTTTTTTCCATATAAAATGCAAGAACGCTCTTTTTCCCCAGGTTTATATCCATGGAAACCTGATCTATCCTTTCATAAATATATTCCCATGCCTGGATATTTGCTACATTTACCGGATCCCAACCTGTGCTTTTACCAACTATATATTTTCCGTCTTCCTCAAGTACATAACAGGCAATTCGTCTGCCATTCAGAATCTTATCATCCTGAGGGATATCTTGCATTTTCATTTTTATCTATACCAGAGAAATATCAACGAGCCTGCCATTGAGGCGTTTTTATAAAAAACAGGCATACCAATTCAGCATTTTTTATAGGGTATATATGGATTTTATCTATGTGTCAATAAAAGGTCAGGAAACCTAATGATTAATTTATTCTGAAGGAAAAGGAAAAACGAAACAAATAAATAAACAAAACCATCCACGTACTGATATGAGTCAATACGTGATGCGTTACCCATTAAAGTATACGTCAAGGGAAAAGCACCTCACCATTATAAGACAATATGCAGTTTTTCGATTGATGTCATAGCCCCGAACTACCCGGATGCATGTCGAAGCCTGCTTTTTGCGCAACATGAAGCCGATTATTGGCTTAAGTTTTATTAACGGATCTGCTTAAGTCCCACATCAGGTTCAAGGTCGTTTAAAGCGCACCTCTCTACCAGTCCTAACCACTAAGAAGCTCTATTACCTTTGATCACACCTTTGGCGTGACAGTTATTACTGCACCAGAAAATCATCGGTAAAATGACGTGTCCATTAGTTATATTCAGATCCTGTGATTGTTAGCCAGACCCTTATTAAGATCACGTCATGAGCAAATCATGTCATGAAACATTTCTCTGCTGTGTTATACTTTATATCGTACGGCTGAGGTCATCTTTTTTGGTAATTGGGCTGGATAAATGATAACAGGGTATAATATCTTTCAGAAACAGGATTACAGAACCCTTGGTTTTAATTTTACCTTTCACGGTCGTTCCGATCTCCCCGCACACCAGATTCTCATAAAAATGTCTAATGAAATTGGAATTTTTTACCGATACATAAAAAGAGGTTTAATGGAGGTTTTTAAATGGCTATTAATCCGGTAGGAACAGGCAGTTCGGCATTGGCCCTGCTGATTGCATCTGCTCAGACAGAACAATTGAAAGAGGAAAAAGATATTAAAGTGATGAAAGAGGCACTTAAGACCCAGGAAGATCTGATGACCGGTATCCTTAAGTCTCTGGGAATAGGACAGAATATTGATGTGGTTGTGTAGCTGATATTCTTTTCAAAAAATTTCCGAACTGAATAAATATTAAAGGGCGCTGAATCTCAGTCATGCGCAGTTCACAATTAAATCTGATAATAGGGGTAGACACACCCGCCTTCGCTTCTTTTATAAGGGCCATGGCGCGGCAAGCAGGTCTACCCTACTATCCCCAAAAGGTATCTATCTTAAAAAATCTATCACTATATTCAGTATCCTTCTTATGGGTTCTGCTGCGCCCCATAAAAGCTGATCACCTACAGTAAAGGCAGTGAGGTATTCAGGGCCTAACTTCATCTTCCTGATCCTGCCTACCGGCACGGTGAGTGTCCCGCTCACTGCTGCCGGTGATAGGCCGGCTAATGTAGAGGGTTTGTCATTTGGTACAACCTTTACCCAGTCATTTGCCTTTGCAATAATATCTACCAGCTCATCAATGGGCGCATCCTTTTTAAGCTTTATTGTGAGCCCCTGGCTGTGACACCTCATGGCGCTCACCCTTACACATATGCCATCAACCGGTATGGGTGTCTTTGTGCCGAGTATCTTGTTGGTCTCAGCATAACCCTTCCACTCCTCCTTGGTCTGGCCCGATTCCAATGCGGCATCAATCCAGGGTATAAGGCTTCCTGCGAGCGGGGCACCAAAGAATTCAGTCGGAAACGCCTTGCTCCTCATCTCATTTGTGATGAGCCTGTCAAGCTCAACCGCTGAAAGATCAGGGTTATTAATGGCGCCGATCGCTGCCATCTGGGCTACCAGCTCCTTCATGTTATTGGCACCGGCCCCGGATGCAGCCTGGTAGGTCATGCTTGTGATCCATTCCACAAGGTTATTTTCAAACAGACCGCCTATGGCCATAAGCATAAGGCTTACTGTGCAGTTACCACCTATATATGACTTTATTCCCGATTTTAATCCATTATCAATTACAGCGCGGTTTACAGGGTCAAGCACTATGATGCTGTCATTTTCCATGCGCAGGCCTGATGAGGCATCTATCCAGTAGCCTTTCCACCCTCTTTTTTTCAGTTCAGGATATATCTTTTTTGTATAATCGCTGCCCTGGCAGGTGACTGCTATATCAAGAGATGCAAGTTTATCAAGATCATAGGCGTCCTGAAGCGAAGGGGTGCTCATACCTATATCAGGCCCTTTCCCGCCTATATTGGATGTAGTAAAAAATACTGCCTCATAATCATGAAAGTCTTTTTCCTGGATCATCCTTTCCATTAATACGGAGCCTACCATACCCCTCCAGCCGATAAAGCCTATTTTCAACATAATTTTTCTCCCGGGTTAATTGGTAAAATACCTGATTACAGGGGGAATACGATAAGGATATTTTAATGTTCTTTCAAGTGAAAAATTATGTTGCCTTAAAAAATACAGATTTATATTCTTTTTTATATTCAGCAAGAATAAATTAAAGAATTTTTAATTGACCTTTTATTGATATGAAATCTATAATAGCGTTTACAAAAAATGGCTTTATACCGATAATATAGACATTATTATTTTCATACCATTTCAGGTGTATTTTTTCCTGAAACAATCAGCGTAAGATAATTTTAGTTTTATAATATAACAACCGGGGCGTTTAACATGAAGAATTCTCTTGCGATAATAATGGCTGGCGGCAAAGGCGAGCGTCTGATGCCTCTGACAAAAGACAGGTCAAAACCCGCAATACCCTTTGGGGGTATATACAAGCTTATTGATCTTACCCTTTCAAACTGCATCAACTCCGGCATTTACAAGATAATCGTGCTGCCACAATATAAGTCACAGACCCTTATGCACCACCTTGAACAGGGGTGGAATATCTTTAGCCATGACCTTGGTCACTACCTAAAGGTTGCTCCCCCCCAGATGATGACAGGTGAAAAATGGTATCAGGGTACAGCAGATTCTATTCGACAGAATGTATACCTGATAGAACAGGAGAATCCAGCCCACATACTGATCCTTTCAGGTGATCATGTATACAAGATGGATTATACTCTTTTCAGGGACTACCATGAGGCCAATAATGCGGATGTGACCGTATCGGTAATCGAGGCAAGAAAGGAGCTCTCAAAGGAATATGGTGTGCTTGAGGTGGATAACAGCTACAGGGTTACAGGGTTTCAGGAAAAACCACATAATCCAAAAACCATCCCGTCGGATAGCTCAAGGATACTAGCCTCAATGGGGATATATATCTTCAGGGCGGAGGTGCTTCTTGATATCCTGAAGCAGGATGAAAAGCCTGATTTCGGTCATGACATCCTTCCCTATATCCTGGATAAGCTCAAGGTTATTGCCTATCCCTATATAAAGCAGAACAGGATAGGTGATATGGTGGTTGAAACCGATGAGTCAGGGAACAGGAACGAGGTGTTTAATAAGAGGGCAAGGGACTCAGGTTACTGGCGCGATGTGGGCACCCTTGACGCCTACTGGAACGCAAACATGGACCTTACCGGCGTAGACCCGTACTTTAACATGTATGGCAGGCTCTGGCCCATACGCACAAACCAGCGCCAGTTTCCTCCTGTAAAAACGGTCTTTGCCCAGAATAATTCCGAACATCCCAGAATGGGCATGGCCCTTGATTCCCTTGTTGCGCATGGCTCAATACTCAGCGGCGGGGTAGTGAGGAACAGCGTCCTTTCATACAACGTGCTTGTCCAGAGCTGGTCCAGTGTGGAAGAGTCGGTACTCATGGAAAATGTGGTTATTGGTAGGCATGTAAAGATAAAAAAGGCCATTCTCTGTGAGGGTGTAAAGATACCTCATCACATGGAGATAGGTTTTGATCCAATGAAAGACAGGGAGCGATTTACTGTTACCCCGAGGGGGATTACCGTGGTAACAAAAGAAGACCTGAAATAACCGATGATGATCACCAACTTTATATGAGGCAGACAAAATGAAACCATTACAGAAATATAATGTTGTTCCGAATCTTCCCACTACCCTTGAACCCCTGCGTAAACTGGCTTACAACCTGCGTTTCAGCTGGCGGGGTGAGATAAGGGATATATTCAGGCGCATAGACCCCGGCCTATGGACAGAGTGCAGGCATAACCCGGTTCTAATGCTTGGCCTTGTGAGCCAGGAAAGGCTTGTTGAGCTTGCAAAGGATCAGGGTTTTATGGCCATTCTTGAAAGGATTTCACAGGATTTTGAAAGGTATCTCTCCAGGCCAAGGATACAGTCACTTGATTATAGCCCTGAAAAGGAGTTCAGGGTGGCCTATTTTTCTGCCGAATTTGGTCTTGCAGGTTGTCTTCCCATATATTCAGGGGGTTTAGGCATCCTTTCAGGTGATCACCTGAAATCATCGAGTGACCTCAATATCCCCCTTGTTGGTGTGGGTCTTTTATATCAGGAGGGCTATTTCAGCCAGTACCTGAGCAATGACGGCTGGCAGATGGAGAGCTATACTGTTAATGACTTCCATAATATGCCTGTAAGACTGGTAAGGGATTCCGATGGGAAACCTTTACAGGTATCGGTTGATTTCAAGGGTGAAAAGGTCAATATCCTGGTCTGGCGGGTGGATGTGGGCCGCATACCCCTTTATCTCCTTGATACCAATATCTCTTCAAATTCACCTGAAGCATGCAGGACAACGGCCCAGCTTTATGGCGGTGACAGAGAGATGAGGATCAGGCAGGAGATTGTCCTTGGTATCGGAGGCATAAGGGCTTTAAAGGTGCTGGGCATAGATCCGACAGTTATCCACATGAATGAAGGGCACTCTGCCTTTTCCGCCCTTGAAAGAATAAATATCTACAGGAGAGAAAAGGGACTTACCTTTGATGAGGCGAGGGAGCTTGTTATAGCCACGACCGTGTTTACTACACACACCCCTGTGCCTGCCGGTAATGATGTGTTTGACCCGTCCCTTGTGCGGACATACTTTGAGGAATATGCCAAGGAGCTTGGTTTAAATTTCAGGGTGCTCCTGGGTTATGGAAAGATTGACCCAAGAAACGAGGAAGAAAAATTCGGCATGAGCACACTTGCCTTAAGGCTTTCTTCCCATGCAAATGGTGTGAGCAGGCTGCATGGAAGGGTCTCGCGCGCAATGTGGCAGAAGGTATGGCCGCGTCACCCTGTTGAGGATATCCCGATAGATTATGTTACAAACGGTATACATGTACCAACCTGGATCGCCAGTGAAAAATCTGCCCTCTTTGACAGGTACATGGGGCCTGACTGGGCAGAGGACCCTGATAATCAGCGGGTATGGGCACAGATAGAAAATATTCCGGATACTGAAATATGGCGGTATCATGAAAGGTGCAGAGATCATCTGGTTGCCTTTTGCCGCAGGATGCTTGCGGAACAGATGAAACGAAGAGGTGCAACCCCAACCGAAATAATGAGTGTCAACGATGTACTTACACCCGATGCAATGACCATAGGTTTTGCAAGGAGGTTTGCAACATACAAGCGCGCCACCCTTCTGTTTAAAAACCCTGACAGGCTGGCCAATATCCTTAATAATCCCGAATTTCCTGTCCAGATAATTATTACCGGAAAGGCCCATCCGCAGGATAACGAAGGCAAAGAATTTATTAAGACCATTATACATTATGCGAGTGAAGAAAGATTCCGCAGGAGGATAGTATTTTTAGAGGATTATAACTCCCATATTGCCCATGTGATGGTTTCAGGGACTGATGTGTGGCTTAACACCCCCAGAAGACCCCTTGAGGCATGCGGAACCAGCGGAATGAAGGCCCTTGCGAATGGTTCTCTAAACCTGAGTGTCCTGGATGGGTGGTGGGATGAGGGATATAAAAGCGATTATGGCTGGGCAATAGGCAAGGGTGAGGAGTATGATGACCATTTTGCCCAGGATAATATAGAAAGCCGCGACCTTTATAATCTCCTTGAAAAGGAGGTTGTGCCTCTTTTTTACAGAAGGGGAAGCGATGATCTGCCAAGGGGCTGGATAGAGAAGATGAAAGCAGGTCTTCATGACCTTGTACCTGTGTTTAATTCCCACCGGATGGTGCAGGAATATACTGACCGTTTTTATCTCCCCTGTTCAGCCAGATATGACAGGCTATCTAAAAATGGTTATGCTGAGACAAAAAATCTTGCCTCATGGAGGCAGAAGGTCATGACAGGCTGGAGCAGTGTCTCTGTAATCGAAGTCAGGTCAGGGAACAGCAGGGATATCCCGATCGGTGAAAGGTTTGAACTAACTGCAAGGATAACCCTTGGAGAATTATCAACAGATGATGTAACAGTCGAGGTTTATTTCGGAAGGCTCAATCAGAATGGGGATTTTTCTGACAGGAAGACAAAGGAGCTTGAGCCGGATGGTCTTGATCATGGTGTCCATATCTTTAAAGGCTTTATAGATTGTCAGGGTACAGGACGCTTCGGTTATACTGTACGCATCATGCCAAGCAAGAAAAGGCTCGAAAATCCTTTTGTAATGGGTCTTGTGGAGTGGGCGTAATAAATTCAAGATTATATATTTTAAATTTGAAATCTCAAATTTCAAATTCTATATGGGGGATACATTGTCATCTACTCTCAGCAGCGAACAGATAACTAATCTCACGGCAGGGAATCTTGCTGACCCGTTCAGTATACTGGGCCCTCATTATGAAAATGACCACCTTGTTGTAAGGGGTTTTATACCCGGTGCAAAGAATATAACAATCAGGGGTCTTGTTGCGGATCATTCATCCCGATCTGCACGGGTTGAAAGGAGCGGGCTGTTTGAGGTGATTTTCCCATCTGAAACCATGATAAAGCCCTATCGGCTGGATGTGGAGTTCAGGAAAGGCAACAGGTCATCTTTTTTTGACTGCTACTCCTTTATGCCGATCCTTAGCGATTTTGACATGTACCTTTACGGCCAGGGCAACCATTACAAAATATATGACAGGCTTGGAGCCCATATCATTACACATCAGGGGGTGAAAGGCACCCTTTTTGCCGTATGGGCACCGTCAGCTAAGAGGGTGAGCGTAATAGGTGATTTCAACCAGTGGGATGGCAGAAGGCATATGATGCGTAACCGGGGCTCATCAGGTATATGGGAGCTCTTTGTCCCC
>Ga0123334_1005062_pt1 | contig 12952 bp, 7 predicted proteins | sample BiotimSIPDNA_FD_89706 | JGI IMG/M metagenome (GOLD analysis project Ga0123334, IMG submission 89706) | Anaerobic biogas reactor microbial communites from Washington, USA - Biogas_R1 time_0 SIP DNA | ecosystem: Engineered > Bioreactor > Anaerobic > Unclassified | place: Washington, USA | collected... | reverse complement strand
TTTCTATGGCACCACCAACGTTCTGGACCAGGACCCTGCCCTGGAGCAGAAGATAGCCTTGTACGAAATGGAGATCGCCTCCCTTAAGAAGACGTTATCCTCCGGTGGAGGTTCGATCAGCGACCAGGAGGTTGCCGGCCTGAGGGCCGAGGTCGAGCGTTTGACCACAGTCAACCGTGAGCTCAGGGAGCGTGCCTCGGCCACGACCCCGGAGTCGCTTCAGGAGAGGGAGGCGCAGCTTCGGGAGAGGGAGAACGATCTGGAGGCCAGGGAGAGGGCCATCAACCTCAACGGTTTGGGCGACCCGGTCATGCTGGAACGGTACAAGGCCGAGATCAGCGAAAAGGACGCTGAGGCGCAGAGGAAGGAGGCCGAGCTCCGTGCCCAGCTGGAGCGGACGGAGGCGGACCTGAGGGCCAAGGAGATAGAGATCAAGCTGAGAGATGACGAGCTGAAGCTTTCCAAGATGTCCAAGCCAGAGGCCAACAAGGAGATGGAGCAGAAGCTCAAGGGCTACCAGGACCGGGAGAGAAGGGTCCTGGAGATGCAGGATACCGTCAATAGCTTGAGGGACCTCCTGAACGAGAGGGAGGATGAGCTCAAAGGGCTGAAGGAGATCATCAGCTACCGCGAGAACGAGCTGGCCCGCAGGGAGGAGGACCTCAGCTTCCGCGAGCGCAAGGTCACCGAGGAGAAGCGCCGCCTGGAAGAGGCCAAGCGCATCACCGGAGGCCTGGAGGAAGCGGAGCTGAAGAAGCGCCTGGACGAGCTGAAGGCAGAGGTCGACAAGAAGGAGCGGGACCTCAAGGCCAAAGAGGAGTACATCCGCAACAAGGAAGCGGAGCTGAGGACCAGGGAACAGGGAGCCATCGAAGAGGAGCTCAAGCACAAGGAGGCGGACATCGCCCTGGAGGCCGATTCTGCAAAGGTCAAGACCGGCAACCCCCGCCTGGACGACCTCCTTCTGGGAGGCATACCCTTCGGTTCGAACGTGCTGGTGCACGGCCCCCCCTTCGTGGGGAAGGAGACCATGGTTAACCAGTTCATCGCCGAGGGACTGAAGAAGGGCATCCCTGCCATATGGGTGTCCACCGACAAGACCACCTCGGACCTGAGGGAGGAGATGAAGCTGGTCCTCCCGTCATACGAGGACTACGAGGCCCTGGGGCTGGTCAAGTACGTCGACTCCTACTCCCGAAGCATGGGAGACACCACCGTCGACAAATATACAGTATATATCGACGAGCCCACCGCCCACGACAAGATCATGGAGGCTGTGGACGAAGCGGCCAAGGCGTTCCGGGAGAAGCATGAGTACTATCGCCTGGCCTTCCGCACCATATCCACGTTGATCGCCTACTCTGATCCCAACACCGCGTTCCGCTTCCTTAGCCCCTTCTGCGGCCGGAGGAAGAGGGACCGGGCCGTCTCCATGTATACCATCGAGAAAGGTATGCACGGCGAGCAGGAGATACAGATGCTCGGCTCCATCATGGACGGAATGGTGGACTTCAAGGTCGACCAGCTGAAGCTGTTCTTCATGATCAAGGGAATAACGGATGTGCAGTCACGGTCGTATATCCGCTATACTGCCACCCGCCATGGCCTAAGCATCGGGTCCTTCGCTCTGGACCACATCAAGTGAGGGTGCGCCCTCCGATCAAAGAGGGACGGGCTCAGGTCGATGCATTGTGCATGCCGACATTCCTTAAGCTCAACCCTCAGGCGAACTCCGGCCCCGGCTGGGTGCGAGGGGCGGGCCCGGCCTTCTTCTCGATGTTGATGCGGGGCAAGGGGAATGGGGGAGGGAGCCTTATGTCCCGGGCGATGAGAAGCGCGGTGGGAATGCAGTTGGAGACCACGATATTGTGAACGATGTTCGCGTCCTCATTGGGCATCGACGAAGTGGCGCTCCATTCCTTTATGAGCGGATCGACCTCGCCCTCCAAGAGCACGTTCCCCTCTATCTTGATGTATCCCATCCCCACGTAGTTGACGGTGAACCTGAACTCCACGGAGGCCGTCCTGTCGGAGGAACGGCTGATCTGAGTGACTGTGCTGTTGTGATCTATGCGGATGTTCGCCATATGCTCTCCAGCCTTGGAGAAGCGTTTGGCCTCGATGGTGTTGGTCTCAAAACCCAATAGCTGCATTGTTGCGCCCCAGAGGCGATAACCGGGACCACTAATAGAGATTTGCACCAGGGATCAGAAAATTAGAAGGAGTGCCGCAGGCCGGACTTGAACCAGCGACTTCAAGATCTTCAGTCTTGCACTCTCCCAGCTGAGTTACTGCGGCGTTGCCGGTGAGTAAACGGCACCCGCATTATAAATCTTCCTAGTCGAGCCGACCCAAGAAAATAGAATGCATGAGGTCGGCAAAGCGTTCCGATAAACGATAGGAAGGCGGTCTGAACCGGGCCGTGAGGGCCTTCGTTCACGCTTCTGATAATCACCCCGCCGGCCATGGCCATGCAACTTTATTCATGTGTCATCTTGAATATAATTATCTGTTCCAACATGTCACTATGTGTTTTTGCAATCCAGCTAGAAGGCTTTAAGATGGAGCCCATGTTTTTCAAAGCTCGATTGTGGAGTAAAGGATCATGGTGGTACCAGTGCGCACTAGGGCTCTGACAAGATCTCGCAGGGTAGCTCTTTTAAAGAAGGACCGCCAGGGGGTCGCCTCCACCATCGGTACGATCATGGCCCTGTTGGTCTTCCTGGCTTTCATGTCCCTGATCGTCAACTCCTATGTCCCCGCATGGATGCTGGACAATGAGCGCTCGCACATGAACAAGGTCATGGACCAGTTCGGAGAGCTCAAGGGGAAGGTCGACAGCATGATCGCCCAGGAGAGGACGACGGGAGATACCTCGCTCAACATGTACGCGCCTATAACCGTGGGCTCGGAGGGGGTGCCGGTGTTCGCCACTCCCACAGCTGGACTGATATCGCGGGTCCCACAAGGAGTGGGCACAACCGGATTGAACATTCAGTTCAGTTACGCGACCACCACTGAGGACATCAAGGTGGACGTCTCCGGTGGGGGTAAGATAGAACTGTACGCGCCCAACCGGTACTACGTGCAGCAGTGGATAGCGTATGAAAACGGGGCCATCCTCATCAAGCAGCAGGATGGCCAAACCATGAGGGCCTTCCCTAACCTGGACATATCCAAGAACGCCGGGAGCATCAACGTGGGCTTCACTGAGGTGGACATAATCGGTACCAACCAGTCCTTGACCGGTTCGGAGACCGTGGGATTCAGCCTGGACCTGCTGTACATAGATGCACAGACGTACGCCGCGGCCGGGGACAAGACATGGAAGATGACCATGAACACCACCTACGGTGCGGCATGGTGGAGATACTTCAATGACGCCTTGGCCGGTGCAGGCCTGGTCTCAGGTACGGATTACGTGCTCACGCCCGCGCTCCCTGTGGTCGCCTCCGATGATGTTGTGCAGATAAGCCTGACCTTGAACAACTGTGGGACCATCGCCTACAACCGTGCCTACGTCAGCATGACCATGCTGACGTCCTGAGGTGAGAACATGCATGAGGCCGAACCGATGAACAAGAAGGGGAAGAGGACCAAAATGGTCGATCCTGAGCCCCCCAAGGATAGGGCCGTGGAGAAGGCGCGGGACAGGTACCTGAAGTTCATACGGAGGGTGGCTCCCAACAGGGCCGGCAGGGTCATGCTCTCCAAGGCCGAGGTCAAGCAGAAGATCGAGTGGTCCAAGGGCGTAGGCTCCATCATCACGGAGATACCCAAGATAGAGAACACGCATGTGGAATCGGTCGAGCTGTACCCGGTGCTGGAGCCATACAGCTACGCCCGCATCACCTATGACAATGAGACCAGCGAGTACTTCATGGAGTCGCTGGAGCCCCAGCTCACGGAGGATGATGAGAAGCTCCTCCTCCTTATCAAGGACACCCTGGGACGTGCCCTGGGGTACGAGTGGACCAAGCTCACCAGCCTGGACAAGAAGGAATACTTGGTGGAGAGCGTGGAGTCATATCTCACCAGCAGGGGGATGAAGGTCGATCCTCTGCTGAAGAAGAAGCTCAACTACTACATCTTGCGCGACTTCGTCGGCTACGGAAAGGTGGACATCCTCATGCGCGACGAGAACATCGAGGATATCTCCTGTGACGGAGTGGGCATCCCCCTGTTCATATACCACCGCAAGTACGGAAGCCTCAAGACCGGACTGATCTTCGATGATGAGGATGCGCTCAATAACTATGTGGTCGCTCTTGGCCAGAGATCGGGTAAGCAGATCTCGGTGTCCAACCCCATATTGGACGGCACATCCCCGGAAGGTCACCGTATACAGGCCACGTACGCCCGCGAGGTGACCACAAGAGGCTCCACCTTCACCATACGGCGGTTCAAGGAGAAGCCTTTCACCCCCGTGCACCTGGTGAAGTCCAAGACCGCCAGCGCGGAGATGATCGCGTACTTCTGGCTGGGCGTGGAGAACGGGGAATCGATGATCATCTGCGGCGGCACGGCGTCGGGGAAGACCTCCACGCTGAACTCCCTGGCACTGTTCATTCCTCCCGGCGCCAAGATCGTTACCATGGAGGATACCCGTGAGATCAACCTCCCGCACATGAACTGGATCCCGGGTACGACCCGGTCCGGTGTGGGAGAAAGGGGTCCGGACGGGAAGACCGCAGGAGAGATCGACATGTACGATCTGATGCGGGCCTCGCTGCGTCAGAGGCCCAACTACATCATCGTGGGAGAGGTCCGAGGTAAGGAGACGTACACTATGTTCCAGGCCATGGCCACCGGGCATACCACTTACTCCACCATGCACGCCGACTCCGTCCAATCAATGGTCAACAGGCTGGAGAACCAGCCTATCAACTGTCCCCGTATATTGCTCACGGCCCTCAGGAACGTCATCATACAATCTCAGGTCAGGGTAGGCCAGGACCTCACCAGGCGCATGAAGCAGGTCATCGAGATCGTTGGCTTCGAGCCCGACACCAATGAGCTCATTTCCAACACGGTGTACGAGTGGGACCAGGCCACGGACCGCTTCGTGTTCAAGGGCCACAGCTTCCTCTTCGACAAGATCATGGAGATGAAGAACCTCACCAACGAGGAGATGTCCGCCGAGTTCGACCGGCGGGTGGACCTCATCAAGTACATGGTGTTCAGAGATATCACCGATCACCACAAGATCTGGGAGCTGATCAACCAGTACCTCAAGGACCCGGACAAGACCGTTACCAAGGTCCGCCGGGAGCTGCAGGAAGGGGGGATCGCCGTTGGCGCCTGATATCTCCGATTCATTCACCAAGTTCGATGCCAAGAACAAGAACTACATGAAGACCAAGAGGACCTCGGAGCATACTGAGGTCTGGGGACCCCATATCATCAAGTTGCCTGAAGGGGTCATTCCCGACTACATCGCCCTCACTCCCTATCAGATGCTGTGCTGGAGGACGATGGGGAAGGCGGCGAAGCTACGAGCTAAGCCCAATCCCAAGCTGGAGCAGCAACTTCTGCAGGCCCACATGAGGATGAGGCCCGAGGAGTACGTAGCCTACGTCTGGATGAGCACCTTCATCGTGTTCGCCATCAGCACGGCCATAGCCGCCCTCTTCGGAGGTCTGCTCCTGGCCTTCTTCAACGTCCAACCGGCCCTGGTGCTGGTGTTCACCGTACTGCTCATTGCCATGCCTCCCTTGCTCACGTACATGGTCCTGATGTCGATCCCGGGCTCGAAGGCCAAGACCCGTGCCCGCGACATCAACAAGCGCATAGGGGCGGCCATGAGCTTCATCTCCGCAATGGCGTCCGCTGATGTCAACGTGGACGTCATCTTCAAGGAGCTTGCCAAGCAGGACATCTATGGTGAGATAAAGCACGAGGCGGAGTGGATCACTCGTGACACTGAGCTCCTGGGCATCGATATCCTTACAGCCATCAACCGCGCCGCCCAGAGGACGCCGTCGGTAAAGTTCCAGGAGTTCCTGCAGGGCGTGGTCACCAGCTCCACCTCCGGTGGGCAGCTCAAGCCCTACTTCCTGCAGAAGGCGGAGCAGTACGAGAAGGAGGGAAAGCTGGAGATGAAGTCCCAGCTGGAAAGCCTGGGGCTAATGGCGGAGTCGTTCGTCACCGTGGTGGTCGCGTTCCCGCTATTCCTGGTGGTCATCATGGCCATAATGGCCATTGTCCCGGGTGGTGGCGGGGACAGCTCCATGACCATACTTCTGCTGCAACTGGTGATCGGGCTCATGATCCCCATGAGCCAGTTCGGTTTCATATTCTTCATTTGGAACATGACCAAGGAGTCAACGATGTGAGGTGATGGCATGGCCGAGGACATAATGGACCTGGATCAACTGGACATTCAGAAGCTCGACTACAGCCGCACCATCCTCATGGTATCCGCGGTGATAGCGGCGATACTACTGGTCATCGGACTATTGGACGGTATCGGCGGATTGGACACCCCCCTGCTATGGATAGACTATGTGAGCCTGGCGCTCATGGCCATCAGCGGGCCATATGGGTTCTACGTGTCCTCCCGGAGGAAGAAGATACAGGAGATCGAGAAGCGCCTTCCGGAGTTCCTGCGGGATGTGGCCGAGGCCGGCCGCTTCGGCATGACACTGGACCAGGCCCTCAAGGTGGCCTCCCGGGGCCGCTACGGCAAGCTGACCCCGGAGATACGCCGGATGGCCGCCCAGATCGACTGGGGGGTGCCTGCATCCGAGGCCATGCGCCTGTTCGCGGAGAGGGTGGACACACCCCTGATCAGGAGAATGACCTCCATCATCATCAAGGCCAACGACGCCGGGGGATCGGTCGCGGACGTGCTCACTATGGTCGCCCACGATGCCCGCGAGAACATGCTCAACCAGGCCGAGCGCAAGATCGCCATGTCCACCTACATGATGGTCATCTACATCGCGTTCGCGGTGTTCATCGCCACCATCTTCATCCTGAACTCCACCTTCCTGCCGAAGATGACAGAGGCGGGGGCGGCGGTGGCCGAGGGCGCAGAGAAGGCAGGGATCGATACCAGCTCCATAGCCACCATCCGCGTCAACATCATACCCACGGTGCAGCTGCTGTTCATCATATCCGTGGTCATACACGCGTTCGGCGATGGTATACTGGCAGGTGTGCTCTCGGATGGGCAGATATCCACTGGCCTGAAGCACAGCTTCATCATGCTGCTGATAGGTCTATTAGGAACGAGGTTGATCTGACATGGACGAAGCGATGCGGCAAGAAGAGATCGAGCCTCTGTTCGAGGACGAGAATAAGGTCAAGAAGGAGAAGCTCTCCGTGGCCTCCCGCTATATGTCCTTCCTGGTGAAGGTCCGAAGCAAGCCCATGAGGGTCAGGCTGCCCTCCGGCACCACCACGGAAGCGTCGGCCATAACCGAGATACCCAAGATCTCCGACCCCAACATAGAGGAGGTGGAGGTCACACCCATAGAGGAACCGTACTCCTTCGTCAGGATAAAGTACGATACCGTGGCCGGGGAGTACCTATATGAGGTCATCGAGCCCATGCTAACGGAGGACGAGCACAACGTATTGGACCTCCTGAAGAGCTCCCTCATCATATCCCTCAATCTGGCCGAGACCAACGACCTGGAGCAGAAGAGGGACATCCTCAACAAGGCCACCGAGAGGGTGCTGTCCAAGCTCAACGTGAACCTCAACCCCATCTCCAAGGAGAGGATCCTGTACTTCCTGCGCCGTGACTTCACCGGATACGGGGTCATCAACGTCATGATGTTCGATCCCAGCATCGAGGACGCGTCCTGCGATGGCGTGGGCATCCCCCTGTACATCTACCACCGCAAGTATGGGAGCATAAAGAGCAACATCACCTTCGATGACGAACAGGAACTGGACGCCTACGTGGTGTGGCTGGCCCAGAAGTGCGGCAAGCACATCTCGGTGGCCAACCCCCTGCTGGACGCCACCATCCCCGACGGCTCCAGGCTCAACGCCACACTGGGGAAGCATGTCACCAAGCGTGGATCGTCGTTCACCATCCGGCGTTTCAAGGACAACCCCTTCACCCCCGTCGACCTGCTGAAGTTCAAGACCATGTCCACGGAGATGATGTCATACCTGTGGATCTCCGTCGAGTTCGGCTCATCCATGCTGGTCTGCGGGGGAACGGCGTCGGGGAAGACCACCACCCTCAACGCCATCCTGCTGTTCATCCCTCCTCAGATGAAGATCGTTAGCATCGAGGACACCAGGGAGCTGAACCTTCCCCATGAGAACTGGATCCCTGGCCTGACCAGGGAGGGGTTCGGGGGCAAGAGCGGGGCCTTGAGCGGATCGATCAATATGTTCGACCTCCTCACCGCCGCGCTGAGGCAGAGACCCCAGTACCTGATGGTCGGTGAGGTCCGTGGCAAGGAGGCATACGTCGTCTTCCAGGCCATGGCCACCGGCCACATATCCTACTCCACCTTCCACGCCGAGGACGTGCAAGCCATGGTCCACAGGCTGGAGAACGAACCCATCGATCTGCCCCGTGCCCTTCTCACCGCACTGAACCTGGTGCTGCTGCAGGGACAGGTGAAGGTGGGGACGAAGATGACCCGTCGCGTCAAGGGGTTGACGGAGATAGTGGGCATGGACCCCGAGACCGGGGAGCTCATCACCAACTCGGTGTTCACATGGAACCCCGCGGACGACAGCTTCACCTATTCCGGGCACTCCTACACCTACGAGAAGGTCCGCGCGGTGCGCAACTGGTCCCCCCGAGAGATGGAGAGGGAGGTGCGGCGCCGCATCGAGATCCTGGAGTACATGAAGAAGATCGGGGTCAACAACTACCGACAGGTGGCCAAGATCGTGTCCGCGTACTACAAGGACCCCGAGAAGGTCATGAAAGAGGTCAAGGAAAAGATGGCCGATTGAGCCGTTCCCTGATTTTTTTCTTTTATTATTCTCCGCCTGCACCCCAGTACGCGTCCATCGCCTGCAGTACCCACAGAGCGCACCACAGCACCGCGCCCAGGACGGCGATCCCCGCCAGGTCGTGCAGTCCGCTTATTGTCACTATGAGCGCGGTGGGCGCCACCAGCAGCAGTGCCACCCCCAGGACGAAGAACAGCGCTCCTTTGTAGAATGACAGGTTGAAGAACTGCCCCAGCCCCCATATCGAGAACAATCCGGGAACCAGTCCCAGGATCAGAGCGGCGATGGGGCGGGACCGGGACCGGTACAGCTTGTCCGGGCGGAGCAGACGTCCGCAGCTGGTGCAGAACCGGTCCTCCGGGCCGATCTTGGCCTGGCAGCTTTGGCAGACATATGGATCATCGGCGAGGAAGCCGCAACGGCCGCAGAACCTCTCCCCCCCGTTCATCACCACGCCGCAGTTCTGGCACCGCAGGACCTCGGTCTTGAGGTTGGTGGCGTCCTTGCCCCCTGCGACTTCGGCATCTGTTCTTGATTCCAGAAAAGCGCCGCAGAAGGGACAGAGGTTGTCACCGTCAGGCACACCGCCCCCGCACTGCGGACAGCTCGTGTTCATCCACCCGACATTATTCCGGTGTCGATTAAAGATTGCGATAACGAGTTGGTGCAGATAGGATAAAGATAAAAGAAGGAAAGGTTTAGGAAGAGGTTTCCGCCTAGCCTCAGTTCTCAGGCTTCTTCCCCTCGGGACTCTCCTCCGGCTTCTCCTCGAGGGGAGCCTCCTGGCCTTCGACCGGCTTCATGTCCTCCAGCTTGGGGACGGCCTTCTTCTCCACTGGCCGGCGCACTATGCGCCTCAGGGGCTTGGCCGGAGCCTTCTCCGTCTTGGCCTCCTCGGCCGGTGCCGGCGCCGCGTCCACCTTCAGCTCCTCCGCCTTGGGCTCCTCCGCCTTGGGCTGCTCCAGGTTGGAGCCGCACTTGTGGCAGATGGTGGCGCCGCGGGGGTTGAGGGTTCCGCAGGTGGGGCAGGAGGATCCGCTGAACTTGCGCTTCTCCTCCTCCTTGGACAGCCAGCTCTCGAAGCTGACGAAGGTCGGCTGCTTCTTCCACCACTCCGTGAACTTGGTGTCGGAGTACTTCTTGCCCATGGCCACCTTGGCCTCGGCCCGGAAGGTCTCGGCGTAGGCATCGTACTGCTCCCTCATCTTGGCGAGGTAGGCGTTCTCCTCCTCCGCGATGGCCTCGTTGATGAACTTGGCGCCACACTCTGGACAAGTGGAGGAGTTGGACGGTATCCATGCTGCGCACTCGCTGCACTTCGCGGTACCGACCTCGAACTCCACGCCGCACTTGGGGCAGCGCTTCGAGGCCTCAGGTATCAGAGCGCCGCATTCGCCGCACTCCACCATCTTCCCCAGGCCGTACTTGTACAGCCATACGGAGAAGAATAAGATGGCCGCGGCGATGACCGCGAGGATCACCAGGTACAGGTACCAGGGGACGCCGCCCTCCGTCACGCCCTTTATGCTGACGTTCTTGAAGGTGCTGGTGGTCTTGTCGCCGATGGTCACCGAGGTGTGCACCTGGTAGTCGCCGCTGGCACCGTCAGGCACGTACAGGGATATGGTGTAGGTACCCTTGGCGCCGGTCTTGGCGGTGAAGGGCTCGCCAACCATCTGTCCGTTCTTGACCAGGTAGGCGGTGACGGTCACGCCGGAAATGGCCTCGCTGGTGTTCTCATTGGTGACCTTGCCGGTCACCAGGATGCTCTCACCAGGCTTGTAGTCTGAACCCTCCAGGGGGTTCAGGTCGATCTTGGCGTTGGGGGCATCGATGACGAAGGCCTTGGTTATGTTGTTGTTGATGTGGTCGCTCTCCTCGATCAGCCCGTCCTCGTTGATGGTGATGAGGATAGTGTAGTTGCCCATGGCCCGGTTGATCAGCCATGTGGTGTTGACCACTACCTCCTTGCCGATGCCGATGTCCTTGGTCACGGTGGCGAACCGCACTGGGTTGCCATCCTCGTCCACAGCATAGAAGAGGACCTTCACGGCACTGGCGGAGGTGCTGCCGATGTTCATGGCAGTGACGGTGATGTTAACCGTCTCACCCTGGCTGGCATGGGTGACCTCGATGTTCGCCCGGGTGATCTCCATATCGTTATCGAAGGTCAGGTCCGCCCGCTGGTCATTGACCGCGAGGGTCATGACGGCCTCGTTGTTGGTGTAGGAGACCTCGCCTATGCGGCCGGGGAGGTCAGGGTTCACGAGCACGGTGATCTGTACGTCCTGGCTGCCCTCCCCATCGGGGATGCTTGCGATCCAGTGGCCCGTCATCGTCACCGTCTGTCCGGCAGCTATGGTGGATATCACCTCAGTGTCCACGAGGGTGCCCGTGGAGCTGCTGCCCAGATAGTAGTGGACCAGCACGTTGGTGGCGGCGATGTCCCCGATGTTCTTGATCGAGGCTTCGATGCTCACATCATCGTTGACGCTCACCGGGCTGGCAGGGTCGAACACGACGTAGCTGACCCTGAGGTCGGCGAAGTTCAGGACCTTCTGCTCGAAGGAATAGGTGTTATTGGCCTCCGAGATCTCGGTTATCGTTCCCAACCTGTCTATGACGACCTCCAGTATGTAGGTCCCGGCCATGCTGGGGTTCCAGGATATGGAGGCCTCGGCATAGTCGTTGACGTCTATGTAGCTGAGGGTGGTGTCGGACAGTAGGGTTCTAACTCCTCCAGAGGGATCGGTCGCGTAGAAGCTGACCCTCACGTCCTCGGCGGAGACGTCCCCGTTGTTATGGACCTTGGCCTTGATGGTCGCGCTCTGGTCCCTGATCGGAGAGGAGGGAGTGAGCACGACATCGCCAGAGGCCACGTACAGATCGGGTATCCCATGGACGGACACCAGGGTGTAGTTGCCGTTGTTGGTGTTGTCGAACTCCGCTATGCGGTTGAAGGGATCGATGGCCACGCTGATGTTCCGCTGCCCTAGGATGGAAGCGGTCCATATGGTGGAAACGGACACGGTCTCACCGGGAGCGATGTAGCCGATCGTGGTGTGGTAGAACGTGACACCGGTCTCGTAGAAGTACACGTCCACGTCACGGGCGGCCACCACTCCGATGTTGGAGACCTCGGTACTGACGGTCACCTGTTGGTAGTGGTATGGTGTGGTCGTGGTCAGATCGAGGGGCGGGTCCAGGTCGGGGAGGGCATCGGCGATGCTGATGGTCACCGGCGCCATCGATGTCCTGGTCACCGGCTCAGAGTAGCCGACGACGCCCACGTTCATGGTGTACATTCCATAGAACGTCTGGCCTCCATAGGTGTAGCTGGCGTTGGCGAAATAACTGCCGAGGAAGCCCTCGAAGGTGGACATGCCCGCGGTCCGTATATCGGTCAGCACGCGGAAGTTGATCGAGCCGTCGGCACCGGTCTGGTCGTCCCCGTATGCTCCATTGACAGGGTGGTATATGGAGACGTCAGCTCCGGGGAGCCTCTCCCCCGTACCGTCCAGCACCACGACCTTTACCCAGCGGTAGTGGTAGATGGTGGCGGAGTCCTTGGGGTTGAGGGACGGGATCGAGATGTTTGTCACATATGCGGTCGCGTGGCCTCCAAAGGAGGACCAGGACTGACCGAAGTTGGTATCGATGGCCACCACCTCGGCGTAGGAGGTCTCCGGAGTGACCAGGTCCCCCGCTACCGTGGACGAGGTCATGTAGACCTGGGCGTTGCCATCGGCCCGGATGTGCACCGCCGACGATATGGTGGAACCTTCCACCGTCAGGTTGGCGTTGTCCATCAGATAGAGGTCGATGTGCAGATTGGAGTTCAGGGACGTGCCTGACATCAGCCTGAGGGTCGCGTCGTCCTTGACGATGATCTTCAGCTGATAGGAGCTCGACTGCACCTCGGTGAACGCGGTGTTGGTTATGGTCAGCACACCGTCGTTGACGACCAGCACGTTGTACGCCCAGTTGAAGGCGTTCGGGCCGGTTATGGTCAGGGTGGGGT
>Ga0123334_1005058_pt1 | contig 12960 bp, 7 predicted proteins | sample BiotimSIPDNA_FD_89706 | JGI IMG/M metagenome (GOLD analysis project Ga0123334, IMG submission 89706) | Anaerobic biogas reactor microbial communites from Washington, USA - Biogas_R1 time_0 SIP DNA | ecosystem: Engineered > Bioreactor > Anaerobic > Unclassified | place: Washington, USA | collected... | reverse complement strand
GGTCCTCTACGTCTGGCAACACAGAACCAATGACCAGCGGGTCAAGCCCGCCCTGATCAAGGCATTCAAAAACTTCGCCGAGCACATCAAGGAGCACCCCCTGGTGAAATGGGGAAAATTCCGCTGGTACGAAAGCCTTATCGCCTTGGCTTGGCTCTATGAGGAAACAGGGGAAGCCTGGTTGCTGAACTTGGCGGACGAAATCAGAAAACAAAGCTTCCACTACCCGGAACTCCTCAGAAACTGGCCCTATTTCAACAAGGAAAGCCATTGGACCTACGAGGCGCATGTGGTCAACTTGGCTATGGCAATCCATTCCGAAATGCTCTATCAAAAAATGCATCCGGAAAACTCGCAGAATGGCTCCGAATTCGCAGAGGATTTCCTGGCTAAGCTCATGCAGTACCATAGCATGGCGACAGGGCACTTCACCGGAGACGAATGCCTGGCGGGCGACAGCCCGTCGCAAGGCACGGAATTCTGCTCCGTCGTCGAGACGATGTTCTCCTACGAACTCCTGTTCGCGCAAACAGGAAACACAGTCTGGGCAGACCGATTGGAAAAACTCGCCTTCAACGCCTTGCCTGCTACCTGCACGGCGGACATGTGGGCACACCAGTACAACCAGCAAACCAACCAAATCGGGTGCCTGGCAGAACCCAAGCAGATCTGGACGACCAATTCCGTCGAATCCAATCGATTCGGGCTGGAACCCAACTACGGATGCTGCACGGCAAACCATGGACAGGGCTGGCCGAAACTTGCAGCCAATACATTCCTCCTAAGCGACAAGGCGATCATCGTAGCCCTATTGCTCCCGGCACAATTGGATGCCAACATCGATGGCGCTGGCGTCAAGTGCACGATCCAGACCAACTACCCCTTCGAGGACACAGCCAAAATCATCGTCGAGACAGACAAACCGGTGGATTTCGTGCTCAAACTCCGTATTCCCGGTTCTTTCGAGAGCGCTGAAGTCGAAGGGCGCCCCGCCACCCCCGGCACGATAGAATGCCTGGAGCGCACCTGGTCGGGGACAACGGTGATAGACGTTCGCCTTTCTGCCAGGCCAAAACTCGTCCAACGACCCAGGAACCTCATGGCATTGCATCGCGGTCCCTTGCTTTTTTCGCTTCCCATCAAGGCGAAAAAGACGATGCACGAATACGAGCGCAATGGTGTCCAGCGCAAGTTCCCGTATTGCGATTACGAGTTTGCGCCTGTTGAATCTTGGAACTATGCCTTTGCCTCGGAGGAATTCAAGGTTTCATTCAATCCCATTTCTGACTATCCCTTTGACGAATCCAAGCCGCCAGTCGTTATTGCAGCCACCATGAAGCAAATCCCCTGGGAAGTCCAGGAGGGCACGGTCGCCGTGGCGGAATCAGTGCCGCGTCAATTCGACTCGGACAAGCCTTGCGAACAGAAAATCCTCATTCCGTACGGCTCGACAATACTCAGAATGACAGAAATGCCACTCTGCAAGCCGTGCGAAAACTCGTAATTCCAATGCTGTTGAGTATAGTTTTGTTTTACCCGTAATTGAAGCAACACCAGACAGTCGAGAGGTAATTGGTCAATGTGGGACTCAAATGAGATTTGGTCAGGATACCCCGAATTCCCCGATCGTGACGAGTGGCGATTCCTGGATGAATTGAAAACCAGGGAAACAGTAAAGGTCAACTGGAAGCAAAGCCCGCCCCCTGATGTCGTAAGCGTGAAGGATGGGCTGAAACTCATCGACCAATACGGAGTCGCAGGAAACCTGACTACAGCAACCGACGACCTGAAGCGCTTTTGCCAAGACGTGGGACTGGCTTTGAATGGAACACTGCCGCTGAAATTGACCAGAACCCAGGTCGATGGGCATGAAAGCTACAGGATGATCGTCAACAAGGATGAAATCCGCTTGGAAGCCAATGACGACGACGGGATGCGCCGTGCGATCTACTACCTTGAAAAGCAACTGTCGGGCTCCCCTGGTCCCTTCCTGAAGCCGGGAACCACGACTCGAAAACCCTGGCTTAAAAACAGGATTTCACGATGTTTCTTCGGCCCCATCAAGCGTCCCCCGTTCAACCGGGACGAATTGCTGGATGACATCGACTATTATCCGGACGAATACCTGAACCGATTGGCACACGAAGGGATCAATGGACTGTGGTTGACCATCGTGTTTGACGAAATTGCCGAGACCTCGTTCCGCGCACGGGATCCACAGGCGGAGGCACGGCTTGCAAAGCTGCGCAGGACTGTTGACCAATGCCTGAAGTACGGAATCAAGACATGGCTGTTTTCGATTGAGCCACGCGCCTTGGCGTTGGATAGCCCCTTGTTGAAAGCCCATCCCGAGTTTGGCGGATGCAACGGCTATGGCGGGAAGACATTCTGCCCCAGCACGCCAGAAGCGCAGCAGTACCTCTATGAATGCACGAAGGACATCTTCAGCCGCGTCCCCGGCTTGGGCGGCTTGATCAATATCAGCCACGGCGAACGGACAACGACCTGCCTGAGCAGCGTGTTGCCGACATATGACCGCCCAGTCGGTTGCCCTCGCTGCGCATCCTTGCCCAAGTGGCGGATCCTCGAGAAATCCCTGGGCGCCATGGTCCGTGGCATGCACGACGCCAATCCCGACACTGAACTGATCAGCTGGCTGTACCAGCCTCAGGTGGAGCCGCATCGGGCATCCTGGGTATTTGAGTTGCCTCGGCATTGTCCGGAAGGCGTTGTGGTCCAGTACAATTTCGAGAGTGGGGCGATGCGCAAGCAATTGGATCGCTGGCGTAGCGGCGGTGACTATTGGCTGTCCTACGTGGGACCAGCACAGGCTTTCGAGCGGATTGCCGAGAATGCCCGCGAGGCCGGCACGCCCTTGTCGGCGAAGATCCAGGTTGGTTGTTCGCACGAGGTCGCCACTGTGCCGTATGTCCCGGTTCCGGGATTGCTGTATCAGAAGTACCGCGAGATGCATCGATTGGGCTGCACGAGCGTGATGCAATGCTGGTATTTCGGGAACTATCCCGGGGTGATGAACGAGGCAGCAGGAGAATTGGCATTCGAGGAGTTCCTGGATGGGGAGCGTGATTTTTTGGAGCGTCTGGCTCGCCCGCTTTGGGGAGAGGATGCGGCGACGATGATGGAAATCTGGTCCCGATACACGGAGGGATATTCCAACTATCCTCTGTCCAACGACATGCAGTACTACGGTCCGATGCACTGCGGGGTGTCCTGGCCCTTGTTGCATCAGGTCGAGATGAAGCCGTTGGCGCCCACCTGGAAGCCTGATTTTCCAGTCAGCGGCGATACAATCGGCGAATGTCTCGAGAACCATAGCTTGGAGGAGGCCCTTGAGCTGTCTCGTCGCATGTGCGATCCTTTGGTTGCTGTTGCGGACCTGGTCGAATCCTTGCGTGTCAAGTACGCCGGGAATGCGTGGCGTCTTCAGGATCTCGGGGTATTGGAGGCGTTGCGGATCCAGTTCGAAAGCGCCCAGAATATTTTCGAGTTCTATTTGAATCGCCGCGATGCGGTGTTCAAGGGGCGTGGCGGCGATGCGACCGGATCCAGTGCGTGCATAGGAAGGATGGAGCAATTGGTGCGTGACGAGATCGAGTTGTCGTCGCGACTGGATCAATTGTGCCGTTCGGACAGTCGCCTTGGTTTTCATTCCGAGGCCGAGGCTCACCAGTACTGTTCGTCTCGCCTGCAGTGGCGTGTATCGGGATTGCGCAAGGTGCTTGATGCCTTGTGTGCATTGCGCGACACCCTTGCGTCTGGAGGCAGGTATCCGCTATCGGAGTTCGAGAAGTCCGCGGAACGATACGTCATTGGCAGCGGCGAAACAGGCGATGCCTCGACCCGCTGGCGCATGGATGTTGAGGATGGCGGCGACCTGGTATTGCGGGTGCGTTGCCTGGGGGACTATGCCAGCGACGCCTTTGTGGTGGCGAGTTTCGACTTGACAGGAACACGTTTCCCATGGCAGATCCGTGTCTGGCGTGGAGGCAAGAGCGAGTTTAGCGACCTGAGCCGTGTGACAACGGAATCTGGACAGGATTCCTGGACTGCGACGGTGCGCTTCCCAGCCTCGATTTGGAACAATGATGATTGCTTGCGTCCAGCGTGGTTTGTGTTGTATCGCGACGCTTCCGGGAGCGCCAGCGGAAAGCCGTCATTTAGGTATTCATGGCCATTGAGCGGCGGGAATGTCCGGCCGCGATTGAATCTTGGCGCCGTCCAGGGCAATTGCTGCGGCAGGCTCGTCTGCAATGAGAAATAAGTTTTTCCTTTTGCTCAATACGTAGAACCAATAACCTAAGGAGTCTAGTTCAATGAAGTTGTCTGTGATGTTGTTCCCGTACTTCGGGAAGTTGTGCAAGGGTGAGATTACGCCTGCTGAATTGGTGAAGACGTTTGCGAGTTGGGGCGTTCGAGGCTTGGAGCCGATGTTGAGCCAGGATGAGAAGGAGCCTAAAATCGCTGCGGAGATTCAGGCTGCGATGGCTGATTTCGGCATGGTCAACACCTGCTTGGATCGCGGCGTGAATCTAATCGGCACCTGCGAGGCGGATCGCGTGGCGGCGCTGGATAGCGCGAAGCGGGCCCTGGACCTGGCACGTGACGTGCTCAAATGCAAGCGGGTGATGCTCCATGGCACAAAGCCTTCCGAAGGAATGAGCACCGAGGATGGCTTGAAAATATACGGCGAAATGCTTCGCAAGGCAGGAGAATACTCCAAGGGATCCGGAGTCAAATTCTGCATTGAGAACTTCGGCGTGTATCCCACGTTTGCCGCATCGAGCAAAAACTGCAAGATCGTGCTGGATTATGCAGGACCAGAAGTCGGTTTTACCTTTGACAACGGGAATTTCCTGTTGGGCGACGATACGCCTGCGCATGCCTTCGAGGTGATGAAGGACAAGATTTGCCATGTTCACCTGAAGGATTTCGCAGTTCGCAAGGAAGGCCAGACGGGCGGCATCGCATCGGCGTCCGGTGTTTACTACGTCGATTGCCCGATGGGCGCCGGCGTTGGCGAGATTGCGAATTGCGTGAAATTGTTGAAAGCCGCTGGCTACCAGGATTGGATGTCGCTTGAAGTCGGCATGGAGCCCATTTCCAACGGCAAGGCTGGTGCGGACTTGGTATTGGCGGCCTGGGGTTGAAAACAATAGGAGCATAATGACCATGGAATTATCGAAGTACTCAATGGGTGTTGGCGATCGTTTTGGGCACCAGGCTCGTGCCCAGTTGCGCGGGATCATCCGTGCCCGTGCCCAAGGTGTGGTTGTCGCGCCTGTTTGGAACAAATCGAATCGCGAGCATACGATTATCGGGACTTGTCCAAACGACGTTCGCGTCTCTGTTGAAGCCGCCTTGCGTGCGCACCAGTTTTCTGGCGAGTACCATATTGACGCGGATCATATCAACCTGAAGAACGTGGATTGGTTCATGGATGCCAGTGATTTTTTCACGTTGGATGTGGCGGATTTCACGGGCAAGTCGGCAGGAAAGGCTGCGATCAACGCTTTTTTGGCGAAGCATCGTGGCTTGATTGGAAAGAAGCTTTCAATTGACGGCATTGCCGGTGGAGTGAAGGTTGATCGAGAAGAGGCGTATTCGATTGCTTCCAAGTACTTGTTGGCCGTTCAGGAAGCTGGGAAGCTGTATCGGCACATCGTCGCTGCAAAGGGCGAAGGTCGCTTTATTCCCGAGGTTTCGATGGACGAAACGGATCTTCCCCAGACTCCGCGTGACATGCTGTTCATACTGGCTGCCTTGGCGGATGAAGGACTGCCAGCGCAGACCATCGCGCCGAAATTCACGGGACGCTTCAACAAGGGCGTGGATTATGTGGGCGACGTGAAGGCGTTTGAACGAGAATTCAACGAGGATCTCTGCGTAATCAAGTACGCCGTCGCCGAATTCGGATTGCCCAGAAACCTCAAGCTCTCGGTCCATTCGGGAAGTGACAAGTTCTCCATCTACCCCGCAATCAACCAAGCCCTGAAGAAGCATGACGCAGGACTCCACCTGAAAACAGCAGGGACAACCTGGCTCGAGGAACTTATCGGATTGGCAGCCGCTGGCGGCGACGGACTCAAGCTCGCAAAGGAAATCTATGCGGAAGCCTACGATCGACACGATGAACTGGCGAAGCCATACGCCACAGTCATCGATATCGATCACAACAAACTGCCAAAACCAGCCACGGTCAACAAGTGGTCAAGCAAGAAGTACTGCGATGCCCTGAGGCACGACCAAAGCAATCCTGACTACAACCTGCATTTCAGGCAGGCGCTCCACGTGGCTTTCAGGGTCGCCGCCGAACTTGGCGACCGTTACCTGGATGCCCTGGACGAATTCCAGGAAAGCATTGCGGAAAACGTGAGCGAGAACATCTTCGAACGCCACCTGAAGCCGGTGTTCTTCTAATCGATGCACAAGCTGATGGATTGGATGGCTGACTTACTGCCCCAATCCATCAGTTGTTGACGAGTTGGAATAAGGGCAGGCCGACCATGTCCGACCATGTCCGACCCCGTCCGACCAAGTCCGACCCGTCCGACCAAGTCCGACCCCGTCCGACCAAGTCCGACCCCGTCCGACCAAGTCCGACCCCGTCCGACCAAGTCCGACCCCGTCCGACCAAGTCCGACTGGAGATTTGCCATTTTGCCGCTTGTTTGGCGACATCCTCTGAGTACGAACACCCCGGGTGCCCGTACTTAAACCATTGTCGTGGCGTCAACTGCTTTTTTAGGTTTTACATTAGTTTTGCAACTAAAAAAACCTGCCTCGGGACTGATCGGCTCATTCCCTATCCATGCCAATATACCTTCCTCAACTCTGTCCGCAAGCGTGCTTGACTTGATTTTCCGGGTGAATGTTACAAGTGCATTGAATCCCAGACGGGTCGGGACCAGACTCAAAAGCTAATTTGCTCCGGTGGGGCAGGGAAGCAACGACAAAATTGAGTTCGCTTTTATTATGCCAAATGTGCAAGTGGTGCTACATTAATTGATTGTTGTTTTTCGTAGGGAACAAGCACCAAGGCACATAGGGACGATGCATTTATTTATCGAGCAATTGTTTACGGATCCGGTTGTCTATATCCTGATTGTCGTATTGATGGCTTTTTCGATCTGCGTTCACGAGTTCAGCCATTCCTTGGCGGCACGTTTGGAGGGTGACGACACGGGCGAGCGACTTGGTTTCATGACGATGAATCCCCTTATTGTGATGGGAACCCATTCATTGATTGCCCTATTGATCTTTGGTTTTGCGTGGGGCCGCGTGCCGATCAATCCGTCTCGCATGCGTCACCGTTGGAGCGGTGCCTGGGTTGCGTTTGCCGGGCCTTTGTCCAATTTCCTGCTGGCGATTGTTTTTGCGATTCTGTTTCTATTGGGAAGTCGTTACGAGATAACGATGATTGGAAATATCGGGATGTGCGGCTTGTACGCCAATGTTCTGCTGGGTGTATTCAACTTTCTTCCGATACCTATGCTTGACGGCTGGCATGTGTTCGAGTATTTCATTCCTGCGATGCGTCGCGTTTCAATGGAGCATCGCAATATGATTTTGTTCATAGCGATTTTGCTGTTGTGGGTGACCCGCTTGAGCGTGGTTTTGGATTACGTTGTTCGGTTTGTGATGGCGTTGTACTTGCGGATATTCAGCTTTCTATTTTAGGGGTAGTCGATGTTGAAACGTCTTGCCTGGTCATTTTTGCCTTTGGTTGTTATCATTGCTTTGCCGTTGATTTTTCGGAAGTCGAGCGAGAAGATCGACTTGTCTGCGGACCAGTTGGTGATCGTGTCGCCGCATAATGAAGCGATTCGCTACGAGTTCGAGCAGGGATTCCGAGAGTATTACCATCGGTTGACAGGACGGAAGGTCAGCATCGACTGGCGGGCAACAGGGGGGACAAGCGAAATCGCACGGTATGTCTCCAGCGCCTTCGAGGCCAATTTCAGGGACTATTGGATCAATGAACTCAAACGAGAGTGGAATGACGACGTGGCAAGGGCGTTCATGAACAGACGCATCAAGCCGGACGACAAGAACTATGAGGCGCGAAAAATCTTCCTGGAATCAGATATTGGCATCGGAATCGACTTGTTCTTCGGCGGCGGGCAGTACGATTTGAATAAGCAGGCCCAAGCGGGGACGCTGCTGGCCATCGGGGCGGCGGATCCGAAAAGCACCTTCTATCTGGGCAATCAGAAGGGTGAATTGTTTGCCGCACTGGACGAGGAAGCCAGAAAGCGAACCTATCCAATGCCCGAACCCGGCAAGAATCCTGCGTTGTACGATGAATTGTTCGGAGGAGACCAGCCAAACCTGGTCCAGGCAATGGGAGGGGAAACCTGGTACGACAAGGAAGACAGATACTACGGAATCTGCTTCTCCTCATTCGGGATCTGCGTGAACTTGGACAGAATGGAGAAACTTGGATATGACGTCTCCAGCGGCTATCCGCTGAAGGCTTGGAAGGACTTGGCGGATCCGCGACTGTTTCGCCAGATCGGAATCGCCGATCCCTCCAAGAGCGGCTCCATCAACAAGTGCTTCGAGATGATTATCCAGCGACAGATGCAGGACACTTACGCCAGGCTGAAAGGCGAAGGCGAGGCGCTTGACGAGGCGGTGATCATGGACACGGCGTGGCTTGAGGCGTTGTCCCTGGTAAAGCGCGTTGGCGCAAATGCGTTGTATCTGACCCTGTCCGCAAGCAAGGTTCCTGTGGACACGGCATCTGGTCAAATTGCGGCCGGGATGTGCATTGACTTCTACGGTCGTTCCCAGGCTGATTGGGAAGAGGCTCATGTTGGTCGCCGCACGATGACGTACTATACGCCTGATGCGGGATCTTCGGTTTCTGTCGATCCTGTCGGGATTTTCCGCGGTTCGCCGAATCCTGAGCGTGCCCGCTTGTTTGTTCGCTATCTGTTGAGTCGCGAGGGCCAGTTGCTGTGGAACCGTCGCGTTGGGGTCGAAGGCGGTCCCCGAAAGTACGGCCTGCATCGCTTGCCTGTGCGTCGCGATTGCTATAGTGCCGAGGACAGGAAATTGATGAGCGCCCCCGAGGCGGATCCTTTCGGCTTGGCGGGTGTGTTTACGTATCGTGGCGATTGGACAGGGCGTTATTTCGACTTGATCCGCACGCTGACTAGGGTGATGGTCATCGATTGCCAGAACGAGCTGCAATCCAGCTGGAAGGCGATCTTGAATGCCGGCGGACCGGAGGCGGTGCCCGAAGCCTACCAGGAGTTCTGCCGCCTCCCGTTTGAGTATGCCGAGGCGCCGGAGGCTGCCAAGTCGCTGGCATCGCCTGAATCGGCGACGGTGACCACACGCAACTGGGCGATTTTCTTTAGGAAAAGCTATGGGCGCGCGGCGGAATTGGCGCGCCAGGGGAATAGCAGGAAATGAATACGATGCCAAACGATCAGCAGACCAACGTTCAGGCTCCACCGAAGACCATCAACAACCATGCAGCATACGCATTTGGTGCCCTGACCTTGCTTTTGGTGTTCGGGGTCTTGTTCCTCGTCAAGGGATTTCTCCATGCTATCATCTTGGGCGTGATTGGCGCGACGATGCTGATGCCGATCCATCGTCGGATCCTGAGGTTGGTCTCGAAGCTTGACAGGCGATTGCGGAAAATCAATTTATGTCGTCGCAAGGGCTCAATGTTGAATTTGTCGTTTGGCGATCGTCGCAAGCGTTTGAAGTCGTTCAAGGCAAGCGAGCGTCGTACAGCGTCTTTGTTTTCTGTATGCTTGGTGTTTACTTGTGTCTTGATTCCTGTGATGCTGCTGTTGATAACTGTCGTTCATCAGGGTCAATCGACGTTGCGGAAGGTTCGCGTTTTGGTAACAACGGTGGATGACAACAACAAGACACATTTGGAGAACAAGCTGCAGGAGCTAGACGCCAAGTACAATCTGTCCGAACACTGGCGTAAATTCCGTGAAATGCGGGATATGTTCAATTTCGACGAAGCGTCTGGGGATGAAGATGCCACGTTGGAAGAGATCCAGCAGGGAGAAGTCAAGCAGGAAGACGCCAGGCTGGAAGATGTTCAGATTCTAAATGTCCAAAAGGATGATGTTCAGATTGTAGAAGTCCAGAAGGAGGATCTTCAGAAGGTGGAACCAGCCGATGAGGCTGGGATTGACAAGGTTCTGCCGAAGTCCGATTCGAAGAAGCCAGTCAACCAAGAGCTTCATGAATTGGTCAGCTACCTAGTGAGTGTCTTCCAGAACTTTTTGAGGTCGATGTTGAAGACCTTGCTGGGGATAATCAAGCAGACCTGGATGCTGGTGGTTAATTTCTTCATCATGCTTGTGGTGATGTTCTTTGCGTTTCGAGACGGCGATACGCTTGTCCAGTATGTTCGTCGAATCAGCCCATTGGACGACGATGTCCAGGAGATGATCATCGACCGCGTCAGCGAGGTTTCCCGTGCGGTTTTGTACGGGATTTTGGGCACTGCAATAGTCCAGAGCCTGATAGCGATGGTTGTGTTTCGCATAGTTGGGATACCGGCATTATTGTGGGGAAGCCTTTTGGGGATGTGTTCGCTGATCCCGTTTGTCGGCACATCGTTGATTTGGGTGCCGATTTTGATTTATTTCCTGTTGATTGGACAGCCTGGAAATGCATTGATTGTGTTGGCAGGCTGTGGGGGCGTTGTAGCGAACGTTGACAACTTCATGCGCCCGGCATTCATTTGCGGCGGTCGCACAGGCATGTCGTACATCGTCCTGTTCTGTTCGTTGCTGGGTGGTTTGCAGGCATTTGGCCTTGCTGGCGTAGTCTATGGACCTTTGATCAGCGGGTTGTGCGCCCTGTGCCTATACATTTTCGCGACACAGTACAAGGGGCGCAAGTTTTCCGAATAAGGAGCAGAAGCAATGATGCGCATTGACAAGAAGATTCCTGGCGGGAACGTGGTCGTCCAGTCGATTTCACTCAACGAGGCTGTTTTGTCGAAAGAGATGCGTGGTACCAGTGGAACCTGGTTCTATTGGAAGTTCCGTGCGGCGTTTGACAGGGCGGGAGACTATCGTTTTCGTTTTGTCGACGGTGCATCGATTGGTTCGCGCGGTGCGGCATTCAGCCTTGACGAGGGCCTGACCTGGTCTTGGACGGGGCAAGCCAGCGCGGATTTTGCGCATGAATCGTTTGCCTATCATGCCGATTCCGCTTGCCAGGCATGGTTTTGCGTCTGCATTCCGTATATGGAATCGGATCTGGCTCGTTTTTTGGCTAATGTATCGATTGAGAAGGGGGAGCTATGCCGCAGCCGTTGCGGGCGTGGCGTCGAGTTGCTGAAGATCGGCTCCGGTTCGAAAGTCGTGTTTTTGACGAGCCGTCACCATGCCCAGGAATCGATGGCGACCTATGCGATGGAGGGAATGCTTCGCGAAATCGTGGAACATCCCGAGGATTTCAAGGATTTCACGCTCTACGCCGTTCCGTTCATGGACAAGGACGGCGTGGAAAATGGGGACCAAGGGAAGAATCGCCAGCCTCGCGACCATGCACGGGACTATGGCGACAACCCAATCTATCCGGAAGTCAATGCCGCCATGAAGCTGATTCGAAACGTGCAGCCGAGGTTTGTGTTCGATATGCATTGCCCGTGGCTGAGGAGCAACTGCAACGAGTACGTGTACTTCGTCGGTCAGAAAAACCCACGTTTGCAGGAAGGGATCGACCGCTTTTCCGCGATCTTGGAACGCCATGCCCCGGCATCCTTCCCGTATCATTCGTCTGACAACATGCCCTACGGGACATCATGGAACACCGGTGCGAACTACACCCAGGGCAGTCCATTGGTTCCCTGGTGCGGCGACTTGCCCTGGAAACCTCATGCCCAATCCATCGAGATACCCTTTGCGAATTGTCGCGAGGTGACGCTGGACGCCGATGCGGCGCGACTGTTCGGGGTCGCCTTGGCAAAATCGATGCGTGAATTCTTGAGTTAGTTTATTGCCCAGAGGAAGAGCAAAAAGAAGCGGTTCCGGCAAGTTGGCTTTCAACCTGCCGGGACCGCTTTGGGTTTATCAGTCAGCTAAGCCAGTTGTGCTTAGCCTCCGAGCGCGCAGAGCAGCACTCCTGCCACGACTGCGGAGCCGATGACGCCTGACACGTTCGGCCCCATGGCGTGCATCAGCAGGAAGTTCTGGGGATCTTCTTCAAGGCCAATCTTGTTGACGACGCGCGCGGCCATCGGAACGGCCGAGACACCTGCGGCGCCGAGCATCGGATTGACCTTTCCGCCTGTGAACTTGCATATCAGCTTGCCGAAGAGAACGCCGCCGGCAGTACTGACGGAGAAGGCGACCAGACCGAGGAGCAGGATGCCCAAGGTGTTGAAGTTGAGGAACTTGTCGGCGGACAACTTGGAGCCGACAGTCAGTCCCAGGAAGATGGTGACGATGTTCATCAGGGCGTTCTGAGCCGTGTCCGAGAGACGGTCGACGCACATGCTTTCCTTCATCAGGTTTCCGAGCATCAGCATGGAAATCAGCGGTGCGGCGTCGGGGAGGAGGAAGCAGCAGAGCAGGGTGATGATGATCGGGAACATGACCTTTTCCAGCTTGCTGACCTTGCGGATGTCGCCCATGCGGATACGGCGCTCCTCCTTGGTGGTGAGAGCCTTGATGATTGGGGGCTGGATGATCGGGACAAGGGCCATGTAGGAGTAGGCGGCGACGGCGATGGCTCCCAGCAGGTTGGGGGATATTCGCGACGCCAGGAAGATCGCGGTAGGACCGTCGGCGCCGCCGATGATGCCGATCGACGCAGCGTCTTTCAGCGTGAAGTGGATGAAGTCGGGAGGCGTGAGCTCGGAGATCAGGACTGCGCCGAAGAGAGCGCCGAAGATGCCCAGCTGTGCGGCCGCGCCCAAGAGAGCGGTCCAGGGATTCGCAATCAGAGG
>Ga0123334_1005055_pt1 | contig 12968 bp, 9 predicted proteins | sample BiotimSIPDNA_FD_89706 | JGI IMG/M metagenome (GOLD analysis project Ga0123334, IMG submission 89706) | Anaerobic biogas reactor microbial communites from Washington, USA - Biogas_R1 time_0 SIP DNA | ecosystem: Engineered > Bioreactor > Anaerobic > Unclassified | place: Washington, USA | collected... | reverse complement strand
TCGAGACGGGAGATGTCGTCAGCGCCGAGCGTGAAGATATTCCGGATATACACGGATGGGGATCGCCGGATCCGGCCGTATACCGGTCCTGGCGGGATACCCTTGCCGATGGTGGGGTGCAGGCGCTCTACGAGGCAGGTATACGGTATGCCGTGCCGCAGGGAGTTCTCGACGATGCACGCAGGCGGGCCGGCAGCGACGCGCATACGTTTCTCTTCCACGTGCTGGAAGGGGATGAACGTATCCTGTGGTTGAGGCGCCACCTTGCGGATGGTCCTGATGAGTTTGATGCAGTCTGCCGGCAGTTATGTGATGGAACTCTGCTGGATACCGATGCAATCATCTCGCTGGTCGAGATTGCCGGGATGGCACGTCCCCGTCCCTCAGGAGCGTCTCTGCTCTCTGCCCGGTACCACCTCTTCGTCAGGACAGTGGAGGGAGCATACCTCCAGTTTTTCCCCGAGAAGAAACTCTACCTTGAGCCGGCGAAGAGCGTTGAGGCGGAGGGGCGTGAGTATCCCATCTTTGAACTCGGAACCTGCCGCTACTGCGGTGCCCCCTATCTGCTCGGTAAAATCGAGACGAACGGGGGTCGGGCGTTCTTCAGGCAGAATGTGCTCCCATACTACGAGGATGGAGCGCCGGATCAGCACTTCCTGCTTGCATCGGCAACCCCTCCCGAAAGCGATAACGAGGATGATGAAGTCGAGATCGGCACGGGTGCCGGCATCAAAGGTGAGCAGTATATCCTCTGTGGACGGTGCGGGACGATATATAAGGCCACGCGCGTGAAGCCCGCATGCACGTGTGGGGACGAGTACCGAATTCGCCTGATTCATATATCTTATACCGGATCTACGCTGCATAAATGCCCGGTCTGTACCCATCTCAGCCCGGGGATGCCGGTTGTGTCGCGGTTCGTTCTGGGGCGGGATGCGATACCATCCGTCCTTGCAACAGCGATCTACCAGGAGCTTCCCGACAGGGTGAAGAAGGACCAGATCGCTATCGAAAACCGCTCTGCGAACCCCTGGGCGCCGGTGAGGGCATCGCCCGCTGCCGGGCGCGGGAGTAAGCGTAACCTGTTGGCCTTCTCCGACAGCCGCCAGGATGCCGCCTACTTTGCCCCGTACCTGAGCCAGACATACGATAAGATCATCAGGCGCTCTCTCATCGTCCGGGTCATCAGGGAGAATGCAGACCGGATCCTCAAGAAGCAATGGCGCATTACCGATTGTGAGCAGCCACTCCGGAAGAAAGCCGTGGATATAGGCCTCTTTCCCGGAGATACGCCTGAAGAGCGGGATCGTGAGATCCTGCGATGGCTGATGTATGAGTTCACCGCCGGCAGTACGCAGGGGAGCCTTGAAGAACTGGGACTCTGCGGGTTCCGCATTATAAAACCCGACGGGTGGGCTCCTCCGAGACCGCTTCTGGATGGACCCTGGAACCTGTCTGAAGAAGAAGCATGGGTGCTCTTTCAGGTACTGCTCGACACCTTCAGAAAGGCTGGTGCCCTTCGTTTCCCTGAAGGAATCAACCCCACCGAGGATTTCTTCCAGCCGAGGAACTTTCAATTCTACCTCAGGGAGTCCGGTTCTTCTCAACGGGATCATATTCTCAGCTGGCTTCCCAAGCCAGGTTACTCCAATGTCCGGTTGGATTTTCTCACCCGGGTGGCAGGAAGAGGCGCCGGCAGTGTCTCTGATGAGGATTGTCGCGCGACATTGAGAGGGATCTGGCAGTTTTTAGCCCCGGGCGGAAGTTCTATCTTCAGCGGGTATTTCGTTCAGGACCACATCAAAGGCGAGGGTGTCGGCACCCTGATGGATCCGAAACGATGGGAGATCACCTCGCCGCTGATCGAGTCTGATACGCAGTGGTACCTCTGCGACCGCTGTAGAAGGCTTACGCTCCACAATATCCGCGGAGTCTGCCCAACCTACCGGTGCGAGGGGACGCTCCGCCCGGTCGATCCCACCGGGTTGAGAGGAGAGAATCACTATCGGGTCCTCTATACTGAGACTGAACCGATCCCGATGCGGGCGGAGGAGCATACCGCCCAGCTGAACAACAGGGCGGCAACCGAGTTGCAGCAGAAGTTCCTGGACGGAGAGGTGAACGTGCTCAGTTGCTCGACGACGTTTGAGCTCGGCGTGGATGTCGGCGAGCTTGAGGTGGTGTTCATGCGGAACATGCCCCCGACAGCCGCTAATTACATCCAGCGGGCAGGTCGGGCCGGAAGGCGAACGGATTCGACTGCCTTCGTGACGACGTTCTGCCAGCGCCGTTCCCATGATCTCTCCTACTTTAAGGATCCCATGCCGTTTGTCAGGGGCATCATCCGGCCCCCGTATTTTGAGCTGCAGAATGAGAAGATCGTAAAACGGCATCTCTTCGCCACCGCGATCGCTGCATTCTGGCGGAAACATCCGGATACGTTCAGGGATGTGAAACGCTTCTTCTTTAATGCAGATATAGATACGCCTGCCGTTCTCCGCGCATACCTCGATGAGCATCCGGCGGATCTGGGGGAGGCCCTCCAGCGTATCGCACCTGCCGGGTTACATGATGCACTCGACCTTGAGGAGTGGGGGTTCATAGACGATCTCTACTATGATGGTGCCGATCGCCCGGAGAAAGGGCTCATGACGAAGGCAGCATCCGCTGTTCGGGAGGATGTGAGGGGGTTAGAAGAGGTCTCCAGGAACCTTTTCGACGAGGGGGGGAATGCCGGCGCCATCGGAAACCTCATCAGGACGATCGAGACGATCAAAGCAAGACCGATCATCGACTTCCTTTCGGCCCATAACATCATCCCGAAGTATGGTTTCCCGGTGGATGTGGTTGAACTGCAGGTGCTGTATGCCTCAGAAGAGGCCCGGCGCCTCGACCTCCAGCGTGATCTCAAGATCGCTCTCTCCGAGTATGCCCCCGGCAGCCAGGTTGTAGCGGCAGGCCGCATATGGGAAAGCAGGTACATCAAGCGCAATCCCCGGCACCACTGGCTTACGTACGACTACGTGATCTGCAACGCATGCCACCGGTATAAAAGCGAACTTTCAGAACTGAGAAAGGATCTTGTAACCTGTGAGGCGTGCGGGGGCGACCTGCGGGCCAGTAAACGCGGCACCTTCATCATCCCTGAGTTCGGGTTCATGACGGGTAAGTCTGAGCCGAAACGTGTCTCCGAGAAACGCCCTAAAAAGACATACTCCACACGTGCATACTTCTCAGGGGAGTGTGGTGCAGAGGAGAAGGGTCTTGAGATCCCGCTCACCAGCACAGTGATACTGCAGGCAAAGTCCGCTTCGCACGGCAAACTGGCCATCATCAACAATGGGAACAATCAACAGTTCCGCGTTTGCATGTGGTGCGGCTATGCGGTTCCCGGGGTAGAGGGGACCCCAAGGAGTCACCAGAACGCCTTCGGAAAGAAGTGCAGCGGTTCGTTCCGGTCATACGATCTCGGTCACGAGTACCTGACGGATATACTCAAACTCGAGTTTGTGGGTTATTCCTGTAATGACGAGAGTTTCTGGCTCTCCCTCCTCTACGCGCTCCTCGATGGGTTGAGCACGGCACTCGGGATCAACCGTGACGATCTTGACGGCGTTCTCTACCCTGGCAGAGGTACATTGAGTGAGCCGGCACTCATCCTCTTTGATAACGTCCCCGGGGGGGCGGGGCACGTGAAACGGGCGATCGAACAGGAAAAAACCCTTCGATCCGTCCTGAAGGCGGCGTACCAGAAAGTGAAAGCATGCACCTGTGGTGCAGAGCAGGGGCATGCAAGTTGCTATGGCTGCCTGCGGAACTACCAGAATCAGTTCTGTCATGAGAGACTTAACCGCAGGGTTGTGATCGACTTCTTCGAGGGGCTCGATATCTGATATCCCCTATCCTCTCAAATTTCTCAAAAACTGCGATAAAATATCGATGAACGCATCGATGAGCGTTGAAACGGCCTCAATGGTTTGCGATCCGGCCTGCAGGGAGCCTTCGGATTTCGTCCTCCTGGAGCGGGATGTACCCTCGAGCATCCGGCCCGTCGGCGGGAGTGCATTCTCCGCACACCGGGTTAACGGCTCCGGCTCAAGGGGAAAAGAGGGGGCTTCAGGCTCAAGAGGATCCAGGGTTGCCAGTTCTTCCGGCGGATCGCGAGGGACTTTCTGCTCACATGGGTGCGAGCTCGCGCCCCCGTCGGAGGCAGTGGCCGGGATATTGGTGGTAAACTCCTGCCCGGCATCTTCTTCAGGAGGGAGCAAACCCTCCGGATCGGCATGCTCGCCGGGCTCCAGCGTGGGGTGGAGCAGGAGATCTTTCCGCTCTGGAGCCTGATCGTTCGTGGAATGCCCGGGGGCTGCAAGATCCCCGGCATCCTGAGTTTTTGCACCGGGATCCGGGTCGCCGGGGAGATACCGGCTCTCGAGGGTGGGATCTTCATCTGGCGGGTCCTGGTCGAGGGGCGCCCCGGGGCTTTGCACCGGGATAGCGGGGTCCACGGTGATGTCGGGTGCCGGCGCCGCCTCATCGCCGTACGGCAGGAGGGGTCCGCTCTCGCGTATCGCCTCAGGCTCCGGGAGGACCGAAGTATCCTCTTTGCTGTAAAGCAAATCTTCTATATTCTCGAGCAGTTCTGGATCGGTCTCACGGAGGACCTCGAGTTGCTGCACGAGATCATCGGAGAGCACGAGGTTGCCCTGAGCTACCGAATCACAGAGAGCCATGAGAAGGACCCGGGCCCCGGAAGAGCAGGATTCGTCAGGGTTGTCACGCGCTGAGGCAATGGCTGCGATGATTGTGGCGTATGCCGCATGCCGGAATGTGTCAAAGTCGTTGATGGCGAGCGGATCGACGATCCCGAGCGAATTATATTGCCGAAGCTCGCGGTGCATCTCATCGAGGGCGTGCTCCTGATCGGCAAGTTCGCGGAGGCAGTGCTGGTGTTCCTCTTCCAGGCGTTGAACGGTCTTGAGGTCTCTCTCCAGATCCGCAAGAGCAGTGGGGTTGTACTGTATCGCATCGAGTTCTGCCTGTAGCCTGATGAGGTCCACCTCTTCCTGGCGGATCTGGTCCTCGATCTGCTGAATCTCCTGCTCAAGCTGAGCGGGGTTCATCCCGGTCACTGGTTTTTCGGCTTCTTCTACCCGCCTGAGTTTCTTCTGAAGAACTTCAAGGTGTTCAACCTTTTTCGCCGCCTCGCTCTTCCTCACAAGCCAGAATGCAAGCTCCTCTTTGCTCCCCGGGTTCACAAGTTCTCTGCGAGCCAGCGGGTATACGACCTGGTCAAAGAATCGGGCGGCCATTGTTCTGGGAATGATGCCATGCAGGAGGATAGGGGTGATGTTTTTGAGTGAGCCGGGGATCTCGGCGATGAACAGGTCATGCGTCTTGATGAATTCCCGGAAGAACCTTCCGAGCCGTGCCTGCTGGCCGGCATCCAGGAATCCAAGTTCGCTGCCCAGCGATCGCCAGTATACCCCCTCATCGTAACCCTGGATACCCTTCCATACGAGATAGCAGGCAAGAATTGCCGGCGTATCTTCAATCACGCCGGATAGATTTTCACTGACCCTTCCGCCAAGGCTCTGTTGAATGTACACAAATATTCGCTCAAGGTCGCTGTCGTCGAGGGGGAGTTGCCCTAACAATCGTATGGAAGGGAGATGTTGCTGCAGCGCGGACTCGCATTCTGAGATATCCAGGCATGTCTTGAGCATACAATCTTCCCCGCGTATCTGTATACTCCATATGGAATCCTAAAAAGATTCCCTTTTGTGATTGAGGCGAATACTACCGGGATCATTTTACCGCAACCTATCCATGATGGAGATATGAAATTCTCCACCCTATGGTCCGAATCAACATTACAACTGGTGACAACCCCTATTATCCCGTTGCACTCATGGCACTCTGGGATCAGGTGGGGAAAATTATCCCGCCATTTACACTTCTGATCGGTCAGAAAGAATTCTGAGATCTTGCCCAGATTCTCTCAGTATATCCTCTTCTCCGGTATCGCGCCCCGCACACCGCCCCGGGGGTCCGCCACGTCGCCGGCGTACCGCGGGATGACGTGGACGTGGAGGTGCATCACCGTCTGGCCGGCGGCGGTGCCAACGTTCGCGCCGACGTTGTAGCCGTCGGGGTGGAGCCGCTCGTCGAGGAGAGTTTTTGCCTCCCGGGCGAGGGCGAGGAGGGCGGTGAGTTCCGCGTCGGTCGCGTCGAAGAGGCCGGCGACGTGCCGGAAGGGGATGAGGAGGAGGTGGCCGGGGCTTGCCGGATATCGGTCATAGCGGGCGTAGCAGAGGGTGTTCTGGAGGACGATCTCATCCGGCAGAGGGTTGCAGAAGGGGCAGGTCAGATCGCCCATGCTTCGTACCCCCGGACGTGGATGAGGTAGGCACATTGTTCATGCATTTTAACTTCCATCATTACAAGATTAACTTCCAAAATCATCAAATAACGCTTCGAAGTCATCAAATAATACTTCCAAATAAATAGTAGTTATGAAAACCGATCGAGGTGGGCACATTGATTCTTTTGAGGACCCAACATTTCATTTTCCGGCAATCCGAGGCATACAGGCGGGAAAAGAATATTATATCACAATGTTTCCTCTGAAGGTCATCCCAAAGCTCCTCTCATTTGACGATAGCGACCTCCCTCCAAAAATGCGCGCTCAGCGGACATTGAATCACGCTCGCGTTCCCGTGATCGCTAAATACCTTACTTCCAATCCGAAGGACTACGTCCTATCTTCCATTACTGCATCTGTTGACGGTGATGTCCAGTTTTTCCCCTCTGGGCAGAGGGGGGACGACAGCAAAATTGGGCAACTCATCGTCCCAATGACTGCAAAAATAGTTGTTAATGACGGACAACATCGGAAAGCTGCTATTGAGGCTGCTCTCAAGTCTCGACCCGAGTTGGGACTTGATACTATCTCTGTCGTTCTCTTCATGGATTTGGGATTGAAGCGCAGTCAACAGATGTTTGCGGATTTAAATAAGCATGCTGTCCCTCCTACAAAGTCGCTTGGTATTCTGTACGATAATCGCGATCCTTTCTCACAACTGGTCTTATCACTTCTGGAGACTGTTCCTGTCTTTAGTGGGCTAACTGAGTTTGAAAAGACTACGATATCTAATCGCTCTGTCGAGATTTTCACACTGAGTAGTGTCTACCAGGCTACAAAAGCACTCTTGGGGAGAAGCCCCAATTTACAGGAAAATTTTGATGATTACATAAACATTGCTTCCGAATATTGGAATGGAGTCTACCGTAACATCCCTGAATGGCAGTGGGCTGTGGAAAAGCGAGTGACGGCTGAGAAGCTGCGGAAGGAATATATCCACGCGCACGGTGTTGCGCTCCACGCACTCGGTAGGGCCGGGCACGCTTTAATAGAACAATATCCTGATGTTTGGCGGGAAAAACTTCCTCTATTGCAGAAGATTAATTGGTCCCGTGAGAACACAAAAGTATGGGAAGGCAGGGCAATGGTTGGCGGTCGCATTAATAAGTCACAGGCAAACCTGACACTAACAACCAATATCATTAAACTCTATTTAGGCCTGCAGCTAACCCCGGATGAGTTAATTGTTGAAAAAAATCTCAATATGGGTGGTAGTGGAGCCAGCGTATGACAGAGACTACACCTGATGAACTGCCAGCATCCACTGAGATCTCTTCGATATTCGAGGTAAGGAACATTGAGAGTATCTACGCAGAGATCCGAGATCTATATTTAAGCGATCACAGGCCCTGGATTGTAGGCTACAGCGGAGGTAAGGATTCGACTACTGTTGTCCAGCTCATCTGGAACGCACTTAAGGGGCTCTCTCCTGATCAATTGACCAAACCAGTGCATATAATCTCTTCTGATACTCTCGTCGAGACGCCTGTTATCGTTGATACCATTAATGAAAACCTCGATCGCATAAACAAAGCTGCTCAGGAACATGGGTTGCCGATTCGAGCCATAAAACTCTATCCACGGATACAGGACTCTTTTTGGGTTCTTTTGATCGGTAAAGGATATCCAACCCCTTCAAAATCGTTCCGCTGGTGCACTGATCGACTGAAGATCAGGACCTCTGATACTTTTATCCTAGAAAAAGTGTCGGAACATGGAGAAGTTGTCCTTGTTCTCGGCGTGAGGAAATCCGAAAGCTCTGCCCGGGCACAATTGATGAATTTATACAAGATCAAGGGAAGTTTACTTTCCCGCCATTCAAAGTTCGCCCAGTCATTTGTGTACACTCCTATCGAGGATTTCTCAAAAGATGACGTGTGGACGTATCTACTCCAGAATCCTAATCCCTGGGGTGGGAACAACCGGGATCTCCTGGCGCTATACAAAAGTGCAGACTCCGGTGAGTGTCCGGTCGTCGTCGACGAGTACTCCCCACCCTGTGGCAACAGCCGGTTCGGTTGTTGGGTCTGCACGGTCGTTACCAAAGATAAGGCCATCATGGGTCTCATCGATAGCGGGGAGGAGTGGCTTGAGCCGCTCCTGAACTACCGCAATATGCTTGCTGAGACCCAGGATAAGGAGAAAAAGCCTATTTATCGCGACTATAAGCGGATGAATGGAAAAATTAAGTATAAACGAGACGGAAGCGGCGAACTCATCAGGGGACCATATAAGTTTGAATATTGCAAACAGTTTTTGAGACAACTCCTGGAGACGCAACGGGAGATCCAGGAGATTGGTCCAAACCCTAACCTTCAGCTGATCCTACCCGAGGAGTTACACGAAATCCGTCGAATATGGCGCCAGGAGAAGGGTGACTGGGAAGACTCGGTCCCAAAGATCTACCGGGAAGTAATGGGAACTGATCTCGATTGGGTTCAGGACGATCGGGGCATGTTCTCCGGTGAGGAAGGCAACCTCCTGGAGTCTGTTTGCCAAAAACACGATATTCCTGTTCAATTGGTTGCGAAACTACTCGATATCGAACGACAGGCACAGGGGATGAAACGGCGCGCTGCTGTATACTCTAGAATAGAAGATGTGCTCAATGAAGAGTGGCGCACGGAAGAGGAAATCACCAAACAGTAATTATGGTGAAGGAAACGGAGAATTGTCGTGCTTATTACAAAATTGACACTCGAAAACTTCGGCCTCTTCCGAGGGACACAGATATTTGATCTTCGTCCAGAACATGAGGGCGGATGTAATAAACCAGTTATCTTAATCGGGGGAAAGAACGGGGCTGGTAAAACGACTCTTTTTGAGGCAATTCGCCTCTGCTTATATGGGTCAAACCTTGGAGAATATCGATTCCGGAAAGGGGAGTATGAGAGCTATGTTTCAGGGCGTTTCCATCTCATCGCAGGCTCACCCCTCCACGTCAGTAGAGCTGCAGTGGAGATCGAGTTTGAACATTCACACCTTGGTGTCGTCGAGACGTACACTGTCAAACGGTCTTGGCATCGAGGTAAAAGTGGGCTAAAAGAGTCACTATTTGTCACGAAGAACGGTGAGGAAATTCCAGACTTAGATGCCAAACAATGGCAAGAATTCGTCAATGAACTAATACCTCCCGGTATCTCCCGCTTGTTCTTCTTTGATGGGGAGAAAATTCAGAGTTTAGCACAGGATGATGACACGAATATTCAACTCAAGGACGCATTTAAGGCGCTCCTTGGACTCCGCATCGTCGATCAGCTCCGTACTGATCTGGGGATATTCATCTCAAAACAGGTCAAGAACTCCAATGAACCAGATATCAATGAACAGATCTCGGAGATCAGAACGGAGGTCGAGCGACTCGAAGAAGAGTATTCGATCAAACTCCAGGAAAGGGCACAGAAGCAGAGTTACTGTGATCAGACGCTCGGTAAGATCGAGAGACTAGAGTTGAAACTGTCAAGTGAAGGTGGCAGTTTCGCCAGCAAGCGGAGTGGCTTGAAAGCACGAAAAGCCCAGCTCGACCATGAGATTGAGGCAGAACGTAATCACATCCGTGAGATGTGCTCATCCCTTCTCCCCTTCGCGCTGACGCCGAAGTATTGTCTATTGCTGAAGAGGAGAATTGCTGAGGAAGAAGAATATCACCAGTGGGAGAACACGATGGCGGTCACCAGCGAAAAGATCTTGGAAATCGAGAACACCATTGGGTCAAGCGAGTTCTGGGAGAGCGCTACGTTAACTTCGGATCAGAAATATATGATCGTTGATAAGTTCTCTGCCCTCATGCGAAGAGCCTTCACGCCTTCCCCGCAGTTCAGTAACTATGTTCCTGTGCATAATTTTTCGCCGATAGAGCAACAGAAGATCCTCGCCGGGATGAGCGAAGCGTTGAGCGCCATACCTACCCGGCTGAGAAAACATAGCAATAAACTCGAAAAGCTTGTCGATGAACGACAAAGCGTCGACCAAGCAATCAATCGTGCCCCTGATGACGACCTGATCTCACCTATGATCGCAGAACTCAACGAATTGAATCAGGAGATTGGCCAGTACGGAGAACAGTTAAAGCAGATGGATGAAGATCTCCGCCAGATTGCGTGGAAACTTCAGGAGTGCGAGAGAAAGAAAGAGAAGCAGCTCGATGATTTGAGATCGCTTCAAGACCTGTCGATGCAGCTATCTCTTGCCACCAGAGTGCAAGCGGCATTGAAAGAGTACAGCAGCGATCTTCAAACAGCGAAGTTGTCTGAGTTTCAACGAGTCTTTCTGGAGTGTTTCAACCGACTTCTTCGGAAAGATGACTTCATCCAAGACGTTGAGATTGATCCCGATAATTTTTCGATCCTCCTCTATACTAAACACAAGACTCCTATTAACAGGAATAAACTGTCTGAAGGTGAGAAGCAGATCTATGCCGTATCCATGCTCTGGGCTCTGACCATCTGCTCCGGCCGTCCACTCCCCTTTATCATCGATACGCCACTCGGTAGGCTGGACAGTGAACACCGTGAACGGATTGTTAACGAGTTTTTCCCGAATGCAAGCCATCAGATGGTGATTCTTTCAACAGACACCGAGATTGATCAGGTTTACTTCCAGGATTTGATACCATACGTGGCCAAGACATACTCTCTGGAGTTTGACGAGAAGGAGAACGCGACAAGGGTCGTTCCCGGATACTTCTGGACCCCCGACAACCAACAGGAGACGACCAATGGCATTTAACCGGGTACGCATGAGTAAAGGTGCCACGCACCGCTTACAGATGCTGAAAGGGAAAACCGGGTTGACCCCGAACATTCTCCTCAGAATCGCAGTATGTTACTCTCTCAACGAGCCGAAGATTCCCAACCCCGAGGCGTATGACGAAGATGGGCAAGAACTGAACCGGTACACCCTAACGGGAGAATGGGATAGTTTTTATATAGGTTTGCTCCGGGAACGGTTGATTGCCGATGATCTCGACACAGAAAACGATCTCTTCCCACAGTTTCGGGCACACCTAAACCGAGGGGTGTTCTCTATGTTCTCTCGAATTAAGGACTTGAGCGATTTCCAGAGCTTGCTTCCCATGGAGAATGCCGTAGATCTACCTGTCGAGACAAAAGAGGCCGAAATACATGACGCTTAAACTACCTATCTATATGGACCACCATGCCACGACCCCGGTGGACCCTCGCGTACTCGATGCCATGCTCCCCTACTTCTCCCAGGAGTTCGGTAACGCCTCAAGTATAGATCATATCTATGGAGCACGAGCTCATCAAGCGGTGGAGAAAGCACGCGAACAGGTGGCTTCGATTCTTAATGCCCGGCCAGAGGAGATCATTTTCACCAGCGGTGCCACGGAGTCGGATAATATTGCTCTCTTAGGCGTGGCGGAAAAGCTGGCAGCAAAGGGCGATCACATCATCACGTGTGTGACTGAACATAAAGCAATCCTTGATACAGCGAAGCATCTGGAGAAGATGGGCAAAACGGTGACTTATCTTCCTGTCGATCGGTACGGACTCGTCGATCCGAGTGACGTTGAGGAGGTAATCACTGATCGAACAATCCTCATCTCCATCATGGCTGCAAATAACGAGATCGGGACTATCGCCCCGCTGAAGGAGATTGGGAAGATTGCAAAGGCACATGGGGTGCTGTTCCATACTGACGCAGCGCAGGCCGTTGGCCACATCCCTATCGATGTAAAGGAGATGAGCATCGATCTGCTCTCACTATCAGGGCACAAAATATATGGACCCAAGGGGATTGGGGCTCTCTATATCAAGGGTGCAAACCCAAAGGGGAAAGTCTCTCCTGTAATGTTTGGCGGGGGCCACGAACGGGGAATTCGCTCAGGAACGTATAACGTGCCAGGGATTGTGGGACTCGGCAAAGCCCTTGAGATCGCCAAAAGAGAGATGGGATCGGAGAATGAGCGGTTCAGGAGGTGGACCAAACAGATGTTTGAAGCATTTCAGGAGAATATTGAGGGTGTTATTCTTAATGGGCACCCAGAGAAGAGGCTTGCTCACAACCTTAATATATGTTTCCCTGGAATTGAAAGTAAGGCTTTGATACATCTTCTTCGTAATAACGTCGCAGTTTCGGCAGGATCTGCATGTGCTACGATTTCAATGGAACCGTCACATGTTCTCAGTGCTATTGGATTACCGGAGCATAAAATATTCTCTGTTATTCGATTTGGACTGGGTCGATTCAACTCCGACGCTGATATTCAATTTGTTACTGACAGGGTACGTTCATGTATGCACAAATTATACAAACTATAATTTGAATGTGCTGAAGATCTTTTATGCATGGGCCAGCCCTCCCATCTCCATGAGAAAAACTCACCCCGCCCATAAGGGTTTTAGGTGGTTTCAAATCTGAGGAGTTATATAAGAGTAGAATGCCCTTGTCGATTTCACCAATCCCATTAGAATCACCTATATTACCTAAGTTTGCCACTTCACTCAAATCTCTCAGATTGTGGCGGAATACAATTTGACAGTTCCAAGTATTTGGAAAAATATCTCCCGAAATCTCCTCATTT
>Ga0123334_1005054_pt1 | contig 12969 bp, 11 predicted proteins | sample BiotimSIPDNA_FD_89706 | JGI IMG/M metagenome (GOLD analysis project Ga0123334, IMG submission 89706) | Anaerobic biogas reactor microbial communites from Washington, USA - Biogas_R1 time_0 SIP DNA | ecosystem: Engineered > Bioreactor > Anaerobic > Unclassified | place: Washington, USA... | reverse complement strand
GAAAAGGGTACAGGTCTTGGTCTTTATATTTCAAGACAGATCATTAATGCCCATGGAGGAGAAATATGGGTAGAAAGCAATGGAAAAACAGGAAGCACCTTCTTTTTTACTGTGCCTCTCTCCTTGTGATACTGATGATGGCCCAGGGCTGTGCTATTAGTAAAAAACTGTCAGGCGTTATCCCTGAAAAACTGGCAAAGGAAAAGATACATGTTGAGGCCGATCCTATGGAACCAGCCCGCAGCATGATGAAAAATGGGGATTATAGCGGTGCGCTAAAGGAGTACAATGAAATTTTTAAGCGGTATCCCAAAAAATCACCCGGAGACAAAGCGCTGTTTGAGATGGGCATCCTATTTGCATATCCTGATAACCCTAAAAAAGACAGTTCAAGGGCGCTTGGATATTTTAAATGGATTGTAAAGGACTTTCCGGATAGCCCGCTAGTAAGAGAATCCCTTGCCTGGATTGATACCCTGAACAGGATTATAGATAATGAGGCAAGGATAAAAAATCTTCTGGAAAAGAACAGCGCATATCAGGAACAGATTAATAGCCTTGATAAAAAGAACAGGATATATGAAGAACAGATCAGGGCATTAAAGGAAATAGATATAGGGATTGAAGAAAAAAAGAGGCAGGAATCGCCGGAATAAAAAAAGGTAAAAAGCTATGTCTGATGACAGGATACTTATAGTTGATGACGATAAAAACATGCTGGAGGTCTTAAGCTTAAGGCTTGAGACAGAGGGTTACAATGTAACTGCATCAACCGGTGCAGGGGAGGCATTTAATCATGTAAAGGATAAGCTATTTGATCTTGCCCTTGTGGATCTCAGGCTTGGCGATGATGAAAGCGGTATTGAGCTTATGAAGAGGTTCCATCAGGTGAGCCCGGAGATGCCAGTCATAATCCTTACTGCCCACGGAACCATTGATACCGCTGTGGAGGCCATGAAGCTTGGCGCTTACAGCTTTCTTACAAAACCCTTCAACAGGCGGGAGCTGCTTCTTCAGATAAAAAACGGCCTTGAAAAGAGCAGCCTGTCAAGGGAGGTTCGCAGGCTCAAGGATCTGGTTGAAGAACGATACGGCATCGAAAATATCATCGGTAAAAGCAAAAGGATGCATGAGGTCATGGAGCAGGTTGCAAGGGCCGCTGAAACAGATTCCAATGTTTGCATCTGCGGGGAGAGCGGCACAGGAAAAGAGCTTATCGCTAAATCCCTTCATCTCTTGAGCGCCAGAAAAGATAATGCATTTGTGGCGGTCAACTGTGCGGCCATACCTGAAGGGCTTCTTGAAGGTGAGATGTTCGGCCATGAAAAGGGGGCCTTTACAGGCGCAATCAGGGCAAGAAAGGGCTATTTTGCACAAGCAGACAGGGGCACGCTTTTTCTCGATGAGGTCTCCGAGATGCCCGAATCCATGCAGGTCAAGCTCCTCCGTGTTCTCCAGGAGAGGCGTTTCTTTCCATTAGGTAAAGAGGCTCCCATATCGGTTGATACGAGGATAATAACCGCCACAAACAAAAATCTGGAGGAGGAGGTTAAAAACAACAGGTTCCGTAAAGACCTTTTTTACCGCATCTATGTCATCCCGGTTAATCTGCCTCCACTGAGAGAGCGGAGGGAGGATATCCCTCTCCTGGTTGATCATTTTCTTGATGTATTCAGTAAAAAGATGAAAAAGGATAAAAAGAGATTATCATCCTCGGCAATGCTGAAGCTTATGGCATATCCCTGGCCAGGCAATGTGCGTGAGCTTGAAAATGTTATTGAGTATGCTGTTGCCATGTGCGTAAAGGATGTAATAGAAGAGGACCTTATCCTGCAGACCAGCACGTCAGAAACAGTAGAATCCGGCGAGCTTAGGCCTTTCAGAGAGGCAAAGGAACAGTTTGAAAAAAATTATATCGCTGGCATACTCTCCCTGGCCGAGGGAAATGTAAGCAGGGCGGCAAAGATGGCTGGTAAGTACCGGGGTGATATCTATGCCCTTTTAAAAAAACATGCAGTTGACCCGGCTGTGTTCAAGAAAGAGGATTAAGGACCATGCCCGTCTGTAAATGCTCACTGGATGCGCATATAGCTGCCTGCTTTTCATTACACCTTCATGTATGAAATAACATTCACAGGACACTAATAAATTTATCAACAGCTTATGAGATCCCTCCGGTTGAAATAACAATCCTGATGAGGTCATATACTCCTGTTTTTATCTGACCAGAATAACATGTTGAATTAAATGGCAAATATCTGTATCTATATTCTGCTAGCAAATTAACAGCGTGAAGAGACTCTCTTTATAAAAGAGATATCCCTGGCCTGAGCAGATACAGGGAACCCGTGGCACCCCCTTTGCATTTATTCAAGACCAGATTGTTTTCCTATGCTGACTGACATAATCAGGTGGCGCTACCAATTAGAGAGAGGAGGTAAAAAGAATTAAAGAACAACCCTGGTAGAGTTGATAGCCGGCGCATGGAAGATAGTTAACCACAAGAGCAAAAGTTAAAGAAATAAGAATTGTTTTTTCCCCCAACCCTCCCATTTTTTAGCATCAGCGGGTTGAATGCCTGGCATTCACCCCGCAGCTTTTTTATGTAACAGCAACACCCTTTTTTAACAATGGCTTGCTTCGATTAAATTAGTCGTCTGCATATTATTACTTTAATCCCCTTCTTTGTTATCCCAGTAATCAGCCTTGCTATATTGTATTGTTTATTTCAAAATATTTATTGATAAACAATAAAATATTATTGACAATCAATCTGCAATCTAATAAATTGCCCGCATTGACTTACCGAAAATCGTTTTTTTTAGCATCGCATTCAAAATTTAAAAGGTTTTCAAATTTCCCTGTGAAAGGAGTTTGTTATGGCTGGGTTTCTGACATTTCTTCTGGGTCTGGTTTATGCCATCATATTAATATGGATCATCAGGCGTTATTCTATAAAGCACATACCTGGTGGTTCATACATCAAAGGGGAAAAAAGAACCTACAGACTAGCAAATGTTTTGAGGATCATTATAAGCGTAGTTCTTGTATCATCTGTATTTACTGCCATTATTTGGCCATTCGCATTTTATGTTTATCCTGCTATACGACATTTATTCGACCCTTCATTTTTAACCGATAAAATAATGAGTTTTGATATCAATACCTTTTTTAGACTTGATCTCAAAATGCAATCAGCTTTAAAAATTACTGGCCTCGAAGACCAGACACTCCGGGGTAAAGTGAGTATGGGTATTATCCCTCAAAAAATAATTTTCTGGCATATATATCAATTGCTTGACTGGTTAAAGAACCTAATTCTCTGTTATATACTTCTTGAATTCCACAATATTTTTACCTCTATTTGCAATGGTGATGCATTTACAGGCGTGATTACCGGCAGTTTAAAAAAAATGGGTATTATAATAATAATCTGGAACAGCCTTTCTCCCTTTGTACAGTATTATGGTTATGGGGCTGTATTGAAAAATATTACTGTTAGTACCGAGGCATTAAAAATTACACCCTATTTTTATGTGGGCATTGAATATCTATTCCTTGGTGTTGCCCTGTTGGTGCTGGCGGGAATTATAAATGAAGCTGTAAAAATGCATGAAGAGCAGAGGCTTACAATATGATTGTTTTCGCAGAGGATTTATTCCTGACCGGCATTTGGGTAGAGACAAGGCATGCCTTGTCTACGAGGAAAGAGATAATCCTCCAATAAAAATTCGGTATGTCAACTGTCTGTCAGCGTAAATTTTGAAAAGTAATGCCTTGGATAAAAGGAGACCTTTATGGAACAATTTAGAATTTTATTATTTGCAGTTATCTTAATTTTTGGGCTGATAGCTTATGGATTCTCAATGTTATGGTTTGTCAGACGTTACTACATACCCAGATACAGGCCTATTGTTTCAGGTGCCGACAATAAAAGGACAACCTATCGCCTGGCAAATACAGTAAGACGCATTCTTGATTTTTTTCACGATATTTATCTTATGTGGATAATTATTTTAATACCATTGTTCTTTGCAACAACTATGGCTCATTTATTAGACCCCTCTTTTTTTGGTTTAGATATTTTTTTTGATTCCCGATTTAAACTTGATTTATCAGCTTTGCCCTCTATGGATATATCTGGGTTAAAGGAACAGATGATAAATGGAGCCGCAGCAATAAATATCATTCCGCAAAATCTTTTTACCTGGCAACTATGGCTGTTAGCCTTATTGGGTAATTCCATTATCTGGTGCTATGTATTGCTACAGCTTCGTAATATTTTTGTTTTTATCAGTAATGGTGATGCCTTTAACTCATTAAATGTGAAAGGATTTAAGAAGATAGCCATTGCAGTTATCACCTGGAATGTGGTTTATCCCCCCTTAAAATATTTTGGTCTGGACATTGTGCTAAAAAGTGTATCTATCAATAGTTCACCGGCGATAAAATTCACGCCCCCTATTAATTTCGATCTGGTAGCGATATTTATAGGCATTGCCCTTCTGGTGCTGGCGGGTGTTATTAATGAGGCCGTTAAAATACATGAAGAGCAGAGGCTGACGATATAATGGCAAAGACAATAAGGGTAAATCTGGATCTGCTGCTGGTTAAACGCAGGATGTCACTTTCCGAGCTGGCAGAGAGGGTGGGCATAACACTCTCGAACCTCTCCATACTCAAGTGCGGCAAGGCAAAGGCCATTCGCTTTTCCACCCTTATTGCCCTGTGTGAGGCGCTTGACTGCACACCGGGAGATATTATGGAAATAGAGGAGGAGAAGCGCTGATATGCCCGGCGCACTTTTATCACCCTATTCCTTCAATAAGGTAAAAGCTGATTAAGCCATCAGGTCTGCATCACCAGAAGAGGAGAAGAGCAGGGTTGTGGGAAGACCTGTGAGCATCTCTCCATACCTGGCCTGAAACAATTCAGCATCCTTCTCTTCAGGTATGTTGAACCCCAGGAATACGACAGTTGCATCCCTTGAATAACTATGCAGTTGCTCTGCAAAGGGGGCATCAGAGACAATCACCTGCACATCCGCATCTATCCTGGCATCGTGTATCATCTCTTTGAGCGCCTGTTCTGCGGGCTCCCTCCCCTCATCATGCTGTATTACACGGAGCAGCCTTATCCTTGCATCTGACCATTCAGAGTTAAGAAGCAGCAGGTGGGCAGTCAGCACCATCAATGAGCCGTTTTCCTTTCCCCTCCACCAGATATCTATCCTCCTTGGCATTATCCTTTCCGGGAGTCCGTTGTCTTTTAGAAGTACCAGGCTCATCCCCAGTGAACGCACAGAGACCATATGCCTTACAAACGGGATGGCCCGCTCTTTATCAGAAGCCCATCCCATAAAAACAACATTGGGTTGAAGCGGCCCGATTGAATGACCCTGTATAATGGCAGAAAGCCCCTCATCAAGGTCATTTGACACAACAACCGTTGAAAGCGCCTTAAAATCATTTTCCATGATAAAGCGGTCAAGCTGCTCCTTTGCAGCGCTTCTGTGATCAGTAAGCTCAAGCAGGCTTCCTGTAAGCACCCTTACAAGGGTCACAAGCCCCCTTTCTGTGCCTATCCAGAGGGCATAGAGGCTCATGGTAAGGCGTGTCTCAGGGTTGCCTGTAAGCAGAAGTATTGACGGCCTCCAGTTCTTTGGGGTTGAGGCCAGTTTTGAAAGCGTCAGGAGGTTGCTCCTGAACCTCGAATAGATGAAGCCCCACCGGGCATCTCCGAAACTTACCCTTAGCACCCTTCTCCTTAAAAAGAAGTAGAAGAGTATGATAAGGGCCGCTGCAATGGCTGCTGCCCAGGGGTCTATCAGAAATGCGGTTACAGTGCATACTGCCCCGCCTGTGATGGCAGGGAGCCAGTGGTAGTATTTGAATCTTGGCCTGAAGGAGGGATTGCCGGCAAAGGATTCCACAATTGCCGCAATATTTATCATTCCGTATGTGTACAGAAAAAACATGGTAACAATGGAGGCGATAACATTAAATGCGTTTCCCTCTGAATTGCCTCCGGCCCAGTAAATGATAATAAGGGATATAGCAAGAGTAAAAACCAGGGGGCGATGTGGCTCATCGCCTTTTTTGGAACCCTTGCGAAAAATACCTGTAAGAGGGACAACATTGTCCCTTGCCACTGCCTGAAGAATCCTTGGCGCGCCGAGGAATGAGCCCAGTCCGCTTGAAAGAGTTGCGGCAAATACTCCTGCTGTAACCAGGAACCCGAAACTGAAAAGGGCTTGATCGCCCATGGTTTCAAAGGATGAATTAACCAATTGCGACCGTGTCTGTGCGCCCCCGATAATCAGGATCTGAAGCCCGTATATTAAAAATCCGGTAAATACAGCAGCTAAGGTGCCTGCCGGGATGGATCTGCCAGGATTTTTAAGGTCTCCTGACATGTTGACACCTGCCATTATGCCGGTAACAGCCGGAAAGTACAGCGCAAAAATTACCCAGAAGGAGAGATCGCCGGAAGTATAATTTGATCGCATGTTTGCTGAAAATATGCTGTAGTTGAAATTTAACAGTGACCCGCCCATAAAGGCAATTATCGAAATCCCGAGTATTGCCATAATCATATATTGTGTCTTTATTGCTATCTTTGCGCCGGTCAATGAGACGAGGAATAATGCTGCTGTGGTAAACATTGCTATGCCTAGGAAATAGGGAGCAGCTCCGGGGAATACGCGGACAAGGGCTTCTGTAAAACCGAGGATATAAAAGGGCACAGATATTGCCTGTGCAAGAAAAAGGGCAAGGCCGATTGCCCCGCCGAACTCAGGTCCGAGAGCGCGGGAGATAAGAAAATATGCCCCTCCTCCGGAAACAGGGGTGTTTGTGGATACCGCAGAAATGGAGAGGCTTGTGAGGGCCGTAATGGACTTAGCGATTAACAGAATAAAAAGTGCATGTATTATGCCTGCCTCGCCTATTACATAGCCGGCGCGCATAAACATTATTACGCCCAGGATGGTCAGAATGGATGGCGTAAATACTCCGCCGAATGTGCCGAGTTTATTCTGTGTTTTTTGGGTCATCTGTGTAGAACAGGCCTCAAGCCAGACTAAATAACTGTTAAAATAATAAACACCTGTTCCTGGGCACGAGCCATAGAACAGGCGCTGTAATTATCATCTAATCCCAGCCACTTCCGCTTTTGTATTTCTTGATAACTCCTATTGCCATGATATCACGTATCTTACCGCCCTTGATCTTAAAAAGTTCGGACATGGGCATAGAGTTTGGCTCCCCCCTGAAATAGGCTGCTGGCTGTTTGGAACCATCCGGCATTGTGATTGTTTCAAAACCGGGATGGTTGAACATATAGACACCCCAGGTTACACCCTTTTCAACATCAACCACGGGTGTCCTCCTGGGTGTTATACTCTCTATAAGTGCAAAAACACCTGAATCTATTGCCTCTGAACATACCCCCTTTGCAAAGGCGATAGAGGTTTCACCAGTTGGCCCTGGGTGCTGTACAGGTTTTTCCTTAACATGTGCTGCAAGTTCCTGCGGCAGGTTTGGCCCTGCGGTCCACATACCGTTTTCAAGGCGGTAGCACTCATCATGCCATGGCACAAGCCGACTGTTACTGAGTTCAATGGAGTCAAAATAGAGATTTGATATCCTGATAAGCTCTTCACGTGATACACGGTCTTCAGACGGGAGGACCTGAGAATATGCTATCGGTGGAACAGCCATAGCCCCTTCGACACCACCCATCATTGAGTCCACAACTATGGCCTCTGTCTCTGTGATCTCCCTGTTTTCTATCCTGAGACGCATGGATAGAAGCAAGGGTGTTTCTTTGTGATTTGTTTTTACAAACCCTGCAAATGCTACCTGCCCAGCCTCAGTATCTGAAATATAGATCCTGTAGTCTGTCAGACCAGAGGCTGTTGTCCATAGACCCTTTGAAATACCGGATAAAGGCATTTCGTCGCCATTTTCCGTATACCGCGCAGTCTTTGAAAAGGGGGCCTTTGCAGGGTCATTAGCCACAAGGGCATCAAGGTATTTGTTTACAAACCCCTCAAGACAGGTCCTGTCGCATGTTGAGGCATCTAAAATCTCCTCTTTTGTCTGGTTCGTGCATCCGGTAATCCCGAAAATAATTAATCCTGTAATTATGTATAATCTAAATAGACGCATAACTCTCCTCCCGCTGATTTAGCGCAATATCAGTAAATAAGAAATTATAACGGTTTTGATATAGACAGAAAACCTGTTTGCATGTTGCGAAGTATAGAAACAATAATACAGGGTGTCAATGTTTACATGATTTACCGATATTACACAGGGTTAGCATGTTTTCATGACCTTATTGCGGCAGAGACTCTGTTTTCCTGTGTGACCGGCCTTGACTCAACAGCCCAAAAAATCTATACTTTCGCATAACTGCATGCAAAAACCTTAAGGAAGTATGATGCAAAGATTACTATACAGTTTTTTATCCTTTCTTATTTTTAGTTTTTCTGCAAATCCGGTTAAAGCCGCTGCAATTGAATTCTGGACAACCGAGACACAGTCTGACCGAGTCAGGACTATTCAGCTTCTGATGGATACATTCCAGGCATTAAACCCTGGCATAACTGTAAATCTCATCCCTGTTGATGAAAATGATCTGCCTTCTCAGATAGCTGCGGCTGCCGCAGCAGGAACCCTTCCCCATATTATTGAGGCAGGAAGTGAACTGATTATCGCCTTTGGTGAAGAGGGTATACTTGATGTGCATCTCAGTTCTGAAATATTAAAACAGATTGGTGAGAAACGTTTCTACAAAGGTGCGCTTAAAATGCTTTCCTCCCCTGAAAAGGGCATGTATTACGGCCTGCCCTTTCACGGATGGGTTCAGGGCATATGGTACAGGAGAGACTGGTTTGAAAAAGAGGGGCTAAGCCCTCCTGATACATGGGATAATATCTTAAGGGCCGCAAGGACGCTCCATAAACCCGAAAACAACCAGTATGGGATTCTTACAGGCACAAAACCTGAGGTATACACAGAACAGTGCTTTACACATCTTGCATTGTCTAACGGTGTAAGGCAGTTCAATGAGAATGGCGAACTGGTATTCAATTCTCCTGAAACCCTTGAAACCCTGAATTTTTACAGGCAGCTTTCAGGGTATAATCCGCCCGGTCCGCAGTCATGGAGGGCGAGGGATTATTATATCCAGGGAAAAATGGCGATGTTTTTTTACTCTACCTATATTATGGATGACCTTGCCCTTGCCGAGGAGGCGCGAGGCTCTCTTTCAGGTGATTTTTTTTCAGACCTCAAGGGAAATGCCTTTGACCCTGAACTGGTAAACAACACCGGAGTTGTAACCATAATAAAGGGAAAAAGGCCCGCGGGATATGGAGCTATAGTTGGCCTCTGCCTTATGAAAACCAGATCAAAGGAGGGAGATGAGGCGACGAAAAGGCTTGTTGAATTCATGTATGAGCCCTTTTCCTATATAACCTTTCTACACATGGCGCCCGGAGGTATGATCCCGGTTATTAAAGAGATAGCCTCAATGCCCGAGTATTTAAATGATCCGAAGGGTCTCTTCAGAAAATATGGAAGAAAAAAAATGGAGGAGATTATAGCGGGCCTTGAGAATATAGAAAGCTTTACAAATATTGATGGCCGTCCATTTCCAATGGCCGGCAGGATTTATTCAAAGATGATTATACCTCAGATGATATATTCGGTAACAATAGAGGGCAAGTCTCCTGAAGAGGCGTTAAAATTGGGGGAGGGGGAGATGGAAAAAGTAATCAAAGATTAGGTTTTGTTCAGTAAGCAGGTTAAATATATAAACAAAATTTGACCACATATTAATTAGCTCAAGGCGCAAGGCTCAGGGCGCAGGGAAAATCAAAAAAATATTTTTTTACCTCCCCTTGTTCCATGCGCCCTTTGCCCTGCACCTTAATAAGGATTTATCCTTTGCAACTATCCCTCTCCCAGAAAGAATCCAGGCTCGGCTTAAAGCTGATTGCACCCTGCATAGGCGTGATAGGAATTCTTATCATATACCCTATCCTCTATAACATTTATCTAAGTTTTTTTGACGTCAGGCTGGCCGGTGAAAATATATTTGTGGGGTTGGCCAACTATGAAAGGCTCTTAAGGGAGTCAGGTTTTTTCAGTTCACTTGTTACAACCGTCATCTATCTCGCAGGATCAGTAATCGGCACTACAATACTCGGACTTTTGGTAGCCCTTGTTATGAGTATAAAATTTCCCTTCAGAAACATTGTAAGGGGTGTAATTCTCCTTCCTTACTTTGCCCCGGTCATCTCAGTTGTTTTCGGGTGGCAGTTTTTCTTTGATCCGGTCAACGGCATATATAATCACCTGATGGTAGAAACCCTTGGTATTGCCGGGAGCAGGTATAATCTTATCGGGGAACCTCGCAGCGCTCTTGGTATTGTAATCATTTTCAGTATCTGGAAGAATTTCCCCATTTCATATCTTTTGATCATCTCAAGGCTTCAATCGATCAATAAAGATCAGTATGAGGCGGCTGCAATGGATGGATGCGGCCCGGTTGCACGGTTTTTTCATGTAACACTGCCTGAGCTATACTTTGTTATGGGCACGCTCATTATACTCAGGCTCATATGGAACCTGAACAAGTTTGAAGAGGTGTTTCTGCTTGCCCCCAATGTATGGACCTTGCCGGTTTTTACATATTATACTGCCTTTACCGGGATAATTGATCAGGGATATGCGGCAGCGATATCTGTGGTCCAGTTTGTTGTCCTGGCTGCACTTATAATCTTTTATGTAAAAAAGGTCTTGAAGTGGTGATCTAATATGCACAAAAGGCGATCATTTATTCAGAATATAATGCTGGCTGGGGCAGTCGTCCTGCTGCTTCTCTTTTGCCTCTTCCCCTTTATCCAGATACTATCTACATCCCTCAAATACCAGTTTGACTGGGGAAATCCATCTTTAATACCCCGGAAGATAAATATGGATGCCTACAGGGAGCTGCTCGGTTTTTCTGCCACAAAGGAGGTTGAGATACCTGAAAGCATAAAACGGCTTCTGGATAACCCCCTGCTTAAGGAAGAGCAGAAACAAAAGATACTTGAAAGGTACAGCTCTACCGCTGACATCTTTCCCTTTGCAAGGTACTTTATCAATTCCTTTCTTCTATCAGCCGGTGCTGCTGCTGTTTCTTTGGTGCTGGCAATGTTCGGTGCATATTCCTTCAGCCGCTTGAGATACAGAGGGCAGAAAATTATGCAAAGGGGGGTTCTTTTTGTTTACATGGTCGGAGGGGTTCTTCTCCTCGTCCCCCTTTATCAGATGGGTGTAAAAACTGGTCTTGCCTCTACAGTGTGGGGCTCTGTGCTGAGCCTTTTACTGATATATATTATCCAGACCCTTCCTGTCTCTCTTTACATGCTGGGAAATTATTTCAGGACAATACCCTATTCCATTGAAGAGGCGGCAGCCATGGATGGCTGTTCAAGGTTAGAGTCCATATACCGCATTATACTGCCCCTGTCCGTGCCTATGATGGTAACAGTCTTCATCTACTGTTTTATCATTGCCTGGAATGAATTCCTGTTTGCCTCGGTTTTTTTAAGGCAGTTCCCTGATTTTCACACCCTGCCCCTTGGGCTTCAGTCACTTTTTGTATCCAGGAACGCCATATGGGACAGGATAATGTCCGCCTCCATACTTACGCTTTTGCCTGTGGTAATATGTTTTATGTTTGCGATGAGACATCTCACCGGAAACCTTGTGGAGGGTGGGGTGAAGGAGTGATGAAAGAATGGCGCAAGGCACAGGGCTCAGGGAAAAACATTCCTTAAAACCTTGAGCCATGCACCTTGCGCCTTGCGCCACTTAATGAAAGGGATACCATGTCCACTGTAACGCTCAATGGGATATATAAGAAATTTGATGAGACTGAGGTTCTGCACAACATCAACCTTGAGATAGGTGAGGGCGAGTTTGTTGTTATGGTGGGGCCATCAGGATGCGGAAAGAGCACTATCTTAAGGCTTATTGCCGGGCTTGAAGAGGTTACACAGGGAGAGGTGCTTATTGATGAGAGGGTGGTGAATATGGTGGAGCCGCACCACAGGAATATTGCAATGGTCTTCCAGAATTACGCCCTTTATCCCCATAAGAGTGTGAGGGAGAATATTATTTTCGGGCTTAAAAGGGCAAAGGTGGCTAAAGATATTATCGAAGGGCGGCTTAAAAAGGCTGCAAAGATGCTTGAACTTGAAGACCTGCTGGACAGGAGGCCATCACAGCTTTCAGGCGGACAGAGACAGCGCGTTGCAATGGGAAGGGTTATTGTAAGGGATGCAAACCTGTTTCTGTTTGATGAGCCATTGAGTAACCTGGATGCAAAGTTAAGAAGCAGGATGAGGGTTGAGATTAGAAGAATCCACAGGGAATATAAGACCACGAGTATATATGTAACACACGACCAGGTTGAGGCCATGACACTTGGTGACAGGATAGTGGTTATGAAGGATGGCCGCATAGAACAGGTGGGCACCCCAATGGAGATATACCTGAACCCCGTTAACATCTTTGTGGCTACCTTTATAGGCGCACCTGCAATGAATATCATTGATGCCATGCTTTATCTGGGGTTTATAGAGGTGGAAGGGCAGAAGATAGCTTTAAATAACAGGGTTGAAAAGATACCTGTCCCTGCGTCAGGAAGAAGGGTAAAACTGGGAATAAGACCTGATTTTTTTATTGATGAAAAGAACACGGAACATGGTGCATCCCTTTCAAGGATAGAAAATGCCCTGGTAGATATTGTTGAACCCCTGGGTTTTGAAAGGGAGATAGATGCAACCATTGGAAGCCAGCATATAAAGGCAAAGCTTGACCTGAGGACAACAGCAGGAGAAGGAGAGAAGATAACCCTCTGTTTTGACATGGATCGGGTACACCTTTTTGATCCTGAGACTGGGAT
>Ga0123334_1005050_pt1 | contig 12974 bp, 16 predicted proteins | sample BiotimSIPDNA_FD_89706 | JGI IMG/M metagenome (GOLD analysis project Ga0123334, IMG submission 89706) | Anaerobic biogas reactor microbial communites from Washington, USA - Biogas_R1 time_0 SIP DNA | ecosystem: Engineered > Bioreactor > Anaerobic > Unclassified | place: Washington, USA... | reverse complement strand
GGTTGATTTTATCTGTGGGATTAATGGTATATGTTTTTTCGAAAAAGGGATTGTTTTTTAAAGACAATTCCAATTCGGAGCCGGAAATGCCGACGGAGGGGTGAAAGAAGTTTGTGATCCGGGATGATTATAACGGCGGCCAGCGGCGAGGGAAATATCCGCTGGGGTTCTTTTTCTTGGATGAGGGGTTCGGGAGCTTGGATGAGAAGAAGTTGGACAAGGTGATGCATGCCTTGGAGAAATTGCATAATCGTGACCGGATGGTGGGGGTTATCAGCCATGTGTGGGAGATGAAGGAGCGGTTGCCCAGGTATTTGGAGGTTGTGGCAGTTGGGGAGGATGGGAGTGGGAGTAGGGTTAAGTCAAGTATGTCATAAGGTTAGATTTATATAATAGTATTGAAAGGCTTACTAAGGTATTAAATCTCAATTCACAAAATAAGAAAGGTGGTATTGAACATGAAACAGTATAAAGATCTCGATGGAGACTCAGGTGTTTTCGGATATGAAACGGGGGCTGATTTTATTAGAGTACAATTTAAAGATCGCTCAGTATATCTTTATACTTATGCAAGTGCTGGCAATTATAATATTGAAAAGATGAAATCTTTAGCTGAAGCAGGTGATGGCTTAAATTCCTTTATTATGAGAAATGTAAGAAAGAAATATGAGAAAAAAGAAACATGAATAAATATTTTCATAAGTAATTAGTTTCGATACTAGAAAAGCCAGTAGTTGATTAATAATATATACACACCATGTTGAGAATGGCGTTAGTATTTGTATTGTTATTTTTTGGGGGTAAATAGAAGGTTAAATAACGGGGGTGAGATATGATTACAAAAATTACAATGAACCAGGTAGTAAATTCAATGATTTTAATCCCGGATTCCACTGTGGAGGTAGTAACTATTAATAAGCAACTGGGTAAGGATGATAAAAAAAATAACGCTGTGCTCATGTGAGTCAATGATGGTGTTTTTACTTTACATGTTGATGAGGCAATTGTACTATCCATTCAACGAAAGGAGAATTTACAATGAGCCATACGCAAAATTCTGTCATTAAACTTGACTTACATATTCATTCAAAGGCTAAGGTTTCTTTACAAAGGCATAATCATAAATCACAACAAAAAACTGAGCCAACCTACACTAAAACGTCGCTTTTTCAAGAAAAAGGCGGCGTTTTTTTCGTGGCCCGGTTTGGGAAAGGAGTGGTGCTGACTTAATACTAAAACGAAAGGGGGAATATTTTAGCTGGCCGGGCCGGGAGGTCTGGCCTTTTTTCATCTCACGAAAAAGGAGGTTAGCCAATGGCAGATGAAAAAGTAAACATGAGCCCGGAGGAAAGGAAAACCCCGGAAGCTCCGGCCCCGTCCGGGCCGGGCGATCCGCCCGCGCCGGAACACACCGAGGGGCCCGCTGTCCCTGGTGGGGATCAGGCGGCCCCCGCTCATGTGGGGCCCGCCACGCCAGAGCAGTCTGTTATCCCCGGTATGGGTGAGGACGCTCCCGCGCCGTCCGGCAAGGTAATCAACCTTTCGGACATCCAGGCCGCTGATAAGGGTAGCAAGGAGGCTTCTGCTCCCGCCCCGGACAAGAAAGCGCCGGAGGCGGATAAGCCGCCGAAGCGCCGGGGCCGCCCGCCGAAAGAGCAGGCCGGGCCGACTGCGGAGAAAAAAGCGAAAACGGCGGAGCCCCGCACAGGCCGCCCGTCTAAGGTTGACAAGGCGGCCCGTGAGGAGGCTCCGCCCTCTGTTCGGGACAAAGTGTCCAGAGGTAAGAAAGCCGACAAGGGCAAGGAAACGGGCTCCGGCGGTGCGCCAGCGTCTAAATCCGCTCAGACGGTAAAGCCGGGCAAGGCCGCTCCCGTCAAGGAGGCGGCAGTCCCGCCGCCGGAGATCAAGCTACCGCCTACGCCGGAGGTGCCGCCCCGCCCGGTGGAAGAGGGAAAAATCGTCTATCTGAAAATGTCGGAGCTTCATCCGTTCCACACGTTCCGGGAGCATCCCTACAAGGTGCAGGACGATAAGGCGATGGACGATCTGGTGGGGACGATCAAGGAACACGGCATTATGACCCCCGCCACTGTCCGCCCGGAAAAGGACGGCAAGGGCTATGAGATTATCGCGGGCCACCGCCGCCATCATGGTGGTGAACGGGCCGGACTGGAGGAAATGCCCTGTATTGTCCGCGAGATGACTGACCTTGAAGCTGTCCGGGAAATGCGTAACAGCAACAAACAGCGCGGCGATCCCCTCCCCAGCGAGCTGGCAAAGCTCCTGGATTTGGAGGTGGAGGCCATCAAGCGACAGGGGGCCCGCCCGAAGAATGAGAAAGAGGCCGAGGCCCTGGGTAAGCTCTCGGTGGAGATCGTGGGTAAGGAACACGACATGAACTATAAAAAGGTCATGCGGTATATCCGCCTGAACTCCCTGGTGCCGGAGCTTCTGGACAAGGTGGACGCAAAGCAGATGGGCTTTATGCCTGCGGTGGAGATCTCGTATATCAGGCCGGAAAACCAGCGGCTGATTGCCGTTTCCATTGACGGGGAGCAGTCCTCCCCCTCGGTGGCCCAGGCAAAGCGGCTCCACGAGCTGGACAAGGAGGGCAAGCTCAACGGCGATGTGATTGACGGTATTCTGAGTGAAGAGAAAAAGGAGGATCGCGGTGTGATTATTTCGACTGCTGAACTGTCTAAGTATTTCGGCAAGGAGGTCACTCCTGCCAAAATGAAGGAGCAGATCATGGCCCTGCTGGACGAGTGGAAAGAGAAACAGCCGCCCGAACTGGCAAAGCCGGACAAGAAAAAGGACTTGGAGAAGTAACCCGGCCCCGCTTCTGGACACTTTGTCCAGAGGTAAGCGCCCCGCGCTTGGGATGGGCTCTGTGGTGATATATCCCCCGTCGCCGCCTATATTCCTGCACAGCCGGGAGTGGGCCGTCAAGGGTGCAACGCACCGCCGCTTGCGGCGGCCTGCCCTTGACGGTCTGCCCCGGCTGTGCTACTTCCAGCGGCTCGGCGGGGGCATATATCCTCCAGAGCCGCCCCCTTTCCCTGGATAGGGAAAGGGCGGGGGGATAGGGTCGAACTACCTATTATAAATATCGGAGGTGTTGAAGATGAAACGATCCCTTGCTTATATTACTGCCGCATGGCGCGGCGATCCTGCGGTGGACATGGAGCAGGCGGCGCATTACTGCCGCGTGGTCTACGATGCGGGCTATTCCCCCATCTGCCCCATGCTCTATCTGCCGCTGTTTCTCAATGACGCGGTACCGGAGGAGCACAAGAACGGCATCGACATGGGCCGTGACCTGCTCCGGCGCTCCCGTGTGCTGGTGGTGTGCGGCCATACGATCACCGAGTCCATGAAAAATGATATTGCCGTGGCCCAGCGGCTGGGGATCACCGCCACCACCCTTGAGGGCATCCTCACCGTCAAGGGCCAGGGCCGCCGCTGATATGGCGTCCCTGTTTGAAGCCTACATCACCAACCTGGGGAAATACAACGAGGGCGAGCTGGTTGGTGAAACCTTGAAATTCCCCACTACCACGGAGGAGGTGCAGGCGCTCCTAAAACACATCGGCGTGGACGGGGTGCGGTACGAGGAATTTTTCATCACCAGCTTTGACGGTGATGTGCTGGGGCTCTATGACTACTTAGGCGAATATGAGAACCCGGACGAACTCAACCATCTGGCCTGCCTGCTTTCCGAGCTGGATCAAGGCGACTTGGAAAAGTTTGAGGCGGTCATTGACAGCGGCGAACATACTTCCAGCGTGGCTGACCTGATCAACCTCACACAAAACCTGGATTGCTTCGAGTTTTATCCCGGTGTGGAGGACGATGAAACCCTGGGCCGCATCTATGTGGAGGACATGGAGGCCATTGACATTCCCGATCACCTGCTCCCTTACTTCGACTATGAAGCATACGGGCGGGACGTGCGGATCAACGAGGACGGCCACTTTGCCCCCGGCGGCTATGTGCTGAACAACGGCGGGAAATTCATCGAGCACTACCACGGGATCGAGGACATTCCCGCCGAGCACAAGGTTTTCGCGTTCCCGCAGCTCTCGGTGCGGGAGCAGATGGCGGCCTACAAAGAAATTATTGACGGCTCCTCCCTGGAGGGCTATCGGAAGATCGCCAAAAAGGAGCATGAGGAGCGATAGCGGCACTTCTGGACACTTTGTCCAGAGGTGCTTTTTCACGGAAAGGAGGGATACGGCTGATTGACGAGGACGTTTCCAGACGTACCATAGCAGTTTCCATCAAGGCGACAAAGCTCACGGGCCGGGTGCTGGCCCAGGCGTGTCTGGCGGTGGGCCGGAAGATCAAGAAAGCGCACCGTGCCCGCCAGACACCCCACGGCAAACAGACGGTGCGCCAGCTCATGGGCCACGGGGCCGCCACGAACAGCATCGAGGTGGAGTCCCCAAAGGACTTTGACCGGGTGGCCCGGAAATGGAATGTGGACTATGCCTTTTATAAGACCGGGCCGGACAAATACCTGCTGTTTTTCAAAAGCGGGCAGGCCGATGCCATCACCGCTTGTTTTTCGGAATATTCCCGGCGCGTGATGAAGCGTTCCAAGTCCCGGCGCGTCCCGATCCGGGAACAGCTCAAACGGGCCGCCGCTGAACTGGCCCGCCAGCCGTCCCACAAGAAAGAACGTGCAAGGGAGGCGGTGCATGAGGACAGATAGTATTAAGAAATATGTGATACCCAACATCCCGTACCTGTTTATCCTGTGGGCCTGCCTAAAGCTGGGGACGGCCTACCGCCTGGCTCCCGGAGTGGACTTTGCTCACAAGCTGATGGGCCTGGGCCAGAGCATCGGCCCGGCCTTTGCCGACTTTGCGCCGGGGCTCCATCCCCTTGACTGGCTCATCGGCATTGTGGGCGCGGTGGGCTTCCGCCTGCTGATCTATATGAAAAGCAAGAACGCAAAGAAATTCAGGCGGGATGAAGAATACGGATCGGCCCGCTGGGGCACCGAAAAAGACATCAAGCCCTTTGTCGATCCGAAGTTTGAAAACAACGTCATTTTGACAAAGACGGAGTTTCTCACCATGAACACCCGGCCTAAAAACCCGGCCAACGCCCGCAACCTCAATGCCTGCATCATCGGCTCATCCGGGTCGGGCAAAACCCGCTTCTGGCTCACGCCCCAGCTACTCCAGGCGCACAGCTCCTATGTGTGCGTCGATCCCAAAGGCGGGGTGCTCTCCCAGGTGGGTGCTTTCCTGCAACGCCGGGGCTATAAGGTCAAAGTGTTCAACAGCATTGATTTTTCAAAATCCATGCACTACAATCCGCTGTCCTACATCCACAATGAGGCGGACATCCTAAAATTCGTGGACACCCTCATAGCGAACACCAAAGGCGAGGGCAAGGAGGGCGATCCGTTCTGGACAAAGGCAGAAACGCTCCTTTATTGTGCGTTGATTGCCTATATCATTTTCGAGGCTCCTGCCGAGGATCGGAATATCAATACCCTGGTGGACATGATTTCCGGCATGGACGTGAAAGAGGATGACGAGTCCTATATGAACGCGGTGGACTATATGTTCAAGGGCCTGGGAAAGCGCAAGCCGGATTGCTTTGCCGTGAAGCAGTACAAGAAATATAAGCTGGCCAGCGGCAAGACCGCAAAATCAATCCTGATTTCCTGCGGCTCCCGGCTGGCCCCCTTTGACATCCCCCAGCTCCGGGAGATCATGTCTTATGACGAGCTGGAGCTTGACCGCATCGGGGATCGGAAAACGGCGGTTTTCTTCACCATTTCCGACACCACCCCGACTTATAACTTCATTGTAGCCCTGGCCTTTTCGCAGATGTTCAATCTTCTGTGTGAACGGGCGGACAATGTTCACGGGGGCCGCCTGCCCCATCATGTGCGGGTGCTGTGGGACGAGGCTGCCAACACGGGGCAGGTGCCCTCGCTGGAGAAACTTGTCGCCGTGATCCGTTCCCGCGAGGTGAGTCTGTGCCTGTTCTACCAGCAGTACGCGCAGTGCAAGGCCATATACAAGGACAACGCGGAAACGATCCTGGGAAACATGGACAGCGTGATCTTCCTGGGCGGGCGGGAAAGCTCCACCATCAAGGAAATATCCGAGAACTGGCTGGGAAAGGCCACGATCTCCATGCAGACCGAGGGCCGTTCCCGTGGGCAGTCGGAAAGCTACAACCAGAACACCCAGCGGCTGGGCCGGGAGCTGATGACCCCCAGCGAGCTGGCTACCATGCCGGGCGACAAGTGCATTTTGCAGTTACGGGGCCTGCCCCCGTTCTTTTCGTCCAAATACGATTTGAAACAGCACCCGAACTACAAGTACACGGCTGAGGCCGATAAAAAGAAAAACGCCTTTGACCTGGATAAGCTCATCAACCGCCGCAGGCGGCCTGGGCTTTCCGAGGCTTGTGAGGTGTACGAGGTAGACGCATCGGACACGGGGCCCGTAAGCGAGGACGAGGACATCCTCAATTACGACGATGTGGACGATCCAGATGCCTATGTATAAATCACTTCTGGACAAAGTGTCCAGAGGTCGCAACCTGCCGCCAGAAATGGCGGCTTTTTTCATGGCCGGGGAAAACCCGGAGAAATGGAGGCTATATGCAGTTCTTTTCTTCCGCTATTGATACTTTGCAGACCCTTGTTGTGGCTCTCGGCGCTGGTTTGGGCGTGTGGGGCGTTGTCAATCTCCTGGAGGGCTACGGCTCGGACAACCCTGGCTCCAAAAGCCAGGGCATGAAGCAGCTCATGGCGGGCGGCGGCATCATTCTGCTGGGCACCACCCTGATCCCTCTGCTGTCTGGCCTGTTTTAAGGTAAGGGCCTATGGATTTTCTCACCGACTGGCTCACAGACTGGCTCAAAGAGCTGTTGATTGGCGGGATCATGGGGAACCTGGAGGGGCTCTTTGATTACGTCAATACCCAAGTCGGAGAGATCGCGGTACAGGTGGGGACTACCCCGGCGGCGTGGAACGCCGGGGTATTTTCCCTCATCCGCCAGCTTTCCGAAACGGTGATTTTACCGATTGCCGGGCTGGTACTGACCTTTGTTGCCACCTATGAGCTCATTCAGATGCTTTTGGAAAAAAACAATATGCACGAGTTTGACGTGGCGAATATCTACAAATGGATGTTCAAAACGGCTTGTGCCATCTTCATTCTCTCGAATACCTTTGATATTGTGATGGCCGTCTTTGACGTGTCGCAGACGGTGATTGCCCAGGCCGGAGGGCTCATCCAGGGCTCCACGGACATCACGCCGGATATGATCACGGAGCTGGAAACCACCCTGGAGGGGATGGACTTAGGGCCGCTTCTCGGCCTGTGGCTCCAGTCCTCCATTATCGGCGTAACCATGTGGGCGCTGGGCATCGTCATCTTTGTCCTGGTCTACGGGAGGATGCTGGAAATCTATTTGCTCACCAGTTTGGCCCCGATCCCTATGGCGACAATCTCCCACCGGGAGGTGGGCCAGATCGGGCAGAACTATCTGCGCTCCCTGTTTGCCGTGGGCTTCCAGGGGATGCTCATTCTGGTGTGCGTTGCAATCTATGCGGTGCTGATCCAGGGGATTGCCACGGGCGGAGATCCCATCGGGGCAATCTGGGGCACCGTGGGCTATACGGTTTTGCTCTGCTTCATGCTGTTCAAAACCGGGACGATAGCGCGCAGCATCTTTAGCGCGCACTAAGGAGGTTTGATTTTATGGCGAATATGCAGACGGCGGCACAAGGGGCCCCCGTTATGGACGAGGCGGCGATGGCGGAAATGCGCCGCCTGATTTTTGAAGCGCCCATCCAGGAGCTGGCGGACGCCCAGGGCATTTCCATTGACGAGGCCGTACAGCTCCGGGTGGAGAAAAACCTGGAGGCCGCCGAGGTGCCTATCGAGGTGTCGGTGCGGCCCATTGAGCCCCAGGGCAAGCTGATTGGCTTTGCCAGCGTGAATATCGGCGGCATCGTGATTGACGATTTTAAGGTAGTCAACGGGAAAAACGGGATCTTCCTGGGGGAGCCCAGCAAACCCGATCCCACAACCCGGACGGGCTACCGCTCCACGGCGCGGGTGACAAACCGGGCCTTGCAGGAGCGACTGAGTGCGGCGGCGGCAGACGGCTACAACATGGCCGTGGAAAAGCTGATTGCCCGCGCCGAGGCCCTGCGTCCAAAGCCGATCCGGGAGCAGATGGCAAACGCGGCAAAGGAGGCCGCAAAGGAAAACGCCACCCGGCCCGCCCCGGCAAAGGGCAAGGAGGCCAGGGATGACCGATAAGGGCACCTCTGGACAAAGTGTCCAGAAGTCCCCGGAACTCACGGAGGGGCTGTTCCTCATGGACGGCATCGAGGGCCTGCGCTCCCTGCCCCGCCATTCCGTGGATATGCTCTTGACCGATCCGCCCTACGGCACTACCCGGAACTTTTGGGATGTGCCCCTGCCGCTCCCGGAGCTGTGGGAGGCGGTGAAATGGGCGGTCAAGCCGGACGGCGCGATCCTGTTCTTTGCTCAGTGCCCCTATGACAAGGTGCTGGGGGCATCCAACCTGTCCATGCTCCGCTATGAGTGGGTGTGGTATAAAAGCCGATGCACAGGTTTCCTCAACGCGAGGCGGGCCCCGTTAAAAAAGACGGAGAACATCCTGGTATTCTATCAGAAGCTCCCTCTCTACAACCCGCAGTTTGAACAGGGCAAGCCCTATAAGAGGAGCTTGACAAACAACGGGGACAGCCCCAACTATGGAAAATTCGTCCGCACCACAGGCGGCTCGGAGGACGGTCTGCGCTTTCCGGGGAATGTGCTCACGTTCCCCACCGTCCAGCGCACCGTCCACCCCACGCAGAAGCCGGTGGCCCTGTGCGAGTATTTCATCAAGACCTACACCCGGCCCGGCGAGCTGGTGGCGGACATCTGCGCGGGCTCCGGCACAACGGCGGTGGCCGCCCTCAACACGGGCCGCCGCTTCCTCTGTTTTGAAACCGTCCCGGCCTACTATGCCGCCGCCAGTGAACGCATCCGCGTGGCGGGCGCGGCGGTGGAGGCCGGGGAGAAAGGAGTTTGACTATCGGACAATATTCTGTGATCTACGCCGATCCCCCCTGGCGGTATTCTGCAAAGAATGTTCAGGGGGCGGCGGAAAAGCATTACCCCACAATGGGGATTGACGAGTTATGCATGCTCCCGGTGGCGGATCTGGCGGCCCCGGACAGCGTGCTTTTTTTGTGGGCTACGTTCCCGCAGCTTGCGGAGGCCCTGCGGCTGATCAAGGCGTGGGGCTTCACTTACAAGAGCGTTGCTTTCGTCTGGCTGAAGAAAAACCGCAAGTCCGAGGGCTGGTTCTATGGCCTGGGCTTCTGGACGCGGGGCAACGCGGAGGTCTGCCTGCTGGCAACGCGGGGACACCCAAAGCGGCAGGCGGCCAATATCCACCAGTTTATCATTTCCCCCATCCAGGAGCACAGCCGCAAGCCGGAGGAGGCCCGTGAAAAGATCGTGGCCCTCATGGGCGATGTGCCCAGGGTGGAACTGTTCGCCCGGCAGTCCCCGCCCGGCTGGGACGTGTGGGGGAACGAGGTGGAAAGCACCATCCCGGACTTCTGGACAAAGTGTCCAGAGGTGGCCGGGCCGGAAAGGAGTGATTGAAATTCCCTATGTAAATGTCCCCAACGACTTATCCAAAATCAAGACCAAACTTGCCTTTAACCTGACAAAGCGCCAGCTTGTGTGCTTCGGGATCGCGGCGGCGGTGGGCATCCCGTCCTACCTGCTGGCCCGGAGCACTATCGGCAACACGGGAGCCATGTTCCTGATGATGGGAGTGGCGCTCCCGGCGTTCCTGCTGGCGATGTATGAAAAAGACGGGCTCCCCTTTGAAAAGGTGGTGCGGAACGTCCTGCGGGCAAAGTTCCTGCGGCCTGGGGTGAGGCCCTACCAGACGGAAAATATCTATGCCCCGTTCACCCAGCGGGGCGCTGTGAGAAAGGAGGATGCGATTGCAGAACGCAAAAAGCCCAAAGCGCGGCCCCGGAAAGGCCGCTAAACGGAAAGCGGCGCTCTCCGCCCAGCAGACGATCCCCTATCTGGTAATGCACCCGGACGGGGTGTGCCAGCTCCCCGGCGGGCTCTACACAAAGACGGTGGAATATGAGGACATCAATTATTCCGTGGCAAGCACCGAGGATCAGACGGCGATTTTTGGCGGGTGGAGCTCGTTCCTCAACTACTTCGACAGCTCCCTGCCGTTCCAGCTCTCCTTTATCAACCGCCGCTCCCGTTCCCGGAGCAAGTACAAGGTAAACATTCCTCCGGCCCAGGATGACTATGACAGCATCCGGGCGGAGTTCACGGGAATGTTAAAAAGCCAGATCGCCAAAAGCAACAACGGCATCGAGCGGTCAAAATACATCACGTTCGGCCTGCCCGCCGAGGGGATCGCGGAAGCCCGCCCCCGCCTGGAACGGGTGGAGGCCGACGTGACAGGCAACCTCAAACGGCTGGGCGTTCCCTCTGTCCCGATGGACGGGCAGGCGCGGCTGGCTCTGCTTCACGGCCAGATGCGCCCCGGCAACCGGGAGCCGTTCCGCTTCTCCTGGCAGGACATCCCCAAAACCGGGCTTGGCACAAAGGACTATATCGCGCCGGACAGCTTCGACTTCCGGCAGTCCCGGACGTTCCGCATCGGCCAATACTGGGGCGCGGCGTCCTACTTGCAGATTTTGGCGTCCGAGCTCTCTGACAAGCTCCTGGCGGAGATCCTGGAGCTGGATGCGGAAATGACGGTTACGCTCCATATTCAGACGGTGGATCAGCTCAAGGCCATTAAGACCATCAAGGGCAAGCTCTCCGACATCGGCAAAATGAAGGTGGAGGAACAGCGCAAGGCGGTGCGGGCCGGGTACGATCCCGACATCCTGCCCCCTGACCTGATTACATTCAGCAAGGACGCGGCAGAGCTCCTGGCCGATCTGCAGTCCCGCAACGAGCGGATGTTCCTCTTGACGTTCACGGTGATCAATATCGCGCCCACCCGCCAGCGGCTGGAAAACGATGTGTTCACAGTGGGCGGCATCGCGCAGAAATACAACTGCGCTTTGAAGCGGCTGGACTGGCAACAGGAACAGGGCTTTGTGTCCTCTCTGGCCCTGGGCTATAACGAGGTAGAAATCCAGCGGGGCATGACTACCAGCTCCACGGCAATCTTTATCCCCTTTATGACCAGGGAGCTGCGGATGGCCGGGCCGTCCCTCTACTACGGCATGAACGCTCTTTCCCACAACGTCATCATGGCAGATCGGAAAAAGCTGAAATCGGCCAACGGCCTTTATCTCGGCTCCACGGGCTCCGGCAAGAGCTTCGCCGCAAAGCGTGAGATCATCAACGTGTTTCTTGCCATCCCCAAAGACCGCATTATCATTGTCGATCCGATGGGGGAATATGCCCCGCTGGTGCGTAGGCTGGGCGGCCAGGTGGTGGAAATCGCCCCCGGCTCCCCCAGCCATATCAACCCGATGGACATCCAGCTTGATCTGGACGATGACGAAAGCCCGCTTTCCATGAAAGCGGATTTTTTGTTGTCCCTGTGCGAGCTGGTGGTGGGCGGCAAGGATGGCCTGCAACCCATCGAAAAGACGGTGATTGACCGCTGTGTGCGGCTCATTTACCGGGACATGGCCCTGGGCCTGGGGGACGGCAAGCCGCCTTTGCTCCAGGACTTGTACGAGGAGCTTCTGAAACAGCCGGAGCCGGAGGCCCGCCGGGTGGCAACCGCCCTGGAGCTCTACTGTACGGGCTCCCTTAACCTGTTCAACCACCAGACCAACGTAAAACTGACGGCGCATATTGTCTGCATCGTTCTCAAAGGGCTGGGAGAAAACCTCCGCAAGATCGCCATGCACGTTACCAACGACTTTGTAACGTCGGCGGTCAATGTGAATTTCCACAACGGCGTTTCTACCTGGTGCTACTTTGACGAGTTCCACATCCTGCTCAGGGACGCGCTCACCGCCAGCTACTTTGTGGCCGTGTGGAAGATGCTCCGCAAAAAAGGCTGCGTACCCTCGGCTTTAACGCAGAACGTCAAAGACCTTTTGGCCAGCCGGGAGATCGAGGCCATTCTGGACAACACCGACTTTATGATCCTGTTGTCCCAGGCCCAAAGTGACCGGGCGATTTTGGCAAAACAGCTCGGCATTTCCGAGCATCAGCTCTCCTATATCACCCATTCCAATTCCGGCGAGGGCCTGCTGTTCTATGGCGATGTGACTATTCCCTTTGTGGATCGGTTCCCCAAAGGCGAGATCTATAATCTGCTCACCACCCGCCCGGAGGACTTGAAGAATGAAGCGAAAACTGAATAAACCCCAACAGGAGCCCAGGGAGCGCCCCGGCTCCTGGGAGGAGCCCGCCGATCCCGGCGGTGCTTCTTCCGGGGCCGGGACAGAGGGCACTTCTGGACAAAGTGTCCACAAGTCAAAGTTCCGGCAGAAAAGTAAACAGGAACAGGCCGCCGCTTCTAAGCTCCGCATGGAAAAGCGGGGCGACAAGCTGGTGGCGGCCAAAGGCAAGCTGGCAAAGCAGAAGCCCCCGAAAAAGCCCGGCCCCGTCCGGCGGGTGGGCCGCGCCGCTGGCGGCACCGTTCACGGCTTTGTGCATGGGAAGATTTACGAAAACGAGCAGGAAAATGTGGGCATCGAGGGGGCCCACCGCTCCGAGCTGGTGGGCGAGGCCCTGGGCCGTAAAGGGGTACGGTTTGCTAAAAAGACGCTCCGGGAACACCCGGCAAAGGCCGTCCAGCGGGCCGAGTCCAAATATGTCAAGGCCACAGCGGACTATCATTTCCGCATGGCCGCCCAGGAGCACCCGGAAATGTCCGGCAACCCGGTTTCCCGGATGTGGCGCAAGCGCCGCTTGAAAAAGCAGTACCAGAAGCGGGCGCGGGAGGCGGTCAAG
>Ga0123334_1005049_pt1 | contig 12975 bp, 31 predicted proteins | sample BiotimSIPDNA_FD_89706 | JGI IMG/M metagenome (GOLD analysis project Ga0123334, IMG submission 89706) | Anaerobic biogas reactor microbial communites from Washington, USA - Biogas_R1 time_0 SIP DNA | ecosystem: Engineered > Bioreactor > Anaerobic > Unclassified | place: Washington, USA... | reverse complement strand
TTTTGTCGGAGATGAAACCGCATGGCTCGCTTCTCTGAAAGGTGCTGATGGAGATTCAGCGTACGATGTCGCAGTCAGCGAGGGTTTTTCTGGAACCGAGCAAGAATGGCTAGAGTCGCTGAACGGTGGGGGGGGTGCTCCTAGTGATTACATTATTATCGGGTTAAGAGAGTTTCACAGTGCAGACGACTACGATGTTGCATGGGAAGATATTATAACAGACCAACCAACTTGGTATAATTTTTGGGAGTCTTTTCGTTACGGCGCATACCACATGAAGACCTTCAAATTTAAGCGAGGGAATTATCGTGTGCCAGCAAACGTTTATTACGAAACAGGGGTTCTTGGGCACTTTATTTTCCCTGATAGTTTTTTTGCCTCTTTTGAGGGCGCAGGAAGTCTAACAAAAATTGACGTGCGCCCCCCAGCGGGAGGAATAGCGTTTGAACTTAATCAGATGTGTACTCTTAAAAATATGATAATATCAAATAGCGGAATGGCGACATATGGAGTGCTACCTACATATAGCGAAGAAGGGACGCCTATTTATATAGAAAATGTTATCATTAAAGACATGGTAGGAGTTGGGATTGCATGCGTAGAAAACGCTTCGAGTGTTGTAATCAAAAACTGTACCACTATAAATTGTGGGAGTGCTGTTGCAGGACAGCAGGCGGCAGGAATTGCTGTCGCAAAATTAACTAGCAATACTCCGACAAACATAACTATTGACGGGTGCACAGTAATTGGAGGAGCCTACGCAGGGATAGGGCTTTCAGAAGCCGAAGATTGTAAAGTCGTTAATTGCCACGTTCACGATTACGGGCAAATGGGTATCGCTGTAATGGGCGGAAAGCGTAATATAGTCGCAAATAACACGATAATTCGTGACACACAAGCTAACCCGCAGGCTAACGAGTTCGGGATATTATTGAATGAAACAGACAGGGCAATCGTAACAGGAAACATTGTAGAAAACGCACATATTATAAACAATGATAGCGATGATTGTGTTATTGAAAACAACATCGGCGATGTTTTATGAGGGTAAAGAATGACCGAGAAAAGCAAGGGCGTATTAAGCAAGATTGGAGCAGTTTTGAGCATCGCTGTGGTGCTGATAACTTTCATCGTGACGATGGTGAGGAATTATGACCTCACCTATCAAGTCGCCGAAACCGTTGACAAGGTGAACCTGCGTCTTGAAAGCGAAGTCAAAGAGCGAACTAAGATGGACACTCTTTTAACGCAGAAAATCACAGACGAACGAGAGGCGAGGAAAGAGGAATACACCGACATTCAAGTTAGGCTTACTGGTATCGACACGACCCTTGTCTATATCAAGCAAGGGATAGACAGACTGGAGAATGGAAAATGATGTTAAAATTAGCAGGAGCTTTAGGTGCGAGTGCGGTTGACCGAGATTGACACCACGCTGGCTTACATCAAGCAGGGCATTGACCGTCTGGAGGGGAGATAATGGCAAAGAAATTGACGTTGATTATCCTCGCAGTCGCATTCATTGTTGGCTGTGTTGGTGCGTGGTTCAAGGTGTTCGACATGGAAGGGTTCATTGCTTTCCTCAAGGGCTTTGCTCCGCTGTATATTTCGCTCATAGCGAGCATTGGAGCTAATTCGGCGGTCGAGAAATACAAGGAGACAAAATGTGTGGACAAAGATTAAAGCGTTTTTCAAGAAATATTGGGGTTATTTTGTTGCTTTTCTTGGTGGGGTCGCAAGTGTATTCCTCGCCACTCGACGAACTCGAGCAGATTTTAGGGAGCTACGAGCAACTTACGACGAACTTGCAAGGGAACATCAACAGCTTATCCAGCAGGCTGACCGACTTAGAGTCGAGTCACAACAGGCAGGTGACGCTCTCGAAGGACTTAGAGAGGAACTTGAGCTCGATACAGTTAGGGTTGCCGAAGCTCGAGGAGACGTTGAGCAAATCGAGGGCGACATTGACGATCTTAGAGACACAAATAAAAGGCTACGAGAGTGGCTATCGAAATATGGAGAAGCAGTTGAAGATATATAAAGGTGTCGTAATTGTTTCTGTCGGTATTTCCGTAGCGTCATTAGCGTTCGTTTTATTCAAGACGCTACTCTAGGGGGTTCCTCCTTCCCCCTCTGAAAAAAGGGTTTCCCTTCTCGCCCTTTCCCCTCCCAGCGAGGGGTTTTTTTATTTCACAAAATAAATACGAATTTACTTGACACTATATTACGCTTAGTGTATATTATATATACAGGGCAAGGGAAAAAGCCCTAGGGAGGAAACGAGATGATGATTTCAAGAAGACCAAATCAAGAATTGGAAAACTTCAAAAAAGACCACGAGGAGCTTTACGACCGCTTCTACCAGATAGCCCTCAAGGTTCAGGGCTGGGGCAAGGCTGCGGAAGACGAGCTTGCCTTCGCTGAAAGCGTTATTGAGAAGATGTTAGAAGCGGGGGTCCCAGAGAGCAGGATACAGGTTCTCCAGCCCATCGGGAAAAACCCCGCCGAGTTCAAGAATTATTTTTAGGAGGAATAAAATGCAAATGACAGCGAAACAAGAGGTCCTTTGGGAACAAGAGGGGATTGCCTTCAGGGATAGCGAGGGCGATTTGTGGAGATTTATCATGGCTTTAGACGCCTTCTTCTTGACGCTTTATGAGCTACAGGAGATGGGGTGCAGGGTACGGTTCACAAGGAATTAGCCGAAACTCCCCTTCGGGGGAGTCTATCAGAACTGCCCGACTGATACTGATGAGGCAGGGCAAAGGAGAAGGATATGGAAAGTTTAGGCAAAATGTTCCCCGAAGCTCATCGGGATTGGGTCGAGGTTAGGCATCAGGCCTACCTCATCGCCCAAGCTCGCTTGATTGAGTTTCAAAAAGGATGGGAGGGCGACGAGTGCGAAAAGACCGATTTCTCGGTTGCCCCTTACTGGTTGCAATTTAGCTCGAATGCCCCAGTTCCAGTTCACGACCTAGAGGATTTTTGGGGATACTTGGGAGGTGATGAATGAGGTGTCCAAGGTGCGGAGCGGAAGCTGATTATGGACCTTTTTATAGGGACTTCCACCCAGATGATTTTTACTATGTGGACTATGAATGCACAGAGTGCGGGTGGGAAGGTGACGATGCGATCTTGGCGTACAGCGAAGATTTCGGACTAGACCCTTTCAAAGATGATGTTGCGGAAGTGATGAACTACCTGGCCATCGGGACTGTCGAAGCGTATAAGAACGCTTTGAGCGAGCTTAGACGAGTTATCGAGAGGAGGACAAGATGACTAGAGAAGAATTTATGGAGAAAGCGTGGGTGATAAAGTGGCAAGAAGGTGGCGACACCTCTTGGGTCGGCGACACTATTTTCGCTACCTTCAACCTCTATGACGACTGGTTTTACATCGGGCACTCGCTGAAGGTGCAGGGGCATTATCTCAACGATTTTACATCGATTGAGTACAGCAAGGTTACGGCGATTGAGATCGATGAGAATTGCATACAAATCCGCATGGGCAGGGACCGCATAAATGTGAGGTATTCGTTGTGATTTTAGCCCACCCGAATATTCCGAAACCGCTACATGGACTCGCCCCTCGCACGATTTACGGAGGGGCGTGGTGGCGGAAGGAGCGAGCTAGGATAATCGCCGAGCAGGAGAACCGTTGCGGTGCGTGTGGGGTCCATTTGTCGCAAGCGGAATTTCACCAATGGCTGGAAGCCCACGAAGTCTATAACATCGATTTTAAGGGGGCTAGGGCGGTCTACGCTGGACCCATAGCCCTTTGCCATGCTTGCCATCAATTCATACATTCGGGGCGACTGTTGGCGGTCCTTGAAAAAGGCGAGATTAGCTACGACAGGGTGTATAGGATTGTCGACAGGGGGCTAGATTTATGTTTCAAGAACGAGGTTGTCCCCTATGTTGGGCTAAAACCGCTGGTGGACTACCTAGGCATAAGGTGGGGCAATTTTTGGGAGCCTGCGGTCTATGGCAAATGGAGCGATTGGCGTCTAGTCGTTGATGGCGTGGAGTACGAAGGGTTTAAGACTATCGAGGATTGGGCGGAATATTACGATGCGGAGATTACGGAGGAGGAGAGGTTCAAATGGTCAGCTTGGTAACGGATAAAGCGAAGCTCGAAGGCAACACGCTGTCTATTTTGCTCCCAGAGGGGGCTAGGGCAGGCGTAGAGAAGCTTTTGAGCAAAAAGCAGGGTTGGGTACACCTTCACCTCGGAACGCCCCAGAGGGAGCGTTCTACAGGGGCGAGGAGTGAAAATAATTTCATTCATGGAAGCTGTGCTCTGATTGCTGAACAGCTGGGCTATTTTGAAACGATGAGCCGAGAGGGAGCAACGGAGCACGTCAAGGGGGCGATGAAACGGTTGGCGGTCGGGATGAGGGGCTACCCTACGACCTTGAATGAAATTGACGGGCACGAGGAGCCGATGAGTTTGGCGAGAGCTTCAAGTGAGCAGGCTCAAATGGTGATTGATACGATCTTAGATTTTTGCTCGCTGAACGGACTTTTGCTCATTCGGTACAACGAAGATGTGCCAGAGGTTTATTGGGTACAGTCGGGATTGTCTGTACATTTATAAGACATTATGATAAAATTATGCATTGGAGGTGCAAATGACATTAAAGCAGTTGAGGATTAAAAACCTGCTCTCGGTGAGGGAGCTGTCGGAGAAATCGGGAATTTGCGAAGACACGATATGGAGATGGGAACGAGGAGATTTCAAGCCCAACATGGCTAATTTACAGAAGCTTGTGGCGGTTTTGGGCGAAGATGTGGTTGATTGTTTCGAGTATTAGGGAGGAAATATGCTAGATTTAGCGAAAGCGTTGCCAGGTTTGATGGCAGAAATGGAGAACGCAAAGAACACCAAGAGCGGATACGGATACAGTTACGCACCGCTCAACGAAATTTTAGAAACGGTTAGACCAATCTTGGCTAAACACCGTTTTAGCGTGGTCCAGATGGTCGGGCACGAAGAAGGGCTTGTTACCGTTAGGACAATGCTTATCCATGAAAGTGGCGAAAGTTTAGAGTCCACAATGGCTTTACCGCCCGCCGAGGTGAAGGGGACAAACGAGGTCCAGCAGATGGGAGCTTCGATAACCTACGCAAGGCGATATATGCTCACCTCGCTGCTAGGGATTGCAGGCGAGGAGGACACCGATGGGGTCCCCCCTGCGAAGCGTGAAGCGAAGAAAAGGGAAACACAACCTGCGAAGGTCGAGGACCTCGCCGACCGCTTGAAGACCGCCGAGAAGATGACCTATGCTCTCTTGGGGAAGGGCAAGTTCACCGACGACGAGAAGGCGAATTGGATTGCCGAATTGGAAACCATAGAGGCAATGCCCGATAATGAGGAGAAATACAAAGCGTGGCGGAGCTCGTACAGCTTCATACAGGAAGCGATCAAAAATGCTTGATAAACTGTTAGCGATTTACGAGCGAGACGAGTGGACCTGCGTCTGCGGAAACTCGGTGCACATTTACGGTACACCACAGATAGCCCACAGGCTTAGCCAGAGCAAGGTTAATTTGAAGAAATGGGGTGCGGAGGTTATCCACCACCCCGTCAACTTAAGGGCGGTCTGCTCGCTGAAATGCAACGCTAGTGTCGCTACAAGAGATTGGCGACAGGTGTTAAAGGAGATTGAGGAATATGAACAAAACAAAACTAATTCTTAATTGGCTACAACAGGGGCGATCTATTTCATCGCTTGTAGCTTTCGAGGAGTTCGGCACCACCCGACTGTCTGGAGTTATTTTCAAGCTCAAACAGAGGGGGTATAACATCAGGACCGAGATGGTTCAGGCGGAGGACAGGTTTGGTAACCCAGTTCGCTACGCCAACTACCATCTTGACGAAGATGAGGTCATATGGTAGATTTATGATAGGTTCGACAGGTGCTGTGATATCGCAGTTTGCACCACCTGCCGAGTCATGTGGAAAGCCTTAACTGGTTACCCTACTGCGACACCGAAAGGTGAGGGTTGACTGGTTAAGGCTATTTTTATTTTAGGAGCAAATATGGTTGAAGATTACAAGACAGGACAGGCGGTTTTGGAGGAGTATTTGAAGGGGCTTGCGAGGTTATTAACTGACGAGGTTTTGGAAGAAACTGCAGATAAAATCAGCGAGCTTGATTGGATATTTAAGGAGGAGGTGGAGAGGAGAGCAAATGGCAAAGAGTAAAATAAACCGAGTCAAAAACAAGACTGCCAACTTTACGATTATGCTCAACGAAGCCTTTAAGAGAAAAGATTTGTCAGCAAGAGCTAAAGGGATTTTGGCTTATATTTTGACACTTCCAGATGATTGGCAACTATATAAAAATGAGCTATATAACAACTTTACAGAAGGTAAATATGCTTTAGATAGTGCTTTTTCAGAGCTAGAAGAAAAGGGTTATATACACAAAGAAAAGTCTAGAAATAAAGAAGGATTGTTTACAGGTTGGGATTATACCGTCTACGAAAGCCCTCCGACAACCCAATTTACCGAAGTCGGAGAAAACCGACAGTCGGAAAACCCGAAGTCGGTAAATCAGCCACTACTAAGTACTGACTCTTCACTAAGTACTGATAAGACTAAATATATAAGTCGTTTCAATGTTTTTTGGGAAGCATATCCAAGAAAGGAAGGCAAGAAGAACGCAGAGAAAGTGTTTAGCAAGCTAAAACCGAATGAAGAACTTCTGAAGGTTATGCTCTCCGCCCTGGAGGTACACAAACAGCAGAAGGGGTGGCAAGACAAACAATTTATTCCCCACCCTGCTACTTGGCTCAATCAGGAAAGGTGGAATGACGAGGTGGAAGTGGCGATATTTTATGACGAAGATTTGCCCGATGGATTGGGGGATTATTTATGACGGTACAGCAATATTTTATTGCACAGGTGTTATGGAAGCCTGCAATCTTGTCGCTTTCGGCGGTTCGGAGTGAACACTTTTTGGTTGCCAGAGAGCGAGAGGTCTACAAAGCGATTGAGGACATCGCTTATCGTGGTGAGGAGGTCAACGAGTTTTCGGTTGCTAAAGAATTGAAGTGGAAAATGAGCGACATCTTCCCCTTTAAGCCAGATGATATTGTCACCGCCAGTTGGGAATATTACCAAGGTGAGGTCTTGGAGCAATACCGGCAACATATCGTAAAGCAAGCGGTTGAAAAAATTATGAGCGATAAATACCTCTCCGCTGATGAGATGTTGGAGCAGATTGCGCAGGCGACAACCGATGTTCAGATTAAGGCAATTAACCGAGTACGCAACGGAAGGGAGATACAGGGCGAAGCATTATATCGGTATGAGGAACGGTCAGTCGGAGAAAAGGAACGACCTATCTCAACGGGGATTGAGAGCCTTGATGATGTTTTTGATGGATTTAAGAAACGTCTATTGTATTATGTTGGAGCTAGACCGTCGCAGGGCAAGAGTGCTTTGCTGATGAACTTTGCGACGAACACAAATGCAAAGGCATTATTTTTCACCGCCGAGAGTTCGGGCGAGGAATTGATGGACAGGATTATCGTAAGGCAAGGTCGTTTTGACAGCAAGCTATTTAATCGTGGGAGACTGGTCGAAAGTGATAGGCAAAAGCTTTATGGGCTAGACCGCCGAGATAATTTATTCATCTATTACGATGGCGATCTGGATATGCAAAAGATTTCGGCGATTTCGTACAGCTACAAAAGGACTCACGACATTAAGATTATATTTGTAGATTATTTACAGCTTATCAGACCGAGGAACTTATCAATTCCACGCCATGAGCAGGTGGCAGAAATCTCAATAAGATTGAAGCAGTTGGCGAACGATCTAAATGTTCCAGTTGTTTGTGCGGTGCAACTAAGGCGAGATGCCGAGAACGCCACCCCGATTTTGTCGGACTTCTCGGACAGCACGCAGATTGAACGTGACGCAGATGTGGCGATTTTAATACACAATTTTGTGGTCAAGGAGGTGATTAGCGAGAACGGTGATATAAGAGAGAACAAGATATGTTTTCTGAAAGTGGAGAAAAATAGAAACGGAGAACGGCAAAATGTGCTGGTTGATTTTCAATCGCAATACTTCCACTTTCAATCTCATGATATAGAGGAGGAAGCACGTTTGTGGGGGCTCGTGAAGAGCAGGGCAAGAAGACAAGACAAAAGAGAAAATTAAGGAGAAGAAATTATGGAACTAACAGCGAGCGAGGTTAGGGAGAATGTGGAGAGCATTGGCTAATGGACTATAAGCCTTTCGGACCTCATAACGTGCTAGAAGGTGCCTTAGAGGACCTCGGCAGACCGACCCTTGACCGGATAAAAGAGAACGGGGGGCAAGCGGTGTTATTTGACTGGGAGAGCTACCGAAGTCAAGGAGATTAGAATGAAACGAATTAACGTGAGAATTACATTTTTAGAAGAAGTGTTAGGCACAGCGAGTGCGAATGAGGAGCTTCATGCTACCTACATAGCAAGCAAAGCACCAGACGCTAAGAGCAAGGAGGAGGAGGTTGACGTATGAAACTATACAAGGTATTAAACAAAGACTTGACTAGTCCGTATCAGGGGTTCGAGTTTGAATTGGGTAAAAAATATGTGTGCGACAATTTTGACACATCGGACGATGAGTGTTCTAATGGGTTCTATGCGGTTGACTTCAACGGTCTTGTGTATGCCATCAATAAAGACGGTAAAAAACATTCGGTCTTTGAGGTTGAAGTTGGTGGGCGTTCCAAGGAGTTCAATCAATTCAAGAGAAGATACGAGAAAATCACGATTCTACGTGAATTGACCGATGACGAAATCAAAGAGGGGTTGTTGGCCTGCGAGGAAAAAGAAGGATATAGGGTCTGTGAGGCGTGTTATCCAGTTCATCCGTTTGAAGTTAATCCGATGCCACTAGAAGATGCAAAGAAACTACTTGAAGAGTGGAAAAAAGTCTGGGCTTCGGTCAGGGCTTCAATCTGGGATTCGGTCTGGGCTTCGGTCAGGGCTTCGGTCGGGGATTCGGTCTGGGCTTCGGTCATGGATTCGGTCTGGGCTTCGGTCATGGATTCGGTCGGGGATTCGGTCAGGGCTTCGGTCGGGGATTCGGTCTGGGATTCGGTCTGGGATTCGGTCTGGGCATATATATCATCACTATTTCCAAACATCAAAAAGTGGAAATATGTTAGCCATGAGGATGGAGTAAATCCATTCAAGTCTTGCATTGATTTGTGGAAAGGTGGTTATGTACCAAACTTTGACGGCAAGACATGGCGACTGCATACGAAAGCCGGGATTGTATGGAAGGAGGACGTATGAACCATACGAAAGAGATGTTGGGAATTGCAGAGGCGAAGCAAAGCAAGGAATGGCATACAAAATTAAATTAAGGAGAAGGGAATGAACACAAAAGAACTAGAGAAGCAGACAACGCAGTTGACCACAACAGTCCACGCATTAGCGGTCGTGGACAGGGCGAGTTACGAGCTAGCAGAGGACTATATCAAGAAGTGTATACAGCTAGAGAAGGACATCAAGGCGTTCTTTGAACCGAGCAAGAAGTCGGCACACGACACGCATAAAAAGATTATTGCGATGGAGGGCGAGCAGTTAGATCCAGTCCAGAAGCTTAAGCGGTACCTCAAAGCCGAGATGACAGGCTACATAAGGTTAGAGGAAGCCTACAATGACGCAATCCACGCCTACATCAAGGCGGTGACGATTGGGGAGGAAGCGTTGCAGGTGGTGGCTAGTGAGGACATCGAAGCGATTTTGGAGCACGCTAGGGAGCAGTCGCAGAAAGGGAGAGCGGAGGTCGAACCGCAGGCGTTCCTTGATGACGCTATTGAAACGCTGTCCGAAATGGAAGGGCTTGCTCCGTTGGAGGTGGAGGTCAAGAAAGCCGACACCAATTTGCGGAAGTTGAGCTTGAAACAAAGGGTTGTTGAGTTAGACATGGCAAAACTGGTCTTAGCGGTGTCAAAGATTGAAGCTCCGCTTAGGTGGCTGAAGATAGTCGAGAGTGCATTAAGACAGGACATAAAAGACCTTGAGAGCCAAGAAGAATTGGTGCAAAAATATGGCGACTGTGGTATAATTATAGAGGTTGAAAGGAGTTTACGATGAAGGAATTTTGGCTAGCTTTTTATGCCTTCTGGCGTTCGCTGTTCAGCCCGATAGTTTGGCGAATGTTCTACAAACGCAAGCGGTATACGAGAGATGAGGAGGCAAGGGCTTGGTGCAATAAATTCTTGACCTCGGAAATGACCGTTGCACACACGATAATTCACCCCGTTGAATACAAGGCGGATAGGTTGAAGGGCAAGATTGACGCTTCAATTCCGCCGAGATATGCCCATGTATTCTTTGCCGAGCTAGAGGAGGGCAGGGATTGTGACGATTTTGCAAGGATGTGGACCCTTTGGGGAGAGAAGCACGAATATGAAGCGAGAGAATGGCTAGTTACGAGTGCTAAGAAAGGCGAGTTTTTCAAGAGGGCTCATATGGTCACAACTTTAAGCAAATACGGAGAACATTGGCTCGTGGACTATACGCCTTTTGGACCGCACAATGTGCTAGACAAGGCTTTGGGGGACCTAAGCAAACGGTACAAAGACGGGTACATTCTCGCAGAATACAAGTGGAAAAGAGAATGGTAAAGGAGAGAATTATGCAATTTGACAAAGAGAAAGTTTTAACACCTTTCACAGCTGACGAAAATTGCAGAAGGCTGTTTCCTGAAAGGTGTTCTAAAGAACAAGAGGGGGTGAAGCTATGAAGATTAAACAAATAACATGGGAAGAGAAAGGATTTGCAGGCGAGGGTATGTGGCGGTCTTCTTTGCCTTTTGGGTACTTTTGCTCGGTACGCAGACGAAACGGAACCTACAGGTACAGTTTCATGCAACGGGCTTTGGCTATTGAGAGAGGGCAGTATTCAACGCTGAAAAGGTGTCAAGAACGCTGTCAGGAGATTTGGGAAGAGCTTGTTATGGAAGCCTTAGAGGAAAATAGTTAAATGATGGCAGGGCTCGTATTCTCGGTTTCGGTGGATACCGCTGTCGGGTGTGGCTACTCATGTAAATTAGCCTATGACTTTGGGTGTAGGATAGAAACACCAAAAACCACTAGCCCTGCTTTTTTTAACCTGTCGGGAAAGCCGACAAGTTGGAGGGATAAATGAAAGGCTTAGAACTCTTTGACAGCGTAGGTGAAGACCTTAGACCGCAGATAAGAGAGCTACGAGATGACAGGGCGAGGGAGAACCTAGTTCACGATGGCGTTTACAAGATGTCCTTGCAGGAGTACGCAGAACATCAGGTGCTAAAAAGGCACGTTGGCGACAAGCGATATGGTGAGCTGACCGAGGAGGAGGTTAGGGAGGTTGGCTCTTGCATACAAATACCTAAAGAACGTTGGGGATTTTACACGCTACCCTATGACTCTCCGCTAAAAGACCATCGAGAGCTAATTGAAAGCTGTATTGCAAACATTGTGGAGCTGTACGAAGAAACCGATGGGCTTTACGGCGAGCGAGGGAAATACAACTGGCGAAGGAAGAAAGACCAAGCGAAAAAACTTGGGCTTATTAAGGAGAAAGAATGATAAACACAGTTACGATTATTGGTAATTTAACGAAAGACGCAGAGAAGCGTTACACGCAGACAGGCAAGGCGGTGGTGAGCTTTAGCTTGGCGTACAACCACGACAAAGAAACGGTCAGTTATTTCGACATCACCGTTTGGGGCGAATATGGCGAGAAGCTGTCGCAGTACCTCACGAAAGGCAAACAGGTGGCGGTCACAGGCGAGCTAAGGCAAGAGCGGTGGGAGAAAGACGGACAGACGAGGAGCAAGGTCGGAATAACCGCAAGGAGCTTGCAGTTGTTGGGCGGTGCTGAAAGGGCTCCGCAGGGTCCAGAGAGCTTTGAGGATGACGTACCATTTTGACATTGACGCATATAGCATATTTTGAGGGGCGGTCGTGTCTATACAAAGGGCGAGTGTGGAGGGTGAAGGTTGCAACTCCTAGCTACCTCCACCTCGTAAGTTTTGACGAAGGGGAGAGCAAGCTGTTTGTCCCCTATTGGGAGGTGTCGTTTGTCTGAGGAAGATGTGAGGAGAGGCTATTACAGGCTCGCAAGGGCTATGGTAAACGAGGCGGTGAAGGATTATTTATTTAGCGATGGGAAGGACAGGTTAAGTGCTCGGCGGTTCTTTCGGGATAGCGGATATTTCGACACCGTTTGCAAGATTGCGGAGCTGGACCCCTCGCATTTGCTGTCGGGGCTGGGGCTAAAATGAAAGAGAGCGACCTACAGAAAGCGATTGTGGAATACCTAGATTTAATGGGGGTGTTTTATTTTGCAGTCAACAACGAAATGGCGGGAGGTGGTAAATCTGCGAAAATACGAATGCAACACTTCAAGGCTATGGGGCTACGAGCAGGAGCGAGTGACCTCGTTCTCGTATTGCGAGAGAAGGTCGTGTTTATGGAAGTCAAGACCGAAAAGGGTCGGCAATCGGAGAGCCAAAAACGGTTCCAAATGGTGGTAGAGGAGCTAGGTCACCGTTACGAGATTGTAAGAAGCGTCTATGACGTCGAGAGGGTTTTGAACTCTTGGGAAATCCCCAATAGTTGGAGGTGAAATGAAGGTTTTGAAAATCGTGTTATTGGTAGCGGTCTTTGGCTTTCTCGGCTATTGGGCGGTTAAGATTATTTACTATTTGATAATGGCGATGAGCTTGGGGATGCTATGGGTTCTGATATAGAATGGGAGGTGACGTTGATACAGATAAAAAGGACAGGGATATTCTGCCTGCAGGTCAAGCGGTTGGGCGATGTAACCGAAGCTCGCAGAATGAAGCTAAATAAAGACAGAGAGTGGGAGGAGTTAAAGGAATAATGTTTGAGAAGTTTAGAGAGCAGTACAAGAAAGATGTAATGGAAGGCTCGGTTATAAAGTACCGAGATTGGCTAGAGCGCAGGCTGAT
>Ga0123334_1005048_pt1 | contig 12976 bp, 10 predicted proteins | sample BiotimSIPDNA_FD_89706 | JGI IMG/M metagenome (GOLD analysis project Ga0123334, IMG submission 89706) | Anaerobic biogas reactor microbial communites from Washington, USA - Biogas_R1 time_0 SIP DNA | ecosystem: Engineered > Bioreactor > Anaerobic > Unclassified | place: Washington, USA... | reverse complement strand
TGATGTGTAAGCGTGGTGACACGTTCAGCTTGCAGGTACTAATCGGTCGAGGGCTTTTCCTTTTGATTCTTGTGAATCTAAGTTCTTCCTCGTGTTACCTTTGCTTTATCTCAAGTTTCAAAAAAGTTTCAAAAAGTTGAAAAAAGTGCTTGACAAATCAGAAAAAGTATGATATAATAGTTAAGCAGTTTGAGATGCACCATTAGCTCAGTTGGTAGAGCAACTGACTCTTAATCAGTGGGTCCTGGGTTCGAGTCCCCGATGGTGCACCAATTTTTTGGCCCGTTGGTCAAGCGGTTAAGACACCGGCCTCTCACGCCGGTAACACCAGTTCGATTCTGGTACGGGTCACCATTATAAATTAGTCGGTGTTTATTGCAATGAGGTCACACCCGTTCCCATTCCGAACACGGAAGTTAAGCTCATTCACGTCGATGATACTTGGCTGGTGACGGCCCGGGAAAGTAGAAAGATGCCGGCATTTATATTCCTCCTTAGCTCAGTCGGTAGAGCACTCGGCTGTTAACCGAGTTGTCGCCCGTTCGAGCCGGGCAGGGGGAGCCATAGAGGTCAATGATAACATTGACCTCTTTTTTGTAATATATGAAAAAATGGAGGGTGAGCTTATGAAAATGAAAAGAATGATATGTGTCGTATTTGCAATGTGTTTCTTCCTTGTGGGCTGTCTCGGCAATGACAGTTCAAAAAACGAAAAGGATGACTATAAGGCTATCCAGACTCTTACTGATGAACTCAGATCGCTCTCCTCTACTTCACTTATGTCTACTGTTGGCGATAATGGTTCCTGGAATATCTTTGAGCTTGGACTGATGTATGAGAAGGATGATGAGTTCTTCAAGAGACTACGTTCCGATCTGGGAGATGATTTTCATTGGAAGCTCTCAAACGGAGATTCACTCTTTATTGGTATACTTCCTCACCGGAAAAGCTTCCGCATATATGCCGGTACTCCTGATGAATCCCATATGATCTATCCTGACTGGAATTATGACCGCCTGAAAAAGAAGTGATATCAAGAGGTATTCACCTTGCTGTGGATACCTCTTTGTTTATTAAGGATTACTTAATAATCCCTGTGCTATAATCATTACATAAAGAACAGACCTGTTTCTAAGGAGGGACTTTATGTTTTTTAATATATTGAAAAAGGATCTTAAGCGCAAGAGGACTTCCAATATAATCATACTGATATTTGTTACTCTTGCCGCTATGTTTATCTCAAGCAGCGTTAATAATATTATTTGCGTACTCAGAGGTATTGACGGATTTTTTGATAAGGCAGGCCTTGACTGCGATTATATCGTTGTTGCTGCTGTCAATGTCGATGATCCGCTGAGGGATATCCTCGAAGACTCAGATGCTGTCACAGACTACAGGGAGGAGCTTCAGCTCTTATGCAAGAGCACCGATTTTTCTATAAACGGTGGGAAGGCCTTCGACTTCGGCGGCGCCTCATTCTTCCTCTCTATTGACAATGCGAAGATCAGCTACTTTGACGCTCATAATGATAAAATTAACTCAGTCAGTGAGGGCGAAATGTATGTCCATGTCAATCTTCTGAAAAAAAGCGGCCTTGAGCCCGGGGATGTTGTCACAGTTGATATGCAGGGCGAGAAGCTTGAGCTAAGGATCGCCAGTGCTATGAAGGATGCTGTTCTCGGTTCGTCCTTCCTTCCTGATTATCGTTTCATAGTCAACGACAAGGACTACCAGAAGCTTTGCAGTTCGCTGGATAATGTGGAAAAGAGAAGCTGTGGTCTATATTATATCTATTCCGACGACACAATTAGCCTTAAGGAGGATATTACTGAGGCTAAAGGCGTACAGTTTGGCGCTTCTGTAAAAATGCTCCGCACCTGTTATGTTATGAACATGATCGTTGCAGCATTGCTGCTCATCATAAGTGTTGGACTTATCCTCATTTCCTTCGCTGTTCTTCGTTTTGCTATCGGTTCTACGATCTCAGAGGAGATACGTGAGATCGGTGTTATGAAATCTGTTGGCATACCCGACAGGGCTATCCGCCGCCTTTATATCATAAAATATCTGGCTATTTCCGTCATTGGTGCTCTTATAGGTGCAGCAGCGTCTATACCCTTCGGCAAGATGCTCCTTGATATCATATCCAAGGAAATGGTACTTGACGGAAATAATACAGTACCCGTGGCTCTGCTCTGTTCAGTGGCTGTTGTCTGCATAATTATGCTTTTCTGCTATAACTGCACAAGACCTGTCAGCAAGCTTTCTCCTATCGACGCTGTAAGGAGCGGTCAGACCGGCGAGAGATTCGGCAGGAAGAGCATACTCAGTCTTGGAAAGAGCAGGCTTGGCACATCAGGTTTCCTTGCTGCCAATGACTGTCTCAGCGCACCGAAGCAGTTCGGACTTATCACTGTTATACTTACGCTCTGTCTGCTTCCCGTTATGATCCTTGCCAATGCAGCAAATACCCTTTGCAGCGATAAGCTTATCCATATGTTCTGCACTACAAGATCAGATGTATATATCGTCGACAGCAACAGGACTATGGACATCATATACGGCGAGGAAGGCGGCGATCTGAGAAATGCAAGAGAGATCGAGCGGATACTGGCTGAAAACGGTATGCCATGCAAATGTCATGTTGAGCTGTATTACAAATATCCAATCAGATTCAATGATAATAATATGGTGCTGATGTTCATGCAGTGCAAGGAGACAAAGACATCGGATTACGTTTACACAGATGGTATCCCTCCGGCAAATGAGAATGAGATCGCTCTTGCTCCCCATGCTGCCGAGCTTGTAGGAGCTGAGGTAGGGGATACTGTGATGATAGAGGTAGACGGAGAGTACAGACCCTTCCTTGTGACAGCACTTTTCTCCTCTTTCAACCAGTTCGGTGAGATTGGACGTTTTCACGAGAACTTACATACTTCTCTGACTAACTGCAACGGCACAATGGCATTCCAGGTGGATTTCGATGACGATCCAGACAAGAAGGAGCTTGCAGAGCGCATCGAAAGGATAAAGGATATATTTGATAATGAAAATGTATTCGACGCAGCAGGATATTCCAAGGACTGCACCGGTGTTGCTGATGTTATAAGAGCAGTAGAGCTGCTGTTCTTCATCATAACCATAATTGTCACTATACTCATTGTAGTTCTTATGGAGCGCTCATTTGTATCAAACGAGAAAAGCGAGATCGCACTTATGAAGGCAATGGGATTCAGAAGCAGCACTATAATCGCGAAGCATACTCTGCGATTTGTCATAGTATCTGTAATTGCAGCCGTGATAGCTGTCATATTGTGTCTGCCGCTGACCGGAGTGGTGCTCAATCCTGTTTTCTCGATAATGGGCTCCACAGCCTGTATAGAATACAAGTTTGTTGCCTGGGAGGTATTCGGTTTATACCCAGCGGCAATAATCCTGATAACCGCTGTGAGCGCATTTATCGCTTCACTTTCTACTGTTTCGATCACAGCCTCACAGACTGCTGATATAGAATAAGGAGGATATTTATGGAAAAGATTCTTGAAGTCAGATCACTCTGTAAGACATATATCGTCAATAAACACCAGAATAATGTTCTGAAGAATGTGGATTTCTCTATTGACCAGGGAGAGATGCTGGCTGTGATGGGACCTTCCGGCTCAGGCAAATCCACACTGCTCTATACCGCTTCCGGTATGGACAGGGCTACCTCCGGCGAGATAATTTTCAATGGAAGAGATATCGCCGGTATGTCGTCAAAGGAGCTTGCCGAGCTGAGGCTGAACGATATGGGCTTTATTTTTCAGCAGATGTATATGCTGAAAAATCTTACGGTACTTGACAATATCATACTTCCTGCGGTACAATCTAAGAAGAATACCAAGTCGAAGAAGGAAAAGGTCGCATACGGTCAGGAGCTTATGAGAAGGCTCGGTATAATAGAGGCTGCCGGAAATGATATAAACGAGGTCTCCGGCGGACAGCTCCAGCGTGCTTGCATATGCCGCAGCATGATAAACAGTCCGGAGATAATATTTGCCGATGAACCTACAGGCGCTCTCAACCGCAATGCTTCCGACGATGTTATGGAGGAGCTCTCAAAGCTGAACAAGGATGGTACTGCCATTATGCTTGTCACCCATGATGCAAGAGTCGCAGCAAGGTGCGAGAGGATAATATTCATCATGGACGGCAATATCAAGGGTGAGTATAAGCTTGGAAAAATGTCCTCCGGCGCAAATATGAGAGACCGTGAAAGGGCTCTGAACAACTGGCTCATGGAAATGGGCTGGTAAGTCCGATGCTCAAGAGGAGCTTTTGATATGATCGATATACTTATTGTTGAGGATAATCCGGAGATCGCTGAGACACTGACGGATTTCCTAAGAGCGGAAAACTATGTGGTAAGCGTAGCAAATAACGGCGAAAAAGCCTTGTCCCTGTTTGAAAGATACGGGGCAAGGCTTGTCCTGCTGGATATAATGCTGCCGGGAATGGACGGCTTTTCAGTATGTGAAAGGATAAGGCGCAGCAGCGATACCCCTATAATCATACTCAGTGCAAGAGGAGACAAGTCCGATAAGCTCAGCGGACTGAATCTCGGCGCTGACGACTATATGGAAAAGCCCTTTGATATCGATATACTTATTGCAAAGATATCAGGCATATTCCGCAGGAGATACTCCATAGACGAGCTGATCTGCGGAGACCTTGTGCTCAACCGTGCAGAAAGGACAGTGACTTTGAAGGGAAAGCCGGTGATCCTTTCGGCCAAAGAATATGAGCTTCTGCTGATGCTGGCGGAAAATCCCGGAAAAACTCTAACAAAGGAGAGCCTGTTCAACACTGTATGGGGCAGCGACAGCGAGTCGGAGATTCAGACGCTTACCGTCCACATCAAGCACCTCAGGGAGAAGATAGAGTCTGATCCCTCAAGGCCACAGAGGATACTTACAGTCTGGGGAACGGGGTATAAATTCCAATGAAAAGCTTTAACAGATCGATCTGCCTGGTAGTCCTGTTCCTTGCGGCAGTCATCATTGCGGCAAATATCCTTATGAAGCCTGCTGTGACTGAGACCAACAGAGTGCAGAACGTGGAGATAAGCCGGATATGCAGCCAGATAGAGGAGGGGAATGCCCCTGATTTGTCCAGCTGTGAGTATGTCACGTCCGTTGAGGAATATGTCCCCGGCAGCGGAAGACTGAATACGGATAAGAACTACGCTGTACGTGAAGCAGGCGGCAGACTCTATCGCTTTGACTATGAGCCGGATAACCGGATCCGGAACTGCCATACTAAACGGATAATGAATATTGCCCTACTGACGGTCTCTGCACTGGTATTATTTGTCATGTTCTATATCAGGCAGAGGATAATCAGGCCTTTTCATAAGCTGTCAGATATGCCCTATGAGCTTTCAAAGGGAAACCCGATAGCACCTGCCAAGGAGAATAAGAACCGCTATTTCGGCAAGTATGTATGGGGAATGAATATGCTTAGAGAGGTGCTTGAGGACGAGAAACGGAAGGAGATCGAGCTCCGGAAGGAAAAACATACCCTCCTGTTGTCACTCTCCCATGATATCAAAACTCCTCTTGCAGCTATAAAGCTCTACGGAGCCGCCCTTTCAAAGGGACTGTACCCCGATAAGGAGAAGCAGAAAGAGATAGCCGGGAAGATCTGCAAAAATGCTGACGACGCAGAACGCTTCGTTTCAGATATAGTGAAAAGTTCGGATGAGAGCTTCCTGCGGCTGGAGGTCAATAATACTGAGTTCTACCTGTCTGATATTATCGATAGGATCAGGGAGCAGTATTCCGGCCAGCTTATTCTCTGCGGAACAGATTTCAGCATCGATAAGTACAGCGATTGTATTCTCTGCGGAGACCCTGACAGAAGCGTAGAGGTGCTGCAGAACCTCATCGGAAACGCCGTGAAGTACGGCGACGGAAAAGCTGTGAGCATAAGCTTCTCTGACGAGGAGAACTGCCGCCTGATAACTGTCAGAAACAGCGGAAACAGTCTTCCGGAAGATGAGATAGTGCATATCTTTGAGTGCTTCCGGAGAGGCTCAAACAGCAGCGGAAAAACCGGCAGCGGACTTGGCCTGTATATATGCCGCTGCCTTATGAATGACATGAACGGGGATATTTTTGCCGAAATAAAAGACGGAGATATGCTCGTAACTGCAGTGTTCAGAAAAGCCTGAACACTACCCGTTATGTAAACAGGGCTCATATGAAAGTGTATGTTGATCATTGAGGGGATCACTTTTGAAAAAGTTCCTTCCCCGGACAACTGGCATATACTTTCATATGAGCCCTGTTCATATATGGGGCGGATGTCATCACATTGCCAAAACGGGCATATTTTTTATAGCAATATCTGAGTAAAGACGGCTTTCCTGAGTGTATTTTTGATAAAAAAGAATATCGGCATTTTGGCGGAATTGCCGAAATTATAACAGAAGTATTAAATTTATGTTATGCATATTGACAGGAAGTTGCAGATATTGTATAATTAAAAAAAGATATGCACTTATATAAGAATTTTTATATATATTTTTTTGAAAATGTTGAAAATACACAGCAAATACTACAATTTTTGGCGGCGTTGCCGCATATCCGGACAAGGCAGGAGCAGTTACCGGTTCTCTGCAGGCGGGATATTTTAAGGCACACCGGCATCTTTTCAGGGAGGTACATATATGAAGATCTGCAGCTTAAAAAAACTTGCCCCAGCAGTTGCTGCGGCAGCCGTCATAACTCTGTCCTCTCTTGTTCCGACATCGTTTTCAGCAGCTGCTGATGAGGCTGAAAACGAGTATGTCAACAACGATAAGAGCGGCCTTATACAGGTAGAGGTATGGTATCAGCCTGTCGGAAAAGAGGACGTTTGTCTCCGTACAGGTACGGCATTTCTTATCAATCATACAACAGCGCTGACGAGTGCGGAACTGCTTATTATCGATAATAATACAAAGGACAATATATCCGCAGTTTATTCCGTTGATCCGGCTAACAGATATGAGTTCGATGAGAGCTGTCTCCACTATGAGATAGCAATGCCAGATGATGAGAAGATAAGCGCTTCAGCCAGCGAGGTAGATGAATTCAACGATTTTGCTGTCATTACCCTTGATGCTCAGCTGAGTGACAATACTCCGCTCTGGCTGGGAGACAGCGATGAGCTTACTCAGACAACGGATGTATTCGCTCTTGGATTCCCTACCGCAATGGACAGGTATAAGCAGAATCCGAATTATGCTGCTTATTTTACTGAAGATGTCACCGTGACTAAGGGCACTGTCACTACTACCGGTTTTGCATTCAGCGATTACCGCTCTTCAAGAGAAGACCTTATACAGCATAACGCTGTTGTCGGAGCAGGCAATGCAGGCGGCCCTCTTGTTGACAGCAACGGTACAGTCGTGGGAATGAATACGCTCATTTCCTTCGATGAGTCTCTGAGCTATGCTACCGGGATCAACAAGGTGAAGAATACCCTTGACGACCTTGGTATAAAGTATAACGATTCTGAGTGGAAGCCGGATTCCGTATCCTCAAAGAAGAGCAAGAAGGATAAGAAGTCTATACTTATCCCTGTAATAATCGGCGGTATCGTACTTTCAGCAGCACTTATCGTGGTACTGCTCGTGATCCTCCTTTCAAAGAACAGGAAGAGATCATACAAGGTCCCGGCAATACCTACACAGCCGGTCATGCCGGCAGATATACCTGCACCCATAGACAATTATACTGCATCCTCCGTAAATGCCTCGCTTTCATCTGTAAGACCGGAGGAGCCTGAGAATACGGAGAGACAGTTCGAGCTGGATCAGCCTACTGAGTATGCTAATCAGGGCTCTGCCGAAACCGCAGTGCTCAGGGACAACAGCGGCAACTTCTATATGAACATCGGCGGCAAGACTATTCTCAGACCTGTGATAATCCGTAAGAGAAGTGGCCTCTCCGTTCGCATAACCAGTGCCGATTTCGTTATCGGCAAGGAGAACAGCAAGGTGGATTACTGTATCCATAATAACGCTGTAAGCCGCAGACACGCAAGGATCACCGTTACAGCAGGCCATTGCTTCATTACCGACCTCGGTTCAAGCAATTATACCTATGTGAACGGCAGACGCTTACCTCCGGATACACCGCAGATACTCCGCAACGGAGATATGATAAGGCTTGCGGATGAGGAGTTTGAGTTCAGAATTTGAGTTCAGGGGATGAATTATGAAATACATGACAGCTGTATATACCGATGTCGGTATAAAAAAGAAAACCAATCAGGATTCAGCCCTCATTATGGAGGCGGAAACTGAAATAGGCAATGTGCTTATGGCTGTGATCTGCGACGGTATGGGAGGTCTGGCGAAAGGTGAGGTGGCAAGCGCTGCGCTTATAACTGCCTTTGCAGACTGGTTCAGGAAGGATCTTCCCGGAATAGTCTATAACGGTGTGGATCACCAGGCGGTATTCAACTCATTCGGTAATATCGCTTTTGATATGAATTCAAGAATAGCCGGATACGGTACACGCTGCGGGGTCAGTCTCGGCACTACCGTTGTGGCAATGCTTTTTGCCGCCGGCAGATACTACATCATGAACATCGGAGATTCAAGAGCATACAAAATGTCCGATACCATATACCAGCTCACCAAGGATCAGTCCTTTGTACAGCGTGAGATAGATATGGGAAGGATGACTCCGGAGGAAGCTGCTGTCAGCTCTCAGAGGAACGTGCTCCTGCAATGTGTGGGCGCAAGCGAGATCATAAGCCCGGATTTCTATTCCGAGGAGCTGGTCTCCGGCGACTGCTTCATGCTTTGCAGCGACGGCTTCAGACACGTTGTTACTCCGCAGGAATTGTTTGAGAGAATGAATTCCCAGATGCTCACTGATGAGAAAACTATGAAGGATACGCTGATATACTTCACAGAGTTAAATAAAAACAGACGGGAAACGGATAATATTACTGCGCTTCTCGTGCGTGTGGATTGAGTGGTTCGATATGCTTGAAATAGGACAGATCATAGACGGTAAATATAAGATACTTAACGTCATAGGCAAGGGCGGTATGAGTATTGTATACCTTGCCATGAATGAGAAGGCCAATAAGCAGTGGGCTATCAAGGAAGTCCGCAAGGACGGCAAACAGGACTTCGATGTTGTAAAACAGGGACTGGTTGCTGAGATAGATATGCTTAAAAGGTTCAATCATCCAAACCTGCCAAGTATAGTTGACGTTATTGACGGCGACGGCACTTTCCTCATAGTTATGGACTATATCGAGGGAAATGCCCTTGACAAGAAGCTTCAGGAAGAAGGCGCTCAGAATCAGGAGGATGTTATCGCCTGGTCAAAGCAGCTCTGTGATGTGCTGGGCTATCTCCATTCAAGAAAGCCTCCTATCATATACAGAGATATGAAGCCTTCAAATATCATGCTCAAACCGGACGGCACGGTAATGCTCATCGACTTCGGTACTGCAAGAGAATTCAAGTACGCCGGAGTTGCGGATACTACCTGCCTCGGTACGAGAGGCTATGCCGCTCCTGAGCAGTTCGGCGGTCAGGGACAGACTGATGCAAGAACTGATATATACTGTCTCGGTGCAACGATGTATCATCTCGTAACAGGCCATAATCCCGGTGTATATCCCTATAAGATGTACCCCATAAGACAGTGGAACAACCTCCTCTCGTCAGGCCTTGAGGAGATCATCCTCAAGTGTACTCAGCAGAACCCTGAGGAGAGATATCAGACCTGCGCTGAGCTGATGTATGCTCTTGAGCATTATCAGGATCTTGACGCTGAAAGCAAGAGATCACAGAATTTAAAGTGGAGGACATTTATCGCTACCTCCGTCCTCAGCCTTATAATGGCCGGTGGTGCCGTAGGCTTTAAATCTATGGAAAAGGCAAAGACCTCCGATACATATGATAATTATCTTGTAAAGGCTTCAACAGCTCCGGCTGATGAGGCATACAAGCTCTATGACAAGGCTATAGAACTGAAGCCGGAGTCTTCTGAAGCTTATTTTGCACTTCTCAACTATATAGACGGCGACAATTCCCTTAGTCAGGGCGAGCATACAAAGTTCAAGCAGCTTACAGACGGTACCAGCGATAAAAAGCGCAAGGAAGCCTTCAAGAAGGCTGACAAGGACAATTATTCGCTGTTCTGCTATGATGTGGGAATGGCCTACTTCTTCGATTACAGCTCCAGCAACGGACAGGATCCCATGAAGGAGGGAGCACGCCAGTCACTGGTATGGTTCGGCGAAATGGATCTTGACGCTCTTGCTGATGCAGCCGAGGCTGACGGCAGGAATGATGCTGAGAATATCAAGGATAAGGCGTCGGTCATCTATCAGATGGCAAAGTTCCGTAACAGCGGCACTGAATTCAACAGCAGAGGCGATCAGGAATACGGCTATATCGATTTCTGGAACGACAATATAAAGCTAATGGGCATGGATCTTGAAAATACAAACAATGCTACTGTTGCCCTGAGCTTCTATAACCAGTTTGCAACCACTGTTTACGCAAGAGCGGATGAGTTCTACTATGCGCTGAAAAGTGTTGCCAGAGAAGGAGAGCTGAAGGAACAGCTCCAGGAGATACTGAAACGAGCTGAGGATATAGAGCACTGCACCAGTTACGATCCTGTAAAGAATCCGAAACAGGTGGAGAATCTTCAGGCAATGGTGGCCTCCGCTATGAATGCGGTGGATCAGACTGCCTCCCAGAAGCCTTCACAAGGAGGTGCGGAGAAATGACAGCAGTTCTAACAGCTGCAATGCTGGAAACTAATCCGGAAAAGCTCATTGGCCTTTACCATAACGGATTCATTATCTGTATTGCATTTGCGATATTGTTCTTCATCATCTCTGTGATACTGTTCTTCGTTTTCCATATCAAGGATATTTTTGATATAAAAACAGGCCGTGCTCAGAAGAGAAAGATCGATGAAATGGAGAAGGAGAATGCCCTCACGGGCCGCCTTATCACTCCTAAGAACAGACGTCCGGGCGAGACCTCTGGTTTCTCCGGAAAACTCAATAAGATCAAGAGCGACCTGAGCAGCAAGAGAGCCTCCGCAGGTCAGAACAAGCTCAGCCTGCCAAAGAGCTACAAAAAGCAGGAATATCCGGAGCAGGCATATAAGCCTGAACCGCTGGTGGCTCCTCCGGTACAGAAGGAACAGCCTGCGCCCAAGGCAGATACAGACGGAGCAGAGGGCACATCAGTTCTCGGAACTCCTGAGACCGACTACAGCGGAGCAGAGGGCACATCAGTCCTCGGAGCTCCCGAGACAGATTACAGCGGAGCAGAGGGCACATCAGTCCTCGGAACTCCTGAGACCGACTACAGCGGAGCAGAGGGCACATCAGTCCTCGGAACTCCTGAGACCGACTACAGCGGAGCAGAGGGCACATCAGTTCTCGGAACTCCCGAGACAGACTACAGCGGAGCAGAGGGTACATCAGTCCTCAGTACGCCCGAGACAGACTACAGCGGAGCAGAAGGCACATCAGTCCTCAGTACGCCCGAGACAGACTACAGCGGAGCAGAAGGCACATCAGTCCTCGGTACGCCGGCACCTTCCATCCCGTTCAATATCGGTGGAAATAAGACCGGTGATCTCTCAAGTCCTGATATAGACCTTTCAGAGATGCCACCGTCCAAGTTCGTAATCATTAAAGACATAATGCTCATTCATACACAGGAGCAGATATCCTGAGTATGAAAAAGAGAAAGATCAGATTCAAGCGCTTTTTCGTGCTTATGCTCTGCGGGTACAGCCTTATACCGCTGGCATTCCTTATGATGACCTTTGCAGACTTCAATGTCAGCGGCATCAGAAGACTTGCAGCCTATGCGGTAGGAGCTGTATTCTGGACAGGAGCGCTGCTGGGGACGGTATTCCTTATCGTACTTGACAGAGCACGAAAATGCGATAAAAGATCCCGCAGCATCAAAGGGATGCCGGGACTCATAAGCTTTTTCAGGACAAGGCAGGGAAAGCTTGCAGATATCATTATGATACCGGTGCTTAGCGCTGCGACAGGCGCTTCACTGACTGGAGCGTTCATCCAGCCGGTAAGGTTTGCACTGTGGGCAGCAGCACAGTTCCTGATAATACTTCATTCTGCTTTAAACGGAAAGAATTACATATATATGAAAGGATGAGTGGTTTGAATGAGCAAAAAGCAGCTTGCTAAGCGTGTTTCCGCATTTTCTATGGCGGCAGCACTGTCTGTTTCAGCAGTTGCGTGGGATTATTCTCCTCTTTTGACAAAAAAAGCAGGAAATATCTCATATGCCGTGGAAAACACAGGAGACGAGGCGGAGACCGAATCTCAGAGCCAGGTAAAAAAATCAGAATATCCGCTGTTTCTCGATATAGTTACAACTAAGACGGATGACAGCAATTATCTCATCACAGTGGATAAATTCGATGAGGTAAGCGATTTCTTCGATATAATGCTTGTCATTCCGGATGCTACAAAGCCCGGCGGTGCAATGAAGTATCGTATGAGCAATGAGGGAATTGGCGTTTCAGCCGGTGAATACGATGTGGAAATCACTGTAAAATCCGGCAACAATCCCTATGATATCAGCAGCTTCAGCAGCGGCAAAAAGGCTGTGAAGATCAATACCGAGGAGTGTAATGCTTCAAGATATACTTCTCCGGAGGGCATGTTCTATTACACATCCGACGGTTCTGTTGTCGTGCCTGTTGACTATGACAAGATCTCTTATCAGGGACGTGACGGGGACAACAATATCATAATCAGGACTCCTGATGGTGATACCACTTTTGCTGAGGACGGCTTTATCATGGATACAGGCTTTACTGTTGTAGCCGAGCTGCGCCAGGGCAATGTTCCGGAGAGCGAGAACTATACCGTTGAAAGATTTACATCAGACAGCACCTTGCCGTATTTTTACGGCGAGAAG
>Ga0123334_1005046_pt1 | contig 12980 bp, 4 predicted proteins | sample BiotimSIPDNA_FD_89706 | JGI IMG/M metagenome (GOLD analysis project Ga0123334, IMG submission 89706) | Anaerobic biogas reactor microbial communites from Washington, USA - Biogas_R1 time_0 SIP DNA | ecosystem: Engineered > Bioreactor > Anaerobic > Unclassified | place: Washington, USA | collected... | reverse complement strand
TAGAGGCTGCGGTCAGGTAACCACCCGAACGTTTGCTTCTGATCTCACAACGGTTGAATACGGCAGTGGACGATCCGAAAATAAAGTCGACGGTACCTTCTATGTAACAATCCTCGTAATACTGACGGCTCGGTTTGCCCCAGGTATACAGTGTATCCTGAAAGCCCAGGAAACGGCAGCCTTTGAAGGCCACCTTGTCGGCAGCCACCACGACGGCTACCGCCTGGCCAACCGGACCAGCCTCGTTGGCGAAGGTCAGATTGATCGCCTCAAAACCTTGACCATAGATGTAAAAGCTACCCGATCCGTACGTACCTGTATTATCCCCGAAAGCGGTGGGTTTGCCAGCAAAATCATCGTAGGTGAGGATGGTTTCAGCAGCAGACTCTCCTATCATGGTCAGGTTGCTACAAGAAGCTGGCACTTGTACTTTTTCTTTGTATACCCCTTTGCGAATAAAGAGTGTGGTGCGTTTAGCCCTGTTCACCGGTACGGCATTGATGGCTTCCTGAACGGTCATGAAATCGCCGCTGCCATCTTTGGCCACAACCAGGTCGTAATAGCGTACATGAGGCGCCAACTCCTCACATTGTGACGCCAACGCTTCAACAACCAACTTAGCCATGGCTCTGGCACCCGCTGCTCTCAAGTGAGTATCGTCTTGTTTGCCGCTAGGAGCTGCAGGATTGGTGCCTTTGTCCACCCACATAAACAGGCGTTTTGAAGCATCAGGGCCCATATTTTGTACCAGTTCGTGGCTGCTTTTATTGTGGTCAATCAGCGGCACACCCAGTTCAGCTGCCACATCCCTGACAGCCTGAATATAGTCTCCGTGGGTATCGACAAGCTGACCTTGTTCATCGAATTTACGTCGTATAATGGACGTCAACAACACTGGATGACCGCCTTTCTCCCTGGTTTCTTTCACATACTGTTTCAACTGATCGTTGTAGGTAGTACCCGGATCAGTGTGTCGGTCAGCATTGGGCTTCTGGTCGTTGTGACCAAATTGAATCAACACATAATCGCCAGGCTTGATGCGTTCCAGCACCACATCCCAGCGGCCTTCGTTTCGAAAGCTCAACGTACTGCGACCATTGACAGCATGATTGTCCACCACCACATAACGGCTATCAAAATAACTCGACAGGGCCTGCCCCCACCCTCGTTCCAGGTTTCCGTTTGAAAGCGACTTGTTGGCACAGGTGGAGTCTCCGATGGTGAAAATGGTGATAACATGGGGACTATCAGAAGCGGTGAACAAACTGAGCAAACAGGTGCACACCATGCATACCAACGTACCGCGCTTGAAGGATATTTTAGCGAAAGCACTGTTTTTAAACGCGTTGAACATCGAGAAAGGGGAGCTAGAGTGTTTCATACATATAGATTTAAGGGGAGCCATCGATAGAAATGGTTCACTATCAGGAGCGATTCGGTAAATGGGTGGCCAGAAAACGGCCGGTGTAACTGTCTTTGCACGTCGTGATGGCTTCAGGTGTGCCTTCAAAAACCAGGTAGCCGCCCTGGTCACCTCCTTCAGGCCCCAGGTCGATCAAATGGTCGGCTTGCTGGATAATTTCCAGGTTGTGTTCGATGATGATCACGGTGTGTCCTTTGGCAATGAGGGCATCGAAAGCCTTCATCAAGATACGGATGTCGTGAAAATGCAGACCGGTGGATGGTTCGTCAAACACATAGATGGTCGGTTCAGGGTGTTCGGCACTCAAGAAGTAGGCCAATTTCACCCGTTGGCTTTCACCGCCTGAGAGAGTGGACGAAGATTGTCCCAACTTGACGTAGCCGAGGCCCACATCTTTAAGGGGCATCAAACGTTTGACGATGCGCTTCTCAAAGGGTGTTTTACGTTCACTAAAGAAATCGATGGCCTGGTCTACCGTCATGTCGAGGATATCGGCGATATCTTTATCCCTGTAACGAACTTCGAGCAGATCTGGTTTGAAACGCTTGCCATGACAAGCTTCGCAGGGCAAGTGCAGGTCGGCCATGAACTGCATTTCCACTGTGATGATGCCTTCGCCCTGACATTCCTCGCAGCGGCCTCCCGCCACGTTAAAGGAGAAATGGGAAGTGGTATACCCCATTTGCTTGGCCAAGGGTTGATCGGTATACAGCTTGCGGATTTCATCGTAGGCTTTGAGGTAGGTCACGGGATTGGAGCGCGAGGACTTTCCGATGGGGTTCTGGTCGACAAATTCGATGTCCTTAACCATGTGCACATCGCCTTTCAAATCGCCAAACAAGCCGGCACGCTCCGTTGTGCCCCCGTACTGCCGTTTGAGGGCCGAGTAGAAGACGTCTCTGACCAGGGAAGATTTCCCCGAACCGCTAACGCCGGTGACCACGGTCAGCACATTGAGAGGAAACTTGACGGCAATGCCTTTCAGGTTGTTTTGTCTGGCTTCAACCACCTCGATGTAGTTATTCCAACGACGCCGCACAGTGGGAACGGGCAGGGTTTCCAAACCAGTCAGGTAACGGACGGTGTGACTGCGTTCCAGGCCTTGAGTCAGCTCCTCGGGAAGGTGCACCCCTTCCAGGGCAGGCAACAAGTCGGACACCTGGCCTTGATAGACCACTTCACCACCCAGTCGGCCGGCATCTGGTCCGATATCGATGAGGTAATCGGCCGCCCGCATGATTTCTTCGTCGTGTTCAACGACGATGACGGTGTTGCCCAATTGTTGCAATTTCCTGAGCACCCCGATCAACCGTTGGGTATCCCTGGGATGGAGGCCAATGCTGGGTTCATCCAGGATATACATGGATCCTACCAGGCTGCTACCCAATGAGGTAGCCAGGTTGATACGCTGGCTTTCACCACCGGAAAGGGATGCGGACAGACGGTTGAGGGTGAGGTAACCTAGCCCCACATCCAACAGGAAGCGGAGGCGGTTACGGATTTCGGTCAGGAGGCGTTTGGCCACCTGTTGTTCGGTTTCGTCCAGCGTCAATGCCTGGAAAAAGCGGTCCAGGTCTACAATGGGCAGATCCACCAATTCAGCGATGGCTTTTCCGCCAACCTTGACGTAAGCGGCCTGGGGTTTGAGCCGGGTACCCTTGCAGGTCGGGCATAAGGTTTTGCCCTTGTACCTGGACAGCATCACCCTGTACTGTATCTTATATTGGTTTTCTTCCAGCATTTTGAAGAAGGCATCCAGGCCTTCAAAAAAGCTATTACCCGTCCAGACCAGGCTGCGCTGGGCTTCGGTGAGCTGATACCAGGGCCTGAATACGGGAAAATCGAAGCGGTCGGCTACCCGGAGGAGATTATCCTTCCAGGCGCTCATCTTCTCGCCGCGCCAACAATAGATGGCGTCCTCGTAAATGGAAAGGGATTTGTTGGGCACCACCAAATCTTCATCGATGCCGATGATCTTCCCAAAGCCTTCGCATGTGGGGCAGGCGCCTGCCGGGGAATTAAAGCTGAACAATTGGTCGTGGGGTTCATCAAACGTGAGCCCGTCGGCCTCAAAGGCTTTGGAATAGGTTAATACCGTTGACCCGTCGTCATTGAAAAGCCGTATCAGACACGTATTGCCACCCTCGTAAAAGGCCGTTTCCACCGAATCGGCCAATCGACTGCGTGTTGTTTTATCGTGGACCACTGTCATGCGGTCGATGAGCAGGTTGCAAACTGACGGATCGGGCAACGAAGCAACACGATCCTGGTAGAGCAGGTTCTCAATGCGTTCCAATTCACCTTCAACCTCTACCCTGGAGAAACCCTGCTTCAGAAGCATGTCCAGTTGTTCGACAAAAGTCCTGCCAAGCGGTACGTTCAACGGACAAAGTATGTAGAAGCGGCTGTCTTCGGGTTGGGCCATCAAATCGTTGACCACATCGTCCACGGTGTGTTTTTTCACCACGGTGCCGGAGACAGGGGAAACCGTCTTACCGATGCGGGCGTAGAGCATACGCAGGTAATCGTATATTTCAGTGGAAGTCCCTACGGTGGAACGGGGGTTGCGGGTATTGACCTTTTGTTCGATGGCAATGGCCGGTGGGATACCTTTGATGTAGTCGACCTCGGGTTTGTTCATGCGACCGAGAAACTGCCTGGCATAGGCTGAAAGGCTTTCGACATACCGTCGTTGACCTTCGGCATACAGAGTTTCAAAAGCGAGGGATGATTTACCAGAACCGGATAGGCCTGTTATCACCACAAACTGATTACGGGGGATGTGAACATCAATATTCTTGAGATTGTTAACCCTGGCGCCCTTGATTTCTATGGTCTTGCTCATTGCTTTCCCTGACAAATAATCACCAAAGATACGCTTTTTGGGCGAGATGAAAACGTGCGAACCAGGCAGAAAAGCTATCTTTGCATGAACGTTGACCCTTCATAGCCCCGTTCCCCATGCGTACGCGTTTCCTGCTTGTTTTCCTCCTAATTTTCAGTCTCCAGAGCCTGTATATTCACAGCTTAACACCTCCTAAGCGGGAATTCAGGGGCACCTGGATTCATACCGTCGGTCAAGACCGGTACATGAACCTGGACGAAGTGGCCATGAAGCGGTACTTCGCCACTCTACTGGACAGTTTACAACTGGCCGGCATCAACACCGTTATTTTTCAGGTCAGACCTGAGGCCGATGCCTGGTTCAATTCCCCCTTTGAACCCTGGAGCCGGTACATCACCGGGGTGCAAGGCAAAAACCCAGGCTGGGACCCCACCGCCTACCTCATCGACGCCTGCCATCGACGCAACATGGATTTCCACGCCTGGATCAACCCCTATCGGGTCAGAACCTCTCCCACCAAGACACTGTCGCCCGATCACCTGTATTTCCGCAATCCCTGGATGTTTGTGGAATACGGGGAATACATCTGGTTTGATCCGGGGATACCTGCCTGCAGGGCTCATATTGTCAAAGTGGTCAAAGACCTGGTGGCACGTTACGACATCGACGCCCTGCATATGGACGACTATTTCTACCCGTACCCTGTCAACGGCCAGGCGTTTGACGACAGCCGTTCATTCAGAGAATTCGGGCTACCCAAAGGCTTTACCGAGGCCACCAAGGCGGATTGGCGGCGACAGAACGTCAACAGTTTGATCAAGGAACTGCATGATGTGTTGCGCAGCACCAAACCCTGGGTGCGGTTTGGCATCAGTCCTTTCGGCATCTACCGCAACGCTTCCAAGGGCACGAACGGCAGCAAGACGAACGGTTTTACCAACTACGATGGCCTTTACGCCGACATCATGCTCTGGGTCAACAAAGGCTGGGTTGATTACGTGGTTCCCCAGCTCTACTGGGAAATCGGGCATCGGGTGGCCGATTATAAAACACTGCTGTACTGGTGGGCCGGCAACAAGGGACAAGTATCCCTCTACATTGGCCAGGATGTGTTGCGTACTGTCAAACCGGACAGCCTCAAACACGGACAGCTCTGGCTCAAGATGCAGTTGGCCGCTCGTGAAAGGGCCGTAACCGGTCATTGTTTCTGGCCGGCCTACGAGTTGGAAAACAACGCCGGTGGTATTGTTGACAGCTTACGCACCAACTATTTCCGTTACCCCGCCTTACCCCCTGCCGACAACCGCTACGACATGGTACCGCCACAGTCGGTCAGAAACCTGCACCTGACCACGACGGCTGGTCGAAACACCTTGAACTGGCTGGAACCAGAGGCCCTCACCAACGACGATAAGGCCGCCTACTATGTAGTGTACGGCTTCAAACGTGGAGAGACCATCAACCTGGAGAAAGCGTCCCGCATCCTGGGCATTGTCAAGGAAAGGGCTTTCCGTTTTGAAAACGGCAACATGCCTGACCTGTGCGTGGTCACAGCTGTCGACCGTTTTCACAACGAAAGCAAGGGCGTCACTTTGACGCTGCGTTGATCGTTACATCCACCTTGTTTTTTGATGGGTTTGAAGACGTTCCCACCTGCAATGTGTAGGTGTCGTTTTCCAATTTCCATGCCTTGGCAGCCTCATCGTAGAACGCCAGATCAGAGGCCTTGAGGTCTAACGTGACCGTTTTGCGTTCACCGGCTTTGAGGAAAACCTTTTGAAAGGCCTTCAATTCCTTGACCGGTCTGGACACGGAGGGTTTGCGCTGAGAGGCATAGACCTGGACAACCTCAGCCCCGTCGCGTTGGCCGGTGTTGCTCAGTGTCAGGGTGAGACGGATAACATCTTCGGCTTGGTAAGAAGGAGCTGATGCTGTTACCTGTCCCAGTTCGAAGGAGGTGTACGACAAGCCGAAACCAAACGGAAATTGAGGAGCGATGCGTTTGGTGTCGTGCCAACGGTAACCGACCAGGATGTCTTCCATGTACTGTTGTTTGACATTGTCACCAGGGTACGACAGGGCACCAAATGAGTGAGCCGCGTTGTCTTCCAGGCGTTTGGGGAAGGTGAACGGCAACTTGCCCGAGGGATTTACGGCACCGGTCAGGATGTCGACAAGGGCATTACCGGCTTCTGAACCGGTATACCAGGCTTGCAACACAGCGCCGGCGTCTTTCAACCAAGGCATGGCCACAGCATTGCCACTCATCAGCACCACCACCAGTGGTTTATTGAGGGCAGCCAAGGCGGGAATCAGTGCTTCCTGACCAAAGGGTAGTCCAAATTCAGTGCGGTCACCACCTTCACAATCCTGTGAATTGTTTTTGTTCAAGCCGCCAACCAAAACGATGACGTCGGCCTGACTGGCGGTCTTAACGGCGGCCTGCAAGAGGGAGTCGGCATCGTAGGGTGCCTTCTCTACCTTGTCATAGAGAGGACGTCCGGAAGAATAACCATAACTGAAAAGGATGTTTTTTGCTCCAAAAGCGGCCTTCATGGCTACCAGGGGAGCCACTTCATACTTGGGCTTGAGTTCGGAAGATCCACCGCCTTTGGTAAGGCTGCGCACGGCGTTCTCGCCGATGACAGCGATGCGTTGGCCCGCTTTGACAGACAACGGTAAAATCGACTGATCGTTTTTCAACAAAACCATGCCTTCGGTGGCAATCTGCCTTGCTACCCGGCTGTGATCTTCACACACGGTGCGGCCTAAAGGTCGATTGGGTGCCAAGGAGGTCCGAAAAATAAGGCGTAACACGCGTCTAGCCTTGTCGTCCACGACCGAGACAGGTATCTCACCCGATTTCAGCAGCTGCAGAAAAGGGTTGGCCAGGTAGTAATCGTCGTAAGCAAAAGCCCTGCCCGTACTGAGTCCATTGGTATAGGTACCCATTTCGATATCAAGGCCATTGAGTGCGGCTTCTTTGGTGTCGTGCGTGCCTCCCCAATCGGAAACGACGGCTCCATCGAACCCCCACTCTTCTTTGAGGATGCGTTTGAGCAACCACTCATTGTGGCAACCATGTTGTCCCTTGTATTTATTGTACGATCCCATAATAGACCAAGCTCCACCTTGCTGAACGGCAGCCTTGAAAGCGGGCAAGTAGATTTCGTGCAATGCTCTGTCACTGACTTCCACATCGATGTGCATCCTGTCTTCTTCCTGATTGTTGAGGGCGAAGTGTTTGACGCACGTAGCCACCCCATTGCTTTGAACCCCTTTAATGTAAGGCACCACCATCCTGGAGGCCAGGAAAGGGTCTTCACCCAGGTATTCAAAGTTGCGCCCGTTGAAGGGGGTGCGGTAAATATTGACACCGGGGCCTAGCAGCACGTTTTTTTTGCGGTATCTGGCTTCCTCTCCGACAGAAATGCCATATGCCATAGACAAGCGAGGGTTGAACGTGGCGGCCAGGCAAGTCAACGCCGGGAACGCCGTGATGGAATCGTTGGTCCAACCGGCTGGGCTCCAGGAATCCCATTCAATTTCCTCCCTTACGCCATGTGGGCCGTCGCTGTGCCAGACCTCAGGTATTCCCAGTCTGGGCACGCCGGTCGAGCTAAACTTGGACTGTGCATGGCAAAGGGCCACTTTTTCTTCCAGTGTCATCCTGGCCAGTGCATCTTCCACCCTTGCTTCGATGGGTTGGTTCACATCAGCGTAAACGGGTAATGCCTGAACACAGGCTGATTTTTCGATGGATTTGCAACAAGGGCTTTGATTCTGAGCGGAAAGATGGCAGGTTAGACCACAGCAAACAAGCAACACAAGGCTGGAAATTTCTTTTAAGGCTCTCATACTGACTAAATTATTATAATGTTCTTATTATCAATAAGGAAGATCTATGTTCAGGCAGGCATTCATACCATGAACTTTTTCTTGTATTCATTGGGACTGAGTCCGAACTCGTCTTTAAAATACTTACGGAAATACTTAGGATCGTTGAAGCCCACCTGGAAAGCCACTTCGTTGACAAAGAGCTGGCTTTTCTCCAACAAGTCGGCAGCTCGCCGGAGTCGGATAAAGCGAATAAACTCGGATGGGGTTTTATCTGTGAGAGAGAGGATCTTTTTGTAAAAATAGACCCGACTCATGCCCATTTCACGGCAAAGGTCTTCTACCAGGAAACCTGGATTCGAGAGGTTGGCTTCCACCAGTCCAACCGCTTTTTTGACGAACTTTTCATCCAGCGTGGTGATTTCCACCTCTCCAGGTACCACGTCAACCTTTTTCCTGAAATGTTCCCTGATGTGACGCTGGCGCTCCATGATGCGGGCTACCTTGAGGGTGAGCATATCCATATTGAACGGTTTGGCGATGTAGTCCTCAGCACCGGCTTCAATACCTTTGTATGCGTTGTCCTGACCAGCTTTGGCCGTGAGCAGGATGATGGGAATGTGTGAGATGCGGACATCCTGTTTGACCAACCGGCAGAGTTCGAAGCCATCCATATTGGGCATCATAACGTCGCAAATAATCAGGTCGGGCATCTTGTCAAGGATTATTTTATACGCTCTGTCACCGTCCTGCGCTTTAAGCACCCTGTAGGTGTTGCTGAACAGACTGGCCATAAACTCCCTGAAATCGTCGTTATCGTCCACCACCAACATGAGTGGGAGTTTATTGAGGTGATCGTCTTTAAGACCGGCCTCCTCTGGGGGTACTTGATTTTCGGGCGTTTCTTCACCATTGATGGCGATAATTTCCTGTTGCACCTGATACTTCACCGGCAACCAGATGGTGAATACAGAGCCTTGACCTTCCTTGCTTTCCACCACAACCTCTCCATGGTGCATCTTTACATACTCACTGACAATATGCAAACCTACGCCTGTGCCTGTTTGATGGGTATTATCCTGATTATCAACACGGTAAAAACGTTCAAAAATATGACTCAGATCACGTTCAGGTATCCCCACCCCTGTATCCGTCACGCGGATGCTCAGTGTTTTGTCTTCACTATTCAACGGGTAATGCACATCAAGCGCCACCTCTATCCGCCCCTTGTCGGGTGTGTACTTGAAGGCGTTTGAAAGCAGGTTGGTCATAACCTTGCTGATCTTTTCCTGGTCGAAATCCATGCGCAATTCGGATATCGATGTAGTGAAAGCAAAGTTCACGCTTTTACTGGTAGCCAAATCAGTGAAGGCATAGCAACAGTCTTTGATAAAGGAGACTATGTCGCCCACCGAGGTATTAAGTTGATCGCGTTTGGCATCAAGTTTTCTGAAATCGAGGAGCTGGTTGACCAGGTTGAGCAGGGCATTGGCGTTGCGTTGTATGATGTTCAGCAGAGTTCTTTCTGCTTCATCGCGCTCATCCAATAGTAATTTTTCCACTGGATTGAGGATAAGGGTAAGTGGCGTTCTGAATTCATGACTGATGTTGGTGAAGAAACGGAACTTCATTTCATCCATTTCGTGTTGCTGTCTGGCCTCACTGATGCGTCTGACCTGTTCAAATTCACGGCGTTGCTTGCGCAGCATGTAATGAATGGTGTAACCAGCCAACAGTGCTCCCAGCATAATGTAGAAGGTGACTGCCCACCAGGTCAGCCAGAAGGGAGGTTTGACCACCAACTTGAGTTGAATAGGGTTTGCGGCCCAGACGTTGTCGTTGTTGCTGGCCATCACTTCCAGAGTATACGTACCTCTGCTCAAGTTGTTCAGGGTGACAAAGGCATCACCGTTTCTGGTTTCCTGCCACTCCTCCGACAATCCGATCAGGCGGTAACGGTAGCGGTTTTTTTCCGGATGGATAAAACTGAAAGCTGAGAATAACACGGTCACGTTGTTCTCGTTGTGTTTCAGTTCCACCTTGTCAACAAAGGGCAACGTGTGTTCAAGCAGGATGCGCCCATGCCATAGCTGGCCAGGCTCTACCCGTTCGTTACCAACGTACAGGGCCGTGAAACCGGGTCTGGGGGCGGTCGCATTGAAACGAATTCTGTCAGGATCAAAACAGGTATAGCCCTTTGTGCATCCAAAATACAACCACCCCTCCTTGTTCTTGTACACAGCGTTTTGATTGAAAATGGTACTGACCAAACCGTCCTTTTCATCGAACGACACGATGGAAAAAGTGGGTTGACCGGATTTTGTGTCACGGGTCATCGTGATGCAGGCCAAACCATTACGGGTTCCGGCCCAGATGTTTCCCCTGTTGTCTTCCACCAGCGATACCACCTGATTGCTGGGCATACCATCAGCCTTGGTCAAGTGCATCATGGTCTTTAAGTCGGCCAGGTAGAGATTGATACCGCTCTCGGTGCCCATCCAGACGTTGCCTTGACTGTCCATCAAACTGTAAATCATGATGATGTCAGACAATTGATCGATGAGCTGCTGATCTTTGAAGAAAGCGGTAATGGTATTGGTTTTGGTATTGAGCAGGTTCAATCCCTGTGAGGTGCTGAGGAGAACGTGTGGAAAGGCTTTGACCGACATCGACAGAACATAATTGGAACTCATTTCAGGCATGTTGCCGATGTCGTGCCGGAGAAATTGCTGTTTCTCAGGATCCAACCGATCGATACCGCCTCCCAACGTGGCTATCCAGATAGCACCATCGGGGTCTTGAACAAGGCTGTAAATACTGTTGTTCGAAAGGCTATTGGGGTTGGCAGGATTGGATTGAAAACTCGTAAAGCGTTGACCATCCATCCGGTTGAGACCACCCATAAAGGTGCCGGCCCAGAGACGGCCCTTTTTGTCTTCCAGCAGGGAAATGACAATATCCGAGGAGAGGCTGGCGGGGTCGTTCTTGTGGTGGCGGTACAGGCTGAAGCGTCCTGTCTGTTTGTCCTGTTTCAACAGTCCGTTACCATTGGTGCCTATCCATAGGTTGCCCTGCCTGTCTTCCAGCAAACTATTGCAATCCTTGGTCTCCAAATCCGGGTGTTGAAAGAAAAACAGCGGCGACTTGTTGAACTTCAGCATGCCGGGGTGGTAGTAGCTGACGCCATTTTTGAACGTACCGGCCCACATGATGCCATCATCGTCGCAAAACAGGCTGATGACAGAATTCTGGCTGACAGAATGGGGATTTACAGGATCATGCCGCAACACGGTAGTCTGTTCGTTGGCTTTGTCGTACAATGTTATACCGCCGTGATCGGTGGCTATCCATATCCTACCAGTCTGATCCTGTGCTACTTCCCGCACAAAGCTGGAAGACAGTGGGTGGAAAGGTATGTCGGGCAAGCTCTCTTGCCGGGTGCCGAAGCAGACCCAACCGGCGCGATCGAAATCGTACTGCAAAACACCATCGTCCTTTATGCCTGGATACACCCAGGGACATCCTTGTTTGTCAATAAAAAGATGTTTAACAATGATGGAAGCTTCGTAATGATCCTTCAGGTAGTGGTTTCTGAAATCGACCGTCCCCGTTTTTTCGTTGAAACGTTCCAGCAAACCGGATTCGAACAGCACCCAAATAAAACCGTCTACCGCTTTGAAATGACTGATGGTACCCGGACTCAGGTTATTGAGGTCAGCAGATTGCTTGTAGTGCAAACGGCGACCGTCCTTTACCTTATAGGAGTGGATACCATCTTCCGGGTTGTAGAAATAGTAATCACCATGCTTGTCAATGTCCACCAGGGTGGGTATAAAATCAAAGCCCATTTCGGCCATGATGTTGGTAATATCCTGATGAAACCTTTCGGCCCGTACATCAAATACATAATAAAAGGGATTACCTCCTAACCACAGGTTGCCTTTGTAATCTTCCAGAATATCGGGAACAGCGTTGTAAAGTAAACTATTGGTATCGTTCTTCTGAGAGACAAAGGTTTCCATCCGATAGCCGTCGTAACGATTCAAGCCGTAGTTGGTACCAAACCAGATAAAGCCCCTGCTGTCTTTGAAGATGCATTCCACCTGGTTGTTGGACAGACCGTCAGTGTTGTCTATGCGGGCAAAATTTAAGCTGTCAGCCTGGACGTAACCGGCCAGCAAACAGCCTAGGAGGATCAGGAACTGTCTCATCCGGTAAGGCGCTGTGTTTTTCTACCTCAAAAGTATAAAAATATATTGACCTTAAACGGTGTGATAAAGCGCTGTTAACAAATCACCCCCATCTGGCATACATTACACCCCCCTTAGTTATCATTAGCCAACCTACATGAAAACATTAACACCTCTCCGGGTCGTATTAATAGCGTATATTTGGTTAGGTGAAAAACTTTGCAAATTGATCATGAAATACCTTAAGTCTCTACCAGCCATCTTTCTGTTTTGCCTCTTCCTGTTAAGCGGATGCAGTGGCACTCACTACCATCAATCGTCCAACGGCATCCGCATCAACTTCAGGCAAAACCAAAAGGAAGACCTGAAAACCATGCAATTACAGGTAATTAACGACCGTATTATCCGGGTCATCGCAACCCCTGATAAACGGGTAGACCTGCAACCAGGTATGATGTGTGCTTATGGCAAGCCACAAAAAGTGGACTGGAAAGTCAGGGAATCGGGAGACACTATTATACTGGAAACCAATGCGCTGAGAGTCCTGGTTTCTACCCAAACCGGCGCAGTGACCTTTACTGACATAGCAGGGAACTGCCTGTTGCGTGAAACAGAAGGTGGGGGAAAAACCTTCAATGTCCTGTCCGTGGATGGTGATGAGGGGTATTCGTTCAGACAGGTCTTC
>Ga0123334_1005043_pt1 | contig 12984 bp, 13 predicted proteins | sample BiotimSIPDNA_FD_89706 | JGI IMG/M metagenome (GOLD analysis project Ga0123334, IMG submission 89706) | Anaerobic biogas reactor microbial communites from Washington, USA - Biogas_R1 time_0 SIP DNA | ecosystem: Engineered > Bioreactor > Anaerobic > Unclassified | place: Washington, USA... | reverse complement strand
TCCTTCAGATTCCACCTCGCGGTGGACACCCTTGCCCTTGGCTATGTGCTTGGCACTATCAACCCGCACTAGGGACTTTCACCCATTAGACTGCGCCCATGCCGGGCGCACGTAAGTATGCTCCCTGTCAAACAGACAGGGAGCATTTCATCGGAGACGATCTCTATATGGTTACTGTTCTTTATTTCGCCAGTTCCTTTTCCATTTCCTGCCGGATGACCTTCTTCTCAATCTTGCCGAGAGCAGTCATGGGCAGACTTTCTTTGAATACGTATTCCCTTGGAATCTTATAAGGTGCCAGATATTCCTTAAGGTATTCTTGGATAGCATCTCCATTCAAAGTCGCGCCCGGTTTAGGTACAATGTAAGCCCGGCCAATCTCACCCATAGTTTTGTGAGGTACCGGCAGCAATGCTACCAGAGCGACACCGGGAAATCTGGAAATATACTCTTCAACTTCAGCCGGATATACGTTTTCTCCGCCGGTAATATACATTTCTTTGGTGCGTCCCACCAGGCGCAGGTCACCATTTTCATCAACAATGCCTACATCACCAGAATATAGCCAGCCCTCTGAATCAATGGCCGCCGCAGTTGCTTCCGGCATCTTAAAGTACTCTTTAATAACTGTAGGCCCACGGTAAGCAATTTCTCCCGGAGTGCCATTGGGCACTTCTTTGCGGTCCTTGTCAACCAGCTTCATCTGGAACTCAGGAGCAATCTTCCCTACGGTTTGGTTAAGATTTTCAACACTGGCACCAACGTCAGTATAGGCCACCAAACCAGAAGTTTCAGTTAATCCCATAGGGTTTGAGCAATAGGGAGTAATCTCCATCATCTTCTCAAGCATTTCCTTGGGGGCCATGGCACCTCCTGTCATGGCAAAGCGAACCTTAGAAAGGTCATAATCCTTGAAGTTGGGCAAATTCATTTCCATAATGAACATAGTCGGCACACCTGCCCAAATGGTACATCCGTGCTTCTGCATTTGCTCCAGGGTTGTCACCGGGTGGAATTGGTCAATCACCACCTGGGTTGCGCCAGCCACTATAGGAGATGCTCCCAGTTCCGTGGCGCCGCTCACGTGGTTAACCGGCACATGATGCAAGAACCGATCATCTGGAGTTAGTCCGGTAGGAGGGCCAAATTCATCACACAGCACCACTGACTGGCTGACCACATTGCCATGGGTCATCAATGCACCCTTAGGCTGACCGGTAGTTCCGGAAGTATAGACGATAATAAGACCGTCATCCGCGCCAACCTGTGCTTCTCTATCCTTTAGCTCCTGGTCAAATGCAGAATAATCACCCTTCATGATATCGTCCCATGCCAATGCATTAGGGAGTTCAGCAGGTCCGCCCACTACCCAAATACCTTTTACTGAAGGACAATTTGGGAGAGCCTTGGCTAACCTTTCCTGATAGCTGGTCACTTCGCCCAGGTTATGCAAAGTCAGGATGTAATCAGATTCTGAATTGTTGAGAACATACTCCATCTCATGGGCAGTGAACCGGGTACCCATGCCTACGATGATAGCTCCCACCATCCCGGCAGCCATATAAAAAGTGTAGAACTCCGGTCTGCCATTCATGACATAACCTATTCGATCACCCTTTTTGACTCCCAATTTCAGGAGATACTTAGCAAAATGATGAGCATTTGCTGAGAAGTCCCCATAAGACAACTCCTGATCCTTGTAAATGAACGCAGGATGTTTGGGATCCCTTTCGGCGGCGCGTTTCATGTAATCGGAAAGCCTCGGCAGTGCTCCTTCTAGTCGATTCTTTTTAACAGTAGCCATTTACAACGCCTCCTTAAATTATGTTCAGAATGAGATACTCCACAATTATTACTAGTTAAGACTCCCCCTTCCTTAGAACAAAGCTTTAGCAGACAGATACATCGTTGTCTTTTCAGTACCCAGCTACTATAAATCAGTTCTCAGGATACTGAAGGATAGAACATTACGATCCAGAACTTTCTGATTTAATAATACTCCAAAAAACAGACTTGTACCAAAATAATTTCTGCGAACAGTCGAAAGATGATTCAGATGGGCAATGGCTAGCGTTCTCAATTTTTGAGGTTTTCCCGCAAAAGAAAATCTCAAAAATGTGCAAGTGTCAACGCACTTGCCGTTTAGCTGTCCGCAGGAAATATCAGAAAAGAGGGATGTCTACGGAGCGTGGATTGTTTATAAGGCGTAAGCAGTTAAAATAAAATCGGAGGTGCGCAATATGGATATGCAAAGGAGAAAACAACTCCTTGAGGAGTATAAAAACAAGAAACCAGAAATGGGTGTAATCTCTTTCCGCTGTATTACAACGGGAGATGCTTTTCTTGGTATCTCCAAAGATACCAGAGCCGATTTTAACAGCAACCGCTGTAAATTGAAGGCAAACTGGCATCCTAATAAGAGGCTGCAAGAACTTTGGAACCAGTATGGCGAAAATAAATTTGAACTGTCGGTGAAACAGGTTTTGAAATACGAAGATCCCAGAGCCGATCATACTGAGGAATTGGAAAAGTTGCTGATACGGTGTTTAGAATCAAACAGTGATGCAAGGAGAATTTGGAGATGAACGAGAAAATTGTAATGACCGCAGACGGCTATGACCGCATAGACGGCAGAAATGCTTATCAATCAGATATAAAAAGACTGACTTTGGGTGCGCCCGTGTTGGAAGAGAATAAAAAGATGCAGATTGCCGCTCAAATATGGAAGGAAAATACCAATGGTCAATTAGAAATGGACACAGAGCTGCCGATCCATCAGGTATTTGACCTGATGATTTTTCTGAGCCGCGTGCTGCTGTACTTTCGGGAAGCTTACCGGCTTCCTCTGCTATATGACCCTCAAAAGCCTGCTGTGGAACGTGTCGGCATACAGGGTGACGTAATGCCGGTGTCTGTCTGTACGGAAAATCCAAATATCAATGAAGATATTCGGGCTTTTTCACAGGCGCTTAACGATTTGGGAGAAATAAACGGAGAGCGCCTGCGTGTGCTCACACGAATTTTAGAAGAAATGGAGTATTGTTAAAAAATGGACAACCAAATGCTTCTGTCCCCGCATAGGCAACTGACGGAAGTTGAAAAAAAACTTGTTTGGAAAAAACCACGGTCACACATTGAAAGCGAAGCAGAGCGTCGAATCTGTGCCGAAGTAAAACGAAACTGGCACAACGAAGAAATGAAGATCACGAATATCCTGTTGGAGGGAGATGCCGGTTCGGGAAAGACGCAGCTTGCAAAGGCACTCTCGTCCGACTTTGGATTGCCTTATACAAAAGTAACCTGCTTTGCAGATATGGATAAATCCGATGTTCTTGGCTCCATTCTTCCGGTTTTGCCGGAGGATAGTCATAGCGCGGAAGATGTAAGCTATCAATTCTATCCCTCTGAAATTGTCCGTGCTTATGAAAACGGGTGGCTGTTGGAAATACAGGAACCTACCGTAATACGGGACGCCGCAGTGCTGATGGCGCTGAACTCTGCCTTGGAGCCGGATGGCAGCATCAATCTTCCCACCCGCATCGTCCATCGGCATTCAGATTTTATTGCTGTGATTACAACCAATAGGGGATACAATGGAACCCGTCCGTTGAATGAGGCCCTGCGGGACAGGATTCAGCATACTGAAAAAATGGATTTACCGCCCAAAGCGGTTATGATGGAGAGAGCTACCGCCAAAACGGGATGTTCAGATAAAGAGATATTGTCTCTTTTAGCGGATATGATTATCACGCTGGACGAAACAGCGAAAGCCAATGCCATTAAAGGCGTGGCGGGTATGCGTTCCTACCTGTTTTGGATTGATACCGTCGCAAGCGGGGCCTCGTTTTGTGCATCCATGTACCACAAGGTGATTTATAAAATTACGACTGACCCGGGCGAAATTTCCATTTTGGAACAGGCTTTGTCTGCAAAGGGGCTATTGGAACAGTTGGAACAACTGGAACAGACGCAAGCACATAGACAGGAAAGTCAAAATCCTGACGTGATGGAATTGCACTTGTCTGAGGATGGGCAATATTCCGGAAGCGAAGAGGAAACGCCGACAGACCCGAATGCGGTACGTTTGCGCAAATCCCAAGACAGTGAAGGGCATTCCGATCAAACCTCCGATAACACAACGGAAAAAACACAAAGCAGTGACAACGGCGAAGACGGTGTCCCCCGTTATCATGAAATGGAGCCGAAGCACCTTACCAAACAACAAAAACAGGAATTCCGAAAAAAACTCAATCATGAAGCCCGTGAAAGTGTAAAAGGAAGCATTCATCAGCAGGTAAAACTGATTGTCCACCGTCCTGAAACTACCGAGGAAAACATGGTTGAATACAGGAAGCAGGCGTCTGAGCTAATGCCTGTGATTAGGGAGTTGATTCGGAAAACGATGCCTATTTTAGAGCATGAAACCGCCGGCGAATTTGTGAAGGGACAATTATATGGTACAGACTTTTGCGTAAATCGTGTTGCGGCTCAGGATTTTCGATATTTTGCCAGAAAGCGTCCCCCGAAGGAAGACCCTTCGCTCGCCGTTGCGCTCCGCATAGATGAATCGGCCTCCATGTCGGCCTTTGGTCGGTTAGACGCCGCAAAGCAAGCGGCGATTGCCTTATATGAATTCTGCGATGGCTGTGATATCCCTGTAATGATTTATGGCGATACTGCCGACCGTTCACGCATGGAGCAAATGTCACTTTACGCCTACGTGGATTTTGATAGCAAAGATCCCGATGAAAAATATTCTCTAACCGGCATTCAGGGCAGAAGCAACAACCGCGACGGTATGGCGATCAGAATCATTGCAGACCGTTTATTGACGGCTCCCCAGAAAACAAAGCTGTTCATCGGCATCAGTGACGGACAACCCAGAGCGATGCCGGACTATACGGGTGATTCAGCTATTGCAGACATGAAAAAGACTTTGCAGGAATATCGCCGCAAGGGTATTCTCTTTCTTGCAGCCGCTATCGGACAGGATAAAGAAATCATCAGTGATATTTACGGAAAAGAAAACACACTGGATATTACTGACCTCAAACAGCTTCCTGCCCGGTTGGTTCAAATTATTGCAAGATACCTATAAATTACACTATTCCTAGAGAGGAGGACTCTATATGGATTGCGCGAAAATTGGACGCTTAATTGCCCAATTGCGCAAAGAAAGAGGGTTAACGCAGCAGAATATCGCACACGCTCTTAATATCAGCAACAAGACAGTATCCAAATGGGAGTGTGGTTTAGGGTGCCCCGACGTTTCCCTCTGGGCAGAGTTATCGGCTATTTTAGGTGTGGATATGGCACAAATGATGGAAGGCGAAATTACCCTTAACCGACCCGACGAAGGAAATATCAATAAAATCCGATTTTACGTCTGCCCATCATGTAAAAATGTACTCGTCAGCACAGGGAGTTCCTCCATCTTTTGCTGTGGCAGAAAGTTAGACCGGCTTACCCTGCAACAGGATGAAAATGCTCCCCGCATTACCACAGAAATGATAGATGTGGATTACTTTATTACCATTGACCATGAAATGACAAGAAATCACTACATTTTATTTGCTGCATATGTAAAAATCGACAAGGTTTTCCTGACTCGGTTGTATCCAGAACAAAGTGCAACAGTACGCATACCGCATATGCTAGATGGTAAGCTGTATCTGTACTGTGTGAAACATGGCTTAGCTGTGTATTCTATACCCACGAAATGACAAGATGCAGTGTTTTGGAAGGAACTTAATCAAACAGCTTACCACCCAACAGGAAATAAAAAAATCTGTTGTTTTAGCGGCAAAGTAGTTATGCGCCTGAACAAAACGAACTTAAAGGAGGAAAAGTAAATAGCAGCCATGTACACAAACCCTTGCTTTTCCGTATTCAGCTTGCTTTCCGTAAATTGTCCCTATGTATCGCGAACTTATTGTGAGGGCTTGTTTTTAGACAATACTTCTTTGCCGATAGGCTTCATAGAGGATGATTCCACATGCTACCGCCACATTTAAGGAATCAACCCCCTCATGCAAAGGAATTCTGAGGGAAGAGTCTGCTATGGATTGCCAATGATCCGCCAGACCATGGCCTTCGTTACCCATAATAATAGCTACCTTGCCTTTGAGATCCTTTTGAAACAAAGATATTTCTCCGGCAGCATCACAAGCTAATACTTGAAAGCCAGCCTTCTGCAGTGACGCAATATCCTCGGGTAATATGCCGGTATAGATAGGCAGCTTCAAGCTGGCGCCCATGGCCGAACGAATGACCTTGGAATTATAGGGGTCCACACTTCCGCTGCTAAGCAAGACTGCATCAACACCTACAGCCCAAGCCGTTCGGAGCATTGTACCCAGATTTCCCGGGTCTTGAATCTCCGCCAAAATTAATAGAAGTCCGGAAAAATTCGAAGCTGCAAACTCGCCTTTGGCAGCCTGCTTGCAGATGGCCCAAATACCCTGGCTGTTTTCTGTCTGGGCTAAAATCCGGGCCAAGCGAGATGAAATAATAATCACCGGGATTCCTTCCCGCATCGATTCGGCAGGCAGTAATTCTTCAGCCTTATCACTTAAAAAAAGGGTATCCACTAATCCCGGAGATATCAAGGCCTCTTCAACCAGTTTAAAGCCTTCCACCAGAAAAAGCCCCGTCTTTTCCCGCCCTTTCCGATGATTAAGGCTGTTGGCCAGCTTAAATACCGGATTATCCGGGGATGAAATCACTTTATGCCCTACATCAGAGCGAACTTGTCCATATCCGATGTCTTTCCTATGCATATCAACACATCATCCGCCTTAATAAATTCCTCACCGGGAGGAGAGATAATGAGTCTCTCACCTCTTTTTAATGCAATTACGTTGACTCCATATTTTACCCTCAGGTTAGTTTCTTTCAATGTTTTATTAATCAATCTATCGGACGCAATAACCTCTGAAAGACTGTATTTGTCGGATATTGCAATATAATCAAGCAAATTAGTACTTACCAGGTAGTGAGCCAACCTTTCCCCCATATCCCTCTCAGGATAAATTATTTTGTCCACCCCCAGTTTTTCCAGCAACCGCCCATGTCTGTCATCAATGGCTTTGGCAACAACTTTCGGGACCCCTATCTCTTGAAGAGCCAGAGAGATTAAAATGCTGGCTTGAATATCGTTGCCAACTGCCACAACAGCCACATCTAAGTTTCTGACCCCCAGACTTTCCAGAATCCTTGTCTCTTGAGCATCGGCGGCAATCCCATAAGTAACCTCATCCTTCATCTCTTCGATAACCTCTTCATCAATGTCAATAGCCATTACATCATAGCCCATAGTGTAAAGGGTTCGGGCTACACTGGCACCAAACCGACCTATACCAATAACTACGAATTGCTTTTTATTCACTGTCGTGCCTCCTACCCAATTATGACATCACCATGAGGATACTTTATCTTCTCCGGCCTGTTTTCCCTTTCGATAAGAGCAAATGCCAGAGTCAAGGGGCCAAGACGGCCGAAAAACATAAGGCAGATAAGAACCAGCTTTGCACCGGCTGAAAGCCCGGGAGTAATCCCCATACTCAGGCCTACTGTACCAAATGCAGAAACAGCTTCAAATATTAAGCTTAGCAAATCATGAGCATCCAGCAAAGTCAATAGAACTATTCCGACAAACACCGTGGCCGAAGAAATCAACACAATAGTAACAGCGCGATTAATCGTCCCCTGGTCTATCCTCCTGTTATATACCACTACATCATCTTTTCTCTGAAGCCGTGCCCTAGTAGCAAGAAAGAGGACCGCAAAAGTAGTAGTCTTGATACCGCCACCTGTCCCACCAGGGCAGGCCCCCACAAACATAATAAACATCAGGATAAGCAGAGTCCCTGGCAAAACCTCCATCAGGTTGATAGCTGAAAACCCAGAGGTTCGCGAGACAAAACCCATGAAAAAAGCATTGGCAATACGATCAATTCCTAATCCCTGCAAAGCTGCTCCATTCTCAATTAAGAAAAAGAGTAAAGTGCCTAGCATGACAAATGCCGCAGTGCTAACTATGGCTAATTTGCTATGTAAGGTAAACTGTTGCCATTTCTTCTGTCTATAAACATCAATGATAACGAAGAAGCCCAAACTGCCCAGGATTGTCAATACAGATAAGGTCAAAACAATTAAAGCATTATGATGCAAGGGAATGAGACTGGAAAACTTATAATAATCCGCTCCAAAAAGATCAAATCCCGCATTGCAGAACCCGGATACGGCGTGGAAAAAACCATACCACGCCGCCTTTAGGGGCGGAAAATATTCCAGAAATGCGGCTGAGAGAAGCAGACCGCCAATCAATTCAATTATCAGAGTAACAGTGAGAATAAACTTGACAAGGCGGACCACTCCTCCAATGTCTTGATTATTCAGGGCTTCCTTTAGTATCACCCGTTCCCGCAGACCAATTCTTTTGCCCAGTATAAGAGCGTACAAAGTAGTAGCAGTAATTATTCCCAGACCGCCAATCTGAATCAAAGTCAAAATCACCACATGACCGGCCGGGGTAAAAAAAGTCCCGGTATCTACCACTACTAACCCCGTAACACATATCGCACTGGTAGCAGTAAAGAGTAAGTCTATGAAATTGCCGGAATTCCCCGGCTTAATTGCAAAGGGCAATGACAGCAAGGCTGTTCCGGCCAAAATTACCACAGCAAATCCAAATAAAATCAGTTGTGCAGAGGTAAATTGCTTTCGAGATTTTGCTTGTTGCACAAAACCAGTCTCCTCATTGGTTTACCTAAAAGAAAAACAGTGTTCACACACCGTTTTCCAGGGAGAAATCAAAGTCACCATAGAGTTTGAGTATCTCCAAATGTTACAATTGTCAAGCAGCTGATTCCCTATAGATTAGCTTTGGCTAATTCCGTTAACTCCGAAAAGGCCTGCGGATCACTTATAGCCAGATCGGCCAGAACTTTGCGATTAATCTCTACTCCCGCAACTCTAAGTCCGCATATCATCTTGCTGTAAGTTATCCCATTATTACGAGCCGCGGCATTAATGCGAGCAATCCACAGTCTCCGAAAATCTCTCTTTTTCAGCCTTCTATGCACATAAGCATAGTTCAAGCTCTTCATTACCTGCTGATTTGCAACCCGGTATAGCTTGGATTTACCCCCACGATAGCCTTTAGCCAGCTTAAGAATCTTATTATGTCTTCTACGGACAATTGTTCCGCGTTTTACTCTCGCCATGACAGAGCAACCTCCTCTTTATTTGTAAGGAATAAGTTTTGCGACTTTAGCGGCATCTGCTACACTCACATACGTACCCTTGCGCAATCCTCTTTTGCGTTTAGGGGATTTGCTTAAGGACAAATGGCTATGATATGCCTTAGCCCTCTTAATCTTGCCACTCCCGGTTTTCTTGAATCGTTTAGCAGCACCGCGATGGGTTTTCATCTTTGGCATTTATCCGGTATCCTCCTTTAACCAGCGTTGTTACTTACATTTTCATTTTTAGCAATATCAACTCTGGGAGCTAATATCATTACCATGTTGCGCCCTTCAACTTTGGGCTCTCTTTCAACCAGAGCAATGCTCTTTAAAGCCTCGGCCAGCTTATCACACAAGTCTCTTCCGAGTTCAACGTGAGAAATCTCGCGCCCCTTAAACATGATGGTCACTTTTACTTTGTCGCCACCATCCAAGAATTTCTTGGCATTTTTGGACTTTACCTCAAAATCATGATCCTCGATTCTGGTTCTCATCTTTACTTCTTTGACCGTTATAACCTTTTGCTTTTTTCGCGCTTCCTTGTCACGCTTGCCTTGTTCATAACGGAATTTTCCATAGTCCATCAGGCGACAAACCGGCGGCTTCGCACCGGGGGCGATTTCAACCAGATCTAACCCCTTTTCAACGGCCATCTGCAGGGCATCACGAGCGGGTACAATTCCAGCTTGCTCACCATTCTCATCAATCAATCTTACTTCCCGTACCCTGATTTCCTCATTGATTCTCCAATCCTTGCTAATAAACAATTCACCTCCAAAAAATTAAGCGGACCAAAGCCCGCTTCCTCACGAAGTATTCCTCCGCGAAAACTTGAAATGGTCTACCCTTTCAACTTGCGCTAAAGGGTGAGAAGCGTTGGGCCTCTGCTTGCCAATATTAACTTCACCGAATTTAAGGTTAACACACGTATTCGGGCCATGTCAACAGCTTATTAGCGTTATGCACCCTGTCAGAGACATGATCATTTCACCTTAAATACGCTTTTCAGAAACCTTCTCCGCCTGGGAAAGAAGGTGGTCCCTCTCAAATTAAATCAATTATGCCTATTCGCTATTTCCCCGGACAGATAAGAGACAAACTCATGTAAGCTCTGGCTGCCCGCATCCCCCTCTTTATGCCGGCGGATGGAAACAGTCCGCGCCTCTGCTTCCTTGTCTCCAACCACCAATAAGTAAGGGATTTTCTGCAATTGGCCTTCTCTAACCTTGTAGCCCATTTTTTCACTGCGAGCATCAACCTCCACCCTGATTCCCGCCATTTTCATCTGTTCAGCTACATACTTTGCGTAATCATGATGGCGCTCAGTAATAGGAATGATCCTGGACTGAATCGGCGCCAGCCAGACCGGAAACGCCCCGGCATAGTGTTCGGTAAGAATGCCAAAAAACCTCTCCATGCTTCCGAAAACCACACGGTGAATCATCACCGGACGGTGTTTCTCTCCATCCTCACCTACGTAAGTCAAATCAAAAAGCTCCGGCATCTGGAAATCCAGTTGGATAGTACCGCATTGCCAGGTCCGATCCAAAGAATCCCGGAGATGGAAATCGATCTTAGGACCGTAAAATGCACCATCCCCCTCATTAATCTTAAAGTCCATACCCTTTTCTTCCATGGCAGTTTTAAGAGCTTCGGTGGCCATTCCCCAATCCTCATCTGAACCAATGGCGTTAGCCGGTTTGGTGGAAAGCTCCACATGATAAGAAAAGCCAAACTTAGTATAAACCTGGTCGATTAAGTCAATTACTCCTTGGATTTCTCCGATTATCTGTTCCGGCAGCATAAATATGTGTGCATCATCCTGAGTAAAAGCCCGGGCTCTCATCAGCCCATGCAAGACCCCGGACATCTCATGGCGGTGAACCAGGCCCATCTCCGCCATCTTTATAGGGAGCTCCCGATAACTATGAAGGTTCTGTTTGTATACCAGCAAGGCTCCCGGACAGTTCATAGGCTTTACCGCATAATCCCCCTCGTCAATCTCCGTAAAATACATATTCTCCTGATAATGATCCCAATGTCCGGAACGCTCCCATAAAGCCCGGTTCAGAATCATCGGAGTTCTGATCTCCATATATCCCGCTTTATCATGAATTTCGCGCCAGTATTTCTCCAATTCGTTGCGGACAATCATACCTTTCGGGAGAAAAAATGGAAAGCCCGGTCCTTCGTCGAGAAGAACAAACAAACCCAACTCTTTCCCTAATTTGCGGTGATCACGCTTTTTGGCTTCCTCCAGCTTATAAAGATAATCCTCCAATTGATCTTTTTTGAAAAATGAAGTTCCATAAATCCTCTGTAGCATTTTGTTTTTCTCATCACCACGCCAGTAGGCCCCGGCAAGATTCATTAATTTAACGTTCTTGACCTTGCCGGTGCTGGACAAATGAGGACCCGCACATAGATCCACAAAATCACCCTGACGATATATGCTTATGATGGAGTCCTCAGGCAAATCTTCAATTAATTCAACTTTATACTTTTCACCTGATTCGGTGAAAAGCTGAATAGCTTCCGAACGATTCAATTCACAGCGGATGAGGGGTAAATCACTCTTGATAATTCTGGCCATCTCCGCCTCAATTGCTTCCAGAGCATCAGGTCCCAACGACTCACTTAAATCAAAGTCATAATAAAATCCTTTTTCAATAGCAGGGCCAATGGCCAAAGCAACATCAGGATAAAGGTTTTTTACCGCCTGTGCCATAACATGAGCAGAAGTGTGCCGATATATATTTAAAGCCTCCTCATCCCTGGAAGTCAATATTTCCAAATATCCATCTTCATTTAAGTTCGTGTTTAAATCCAGCAATCGGCCATTAAAACGACCCGCCACTGCTTCTTTAGCCAGTTTACCGCTTATCTCCCGGGCGATATCAATGATTGGAGTTCTATCAGGGAACTCCTTGATCGTTCCATCCTTTAAGCTAATATTCATAATTAATCCTCCTAAGGAAAGATAAGAAGAATCCCCAACTGAACCAGGCCGATAATAAATCCTAAAACTCCCCCCAGGATTTCTATCCGGTTTAGCTCCTTGGAGGCTACTTCCTTGACTAACTTTTCCATTCGCGTCACTTCAAAGGACATTACCCGCTGCTTGACAATCTCATTCACCCTGATCTCACGGGTCAATTTTTGGCCGGCATTCTCAACCACCTGATCCACAATAATCCCGGCTTCTTTAATAATAATGCCTTCCACCGCATCTGAAAGAACACGGATAAGATACTGAGGGATCAATGACGGAATGACCTCTTCAATTCTTTCTCTAACCCGTCCCGATACTATAGCCACCATTTTAGCCTGCATTTCCGGGGTGCTGATCTGCTCCACCAAGTCATCCATAGACAGCAATTCTCGTTCAACAATTTCCCCGATTTTTTCGGCCATTTCTGCCTGGCGGCTTGGAATAAGTCCTTGAATCTTAATACCCAAAATGCTGATGGGATCTCGGGGATGAAACAACATCCGTATGGCCACCACATTGGTTAAATATCCGATAAAGGCGCTAATTACAGGGATAACCAACAAGCGGACCATATTATTCACCTACTACTTCTGATCCATTCACTAAAAATATAACAAATTCTTGATAAACCTGCAATTATTCCGAAATCTTCTCAAATCATACCTGCCCGGACAAACACAAAAAAGGTTCTGTTCCCGTGAGCAGAACCTTATCTATATTTCCCAATTGTGTTTCGCGGGGTCT
>Ga0123334_1005042_pt1 | contig 12984 bp, 6 predicted proteins | sample BiotimSIPDNA_FD_89706 | JGI IMG/M metagenome (GOLD analysis project Ga0123334, IMG submission 89706) | Anaerobic biogas reactor microbial communites from Washington, USA - Biogas_R1 time_0 SIP DNA | ecosystem: Engineered > Bioreactor > Anaerobic > Unclassified | place: Washington, USA | collected... | reverse complement strand
CGGACAGGGGCGGACAGGGTCGGACAGGGTCGGACAGGGTCGGGCAGGGTCGGACAGGGTCGGACAGGGTTGGACAGGGTCGGACAGGGTCGGACGAATCATTCATAATTCATCATTCAGTATTCATAATTCATGTGACGGCACTCGGGTGTTCGTGTTCAGGATAAGATGCGTTGCATCGTAGTTCTGAGAAGGGATCATGGTTGGTTTTCTTCGACTTGACAATTCAGGTTGTTTAGGATTCGTGCCATGAACCAGGCTTTTTTGCTTGGGTTTGGCACGTCCCTGTCGAAGGGGAGATTAAGGAAGATGATATGCCTGTCGCTGCTTTTCCAGATGGCGTCTCGTCCCCCGTTGATCGATGATGCCCATTCATTGCCCGTGATGAAGGTGAATGTTGGACTGTATGTCGAACCCCATTGGAGATCTGCCGTTGTGATCCCCTTGTAGATGTCTTGGTCATCGGTGAAGTACAGCTGCCCTTTTGGCGGTGTTGGCATGATGTCAGGTACGGAGCCTGTCAACGCCTTGGCAAGTTTTGGCAGGATGTCCTGCCTTGGGTTGAACACGATGACATTCTTGAAGCCTTCGGCTTTTTGCACGATGTGTTCCAAAGACCATTTTTGGAAGGCATCTCCTGTTACGATCAGCGTATTTGCGGGTTTGTTTCCCGTGGTCATTGGGCGTAGGTCATGGCTTGCGAAGTCATCGTCGTTTCCGCCGAGGATTTCAGCGGAGTTTTGCATTGGCAAGTGCTTGTATGCGAGGATGTTATTGAGTAGTTTGCCAGCTTGTCGGAGCTTTTTCCAGTTGTCTAGGAGGTGGAGATGGTTGACGATGATCGCGCCACTTCCGTAGCGTTGTTCCCAGAGGAGCATTTGCTGGAGGTGTGCGTCGGAATCGACAATGGGGATGATTGTTCCCCGTTGTGTTTTGATCGCGGATTGGGTGGCGACGGTCAGGTCGTCGTTCCAGTACTTGAGTTCCAGTTCGTCGATGGATTGCAGGATCGGATGATCCTTTGTTCTGAGGAAGCCCTGGCAGGTCAAGGCATCGGGGGACGTGAATGTGGCTTGCCCCGGGAGAAACGAGGATTTCCAGGTCCGTTCAAGCACGACGAGGTTGCCGCCGCCGGCGACGAATCGAGCCAGGTCGCTTGCGTGCTCCAGAAGGCGTTCTTCGGGCATGTCAGGCAGGACGATCAGCGTTGACGAGGCGGAAGCGGGCAGGGGGAAGTCGATGCGTTGGACGTTGAATCCGCAGGTGCTTGCGAAGTCATGGAATCGCTTGTCGTCGCCTAGTGCCATGATCGTTTGGTTTGATTTTGGCATCGGTGTCTCGGGCGTGATCCTCAAGGTCGTCTCGTCCTGATGAATCAGTGTCCCGGTCAGATTTCGGAGTTCGGTTTTTAGAGTCGCATTAACGGGTTTGTCCCTGTGTGGGATGGGGAGTTCCAGTGGGAAGAGCACCACGTCGCAGGGTGGGATGTTGACCTTTCGTGTGATGAGCGTGGCGCCGTCAAGCTTGACGGCAAGGGTTCCTTCAAAGGGGTATCCGCTGTCTTCGAACAGCGCAAATTGGCGGGTTTCGGTTGTGCCGGCAATGACGACAGGTTGGGGGAAGACTGGGTAGGCTCCCGCATTGGCGAATTCCTTTGTCAGGAGTTGGACGAAGATGGAGTCGAGCCCGATGTAGAAGATGTTCGGGCTGATCATGGCGATATTTTGTTCCCGTTCGGCGCGTGCATGGAATGTCCAGATTCGTGCCAGTCTTCGATATGCCTTGTCCCTTGCGCTTTCGTTGCCGTCCTTTGCTGCGTAGAAGTCGCGGAGGGCAGGTTCGCCGTAGTGGAGGCTGGTGTCTTTCAGGCCGGGGATCAGTTCTTCGCCGTAGAGGATTGGCTTTTTGCCGATTGGATTGAACGTTGTGATATTGTGCTTGTAGTTCCTTTGGAGCAGTTGTTGTGGGTTTCTTGTCCAGTACAGCCTTGTCGGGATGCCAGCACCTTCCGCTGGATAGTGTATGTTGACCAGGTCGAGTTTTCCGTTTGCGTCTCCGAAGCCGCTATGCTGGACGGGGCGGCGTGAAGGATCGTTTTCGTGGATGAGTTCCTGCATGTTGACCAGGAAATCCATGGTTGCTTGTGGTCGTGGCGAGATCCAATGCTCGAATTCGTTGGAGCCTGACCAGATGACGATCGAGGGATGGTTGCGCAAGTGGCGGACGAATTCGACGGCGTGGTCCAAGGACGCTTGCGTGGCGGGACGATGGCTGACGGCGGTTTCGGCGATAAGCAGGAAGCCGGCTTCGTCGGCGGCATCGTAGAAATCGTCCGGGAAGGGCTGGCAATGCAATCGGCCGATGTTCATCCCAAAGGTCATCAAGGTCTGATACAGCTCCTTGGGTGGCAAGGACTTGCCATGAAATCGAGTCTTGTACATCCATTCGCCGCGATGCGCCCAGGGACCTTTCAAACGGATCGGACGACCGTTCAAATGAATGTTGGTTCCGACGATTTCAACGAACCTGTACCCGAAACGGACGCTGAACGGCGGACTTGAATCAAGCGTGGCTTGGGCAACATACAGGTTCGGCTGCCCAATATCCCATAACGCAAGCTCGTCGTTGACGGCGAACTCATGCCTGATTGTCTTGATGTCTGAAACCTGGAATTGCATCGAAGCCTGGAAAATCTGCTTCCCGTTTAAATCGTTGATACGGAAGTCTAGCTTGTCTTCGCACGGTTGTCCCGTCTGGTTGACGATGGTTGCGTCTATGATGAGCTTGCCCCGCAAGGGCGAGACCGCCAAGTCCGAAATTCGGAGCGCTTGGACTTGGCGCAGGGTGGGTTGCTTTGTGATGCCTCCGGTGAATCGCGTCATTGCGCTGGTTGGGAACAGGGTTTTGCCATCGGGAGCCAGTGCGGAAGTCAGGTGTTCTTCGGTCTTAATCAATAGCTCAGTGGGTTGGTTGTTTTGCAGGTAATCGGTGATGTCAATCGTTTGTGGGAGGAATGTCTCCACGTACTTTTTGACAATCCTTTTATTGACGAGGATCGTTGTGACGTATCCAGCTGGCGGCATTTCCAGGAGGATGCGCTGATCGTTGTTTCTCTGTGCGCTGATTTGCGCCCGATAGGCGAAACCATAGGCTTGCTCGGTTGGGATTTTGCAAGGGTTGAGTCCAGGATGGTCTGCGTTCCTGTGGATGTCTGGCAATTCCACCATAGCCCAGTTGTCGTCAAAAGAGGTTTGATCCAATTCCTCTTTTGAGTTGAGTTGCCTGGCGTGGAATTGATTGAGGACAATCGACTCGTTCTGGAGGTTGTACTCGGGGATCGGCCCCGGCGGTGGGAGCTTGCGGGCTTCGACGATTTGGGGCTTGGATAGGGGGATTTCGCCGACCGGTTCGTCGCCGATGGCAACTGCGGCAAGCTGCAACCTCCAGTAGTCCTTGGGCTGAATGTTGAACTTGAAGCGTAGAAATCGCTGGGGTGAATCGATGTTCAGGTCGAATCGATGCATGACATAGCCGCCTTCGAAATCCTTGATGAATTGTCCCGTTTTTGGCAGGGGTGTTAGGCGGAAGATTTTGCCGTCCGTTGAGCTTTCGACAAGAAGCTTGGTCGTGGCGTCCTCAATGGTTTTGCCGTGTGAGAAGATTAGCAATCCGACGTGCTGGAAGTTTCCAACATGCGAGTTCCTGGCGTCGAGTGTCGCGGTTCCATTATGTTCAGTGGTGACGAATCGTAGCGGGATTCCCCGTTGTCTTGAGCGGAAGTCTTCTCGCCTGACGCCCTTGAGTTGCCAGAGTCCTGGCGTCTCCAGGTCGATTCTTGCCCATTCCGCCAAGGTTGGCAAGGCGGTTAGGATTACCATGACTGCGAGCAGGAACTTTTGGATTGGTTTTGGCATTGTCGGTTACTTTTCCAGCGTAAATGTATCAAGCCAGTTGACGCCATCGCTGAATCGGATGTTATTGGCGCAACGTATGGCGTATTCGGGGATATCGATCAGTTCTGGTGCGGGATCTGGGAATGCGAGTCCCAAGTCGTATTCTCCGGCAGGCATGTCGTTGGGGAGGGCGAATGAGTTTTTAAGGATGTGGCAGGCGCCGAATCCTGCCCAATAACGGATATCAACGTCAAACTTGAATTTCAGTGTCGAGGGTTGGCGCTTGTGCTTGAGGACAAGGTATGGCGATCTTGGGTTGACGGGTGCGGAGAATCCCAGGTTCTTCAGGTTGATGGTGACTTCCAGCGGCGAGTCGGCGGTGGCGGATTCGGTGAAGTCCATGGATTCAAGCACGAATCGGTAGCCCAAGTGGTCGCGAATGTACTCGTAGTAGCTTCGCCAGACGAATTTCCCTTGCGCGTCGAGGAAGTATTCTTCTTGGTATGGGAGGTTGTTGTCTCGCAGGAAGATTGGGTCGACGGGGACTGATTTCCATACGTCGATCGAGTAGTTGGGTTCGCCTTCGAAGAGTTGGTTTGCGTGGACGATTCCGAAGGTGTCGTAGTGGAATTTTGCGAGCAGCCTTGCGGAGTCATGGGGGAGCGCCATGCCCGAGAGGTCTCTCCAGAAGAGTTCGCCGTCCATCGGGAGGAATCGTCCTTCGTCCATCAGGTATTGGAATTCTTCTTCCTTGCTGATGAAGCTGTCATGTCTTCCGAATGTTCCGCCATGGCTTGGTCCTGCGAGGAAGCCGTCGTTGAAGTGTCCGATTCGTGCCTGGGGGAGATTTGAGTAGGCTTCAGTTTCGTCCAAAGGCGTCGTCCCGAAGATTGACATCTTAAGCGCCGGGTATCGCATCATCGTTGTACGAGTAGGCGGGATGGCGTCCAGCACGGTGGCCATCAGGTCCTTTCGGAAGGAGACGTCCGCGTGCAACTTGTGGTAACTATTGTGGAATTCGCCGAATTTCCCTACGAATCCAGTCTGCAGGACATAGATGACATCGGCATATTTATGGATGAGCGGCTTGAGTTGTCCGATGTGCTTGAGGGTAGTATTTGCCGTAGGACCGCTGATTGACGGCGAAAGTTCGTAGGCGAATCTAAGGAGTGCCTTGACCTTTGTTTCCCGGAGCTTGAGGAAGAACTGCTCGATGTCGTCGAGTTTTTCTTGCGGGATTGGTCTTCCGTCGGCATAGTTCATCAGGAAGCAGTACGACTGCATGATTGTCATGCCGTCATAAGCGAAGAAATCGATTTCGTCCTGCCATTGTGCATGTGAGAATTCGATTGCATCGAGTCTATTTCCCCTGATCAGGTGCGGCACTCCTGGGATATCGATGTTTTGGAAGACCGGCTTGAGCGATCGTCCGTCCAGCTTGTTTTGCTTTGTATGGACGGAGCAAGTTCCTGCGATTTCTCCAGGGATGTTGCTGAAATAGATTTCGTTACGGAAACCTCTTTCCGGGTTTGCGATGGCTCGCCGTCCGTGGAGGTCGTCTGGTCGAATCGGGTTGAACTGGATTGTTTTCATTGTTTTTCCGGGGTTGTGGGTGGTGATTGTGGGGGAGGACTTTAGTTAGTTTAGCGTATGGAATGCGGTTTGGCAAAGGAGCATGATGGAAATTGGCGTTGTCGTCACCGATTGCCTATACAGTCAAGTTCAGGTATATTATTTTAAGTTGAGAGGGTTCCACAATTGTCGTTTCAGCAAGGATTTTCACTTCGATGGTTACTGCGGTTGTATTTTGTTTGCTCACAGGAGTGTTTTGGACGTTTTTGGCGATTGCGATCAGCCTGAGCGCGGACAAGGATTTCGACTTGCCGGCATACGGGTTGCTCCAAACTTCGCTGACTGCAGTATTTGCATTTGTAGCGTACGCTGAACCGAGTCGTTGCGAGCTTCGCGGAACATTGATCGTATGTGCATTGGTTTTGACTGGCGCCTTTGTCAATTCCTGGACGCAGATTGTGATCAAAAAGTTGATGGTTAGCGGGAATCATGGTCCTGTATGGACGCTTGCCCAGGCGTCGCTAGCGGTTCCGTTTGTAGTTGGTGTTGTGTTTTGGCATGACAAGGGGACGGTGACGCAATGGATTGGCACTGCGTTGATTACGGTGGGTGTTTTGTCTGTTGCCCGTGGAAACGGGACCGGAAAGGGGTTTCATTGGCTGTCCCTGGTTCCCTTCGTGCTGGTTGGATTGATCCAAAGCATGTATGCGATACCATCCCGCCTGGAGGGTGTCTTGGGCGGCGTTGCCGATGCCGGGAATTTGCGTCCTGCGTTGGCGTCCTTTGGCGGTGCCTTGGGTTGGTTGTCCGTTGTTTTGCTTCGCAAGTCCCCTTGCCGCTGGACTCGGCGGTTGGTGATATTGGCGGTATTGATGGGTATTTCGCAGACGGTATCCCTGAAGCTCTTTTTCGTGAGTTTGGACAAGATGACGAGTTGCGGATTGGGGAATGCGAGCATTCCGCTGATTGTCGGCACAAACATCTTTTTGTTCACGGGCTACAGGTACATTCGTTGCTCCGAGCGGATGAAGCGGCTTGAGACGATGGGGATAACATTGATTCTGCTGGGGATTCTATCCATATCATTGACCTGCGCGCTGTGAATTCTCCAGTGAACGGATTATATTATTAGGTTTGCAATTTCATCAATTCCATCTGATTCAGGAGGTAGCAATGTCAAGCAACAATCCAGCCCAAATTGCCGCTCGCATACGCGAATTGCGCGAGATTTTAGAGGTCAGCTCGGCAGAGGTGTCGTCGAAGCTCGGGATATCCGAAAGCGACTATCTTGACTACGAGAGCAACAGGAAGTCGATCCCCATCAGTACATTGTATGAGTTGGCGGATTTGTTCAACGTTGATTTCACGGTCTTGTTGACCGGCGAAGATCCCCGCATGGGCGACTACTGCCTGGTCCGTGCCGGCCAGGGCGTTGATATCGACCGCTACCCAGGATACAGCTTCCAATCCTTGGCATACAACTTCAAGAATCGCATCATGGAGCCGATGCTTGTGTGCCTTGAGCCACGTGAAAGCGAGGCGGATGAAGCGAGCCTGGTGACCCATGGGGGCCAGGAGTTCAACCTTGTGGTGGAGGGGAAGGTCAAGGTCGTGGTTGGCAAGCACGAATTCATCTTGAATTGCGGCGATTCATTCTACTTCGACCCGCGCATCCCGCACGGCCAGCGGGCAGTCGGCGGTCCCGCCAAGCTCATCACCATCATTTCGAAGGACGAAAAGTAAGCCGTCCTTCCGATTTCAGTTTCACTTTTTCAAAGGCAGATCTTGTATTATGTTAGAGAGATTTTTACCGCGTCAAGATTTTTCATCCTACGAGGATTTCAAGGAAAACTACCGTGTCGTGGTGCCGCCCGGATTCAATTTCGGGTACGATTGCGTTGATGCATGGGCAGAACAGCAAGATGACAAGCCCGCATTGGCATGGATCAATGACGAGTCGGAAGACGTGATGGTCTATTCCTTTGGCGACCTCAAGAGAATGTCCAACCAGGCGGCGAATTTCTTTAAGTTCCACGGAATCAGAAAGGGCGACACGGTGATGCTCATCCTGAAGCAACGGGTGGAAGTGTGGGTGGCGATGATCGCATTGCACAAAATCGGCGCCATTGCCATCCCGGCTACGTTCTTGCTTACGCCGAAGGACATCGTCTATAGGGCGCAGTCGGCAGACATAAAGATGATCGTGACGGTTGACGACGAGGAAATCGTTGGACACGTCAACGATGCAATGCCCGAATGCCCTACCGTCAAGGCGCTGGCGGCAGTTGGCGACAACATCCCGCAAGGATGGATCGATTTCAGGCGCGAAGTGGCGGCGCAATCGACGGATTGGGCGAAGCCGACCGGCGACGAGTACGCAGGCGGACGCGACATTATGTTGCTGTACTTTACCTCAGGCACCGCGAGCCAGCCGAAGATGGTGATTCACGACCACACGTTGCCGCTGGGGCATATCGTCACCGCCAAATACTGGCAGCGTGTCGAAGAGGGGACTCGGCACCTGACCGCGTCTGATTCCGGCTGGGCCAAGTTCGCATGGGGAAAGATCTACGGTCAATGGATGTGCGGCGCGGTGATTGCGGCGTACGACCAGGAGCAGTTCAAGCCCGCCAAGTTCCTGGCCGCCATCGAGAAGCTGGAGGTCACCACATTCTGCGCACCGCCGACCATCTTCAGGTTCCTGATCAAGGAAGATCTGTCCAAGGTGGATTGGTCACGGGTCAAGCAATGCTCCATCGCAGGTGAACCGCTCAATCCTGAAGTCTATAACCAGTGGATGAAATTGACAGGATTGCCCCTGGTGGAAGGATTCGGGCAAACTGAAACCTCCGTGCTGATCGCCAATTTCCAGCCATGGATTCCAGTAAAGCCAGGCTCGACGGGGAAATTCTCGCCAATCTTCGACCTTGCCTTGCTGAATGAAGACGGCATTCCCTGCGAAGACGGTGAACAAGGAGAGATCGTCATCAGAAACGCCGAACGTGAGCGCCCCGTAGGGCTCTTCAGGGAATATTATCGGGCGCCAGATGCAATGGAAAAAACCTGGATTGGCGGAGACTACCACACGGGCGACATGGCGTGGCGCGATTCGGACGGGTACATCTGGTTCGTCGGACGCAACGATGACGTAATCAAGTGCTCGGGATACAGGATTTCGCCGTTCGAGGTTGAGTCCGCCTTGATGGAACATCCATCTGTACTGGAATGCGCGGTGACTGCGGCTGACGATCCCGTCCGAGGCCAAGTGGTGAAGGCGACCATCGTACTGGCACCCAATCGTGGTTACGAGCCAACCCCGGAACTGGCCAAGGAACTCCAAAACCACGTCAAGCAAACGACGGCGCCATACAAGTACCCGAGAATCGTCGAATTCGTCGATCAGCTGCCTAAATCCATATCTGGCAAGATCCAGCGCGGTCAGATTCGCAAGAATGACGCTGCCAAGTCTGGGTGAGTCTTTTGTGGGGCTTGTGGGGATTCAGTCTTTTCGACCGATCAAGGAGATGGAAAAGTTGACTTCCTGTCCTGGTTTGATATCGAAAGGCCGATTGCCCGGTTCGCCTGGCTGGTTGCCATAGTGGGATCGGAATACTTCCAAGGCATAGACCTTGCCTGTGCCGAGATGATTGTCACGGGAATTCATCCAGATAAAGGCATCGTTGAGCTGTGGATCAAGCTTCCAGGTGAAGCCGGCTTGCTTTTCAGGGTTGAATACCCCGAGATAATGGTCGTTCAAGGGCACCGAACGCAAAAAGTACACGGGCTTGTTCAGGTCGAACACCGTCGTTGGCAGGGTCAATGTGGTAGGTACTTCTAGGGTGTCGCCCTGCCGCCCGTCGCCGATGGAAGGCATGAGCCGCCCCCGCCAGTTAAATTGGTGATGAGTCGGGTCATCCGAGACATATTCCGTAGGAAAAACATTTCTGATGCTGTAGTCGATCTTCAATTCCGGCGAGCCTGGCACGATGCTCATCACCCGCGAAATGCGGAATTGGCCGCTCCGAACCAGCATCGAGGCCTCCAGAGCAAGGCGGGTTTCCGAGATCTCCTTGACGCTGAGATTCCAGTCCACTGCGGATTCCGGCAGGAGTTCCAGGCCGGCGTCCGCGTAGCCGCCGATGTCAGGCAGATTGTGATGGGAGAAATTCTGATGCTGCTTGCTGGCTCGGATTTTTAGCGGCAGCGTCTTGGCAAGGTCGCCGCAATACAGGGTTTCCGTGCCCCTGACTTTGAAGGAGATGATCCGCCCGCCCAATTCCAATAGGGTGAATTCAATCTGGTCATTGGCTATCCTGAAACCGAATTTTCCCTCCAGGTTGACCGGTTCGAACCGCAGCGGACCGGCTACCGCCGGCTTTGCCTGGGCAAAGGATTCTGCCATGTCCAGGTAATAGGTGGCACGTCCGTACAGCTGCTGTTCATACATCAACTGCGCCTGGGCACGCACAGCAGTTAGCAGTGCGTTGTCCGTGGGAGGCGGGGTTGACAACCGGGCGGCAATCAGACGTTTCTGCGCCTCGGCCAGCAATCGGGAGCACGCCTCCCGATCTGCCTGGGTATAGTTGCCTGAGGCGTGCGCCTGCAGGAACGCCCGCTCGGCGTCGGTGGACTGAGAGGATTTCTCCATTTTGTCAGCGAGTTCTTCGAGCTTCTGCAGGTTGGGGTCGCGTTTGAGGACGAAGCGGCGGTTCAGCTTGCGGGTTCGGCCCTGGTGTTCGATTCCCACCGCAATGATGTTCTCGCCCAGGCGGGTGAGTTCACAGTCGGCCTGCAGGCGTCCGCCCTGGATCACTCCAGCGGGCTTGCCTGCGATGGCAACCTTGGCGCCAGCAGGCGCCAGGACGGTAAACTGTACCCGTGAGATTTCAGTGGCGCTGTTTTCCGGTGGATTGGTGCAGACCAGTGCCACCGGGGCTACCTCGAAGTCTTCGATCTCCGTGGCGATTTTCTCCCTCAGGGCATAGAGAAGATTGCTATCGTTGACGAAGCCGAATGGCAGTTCCGGTAGCAGTTCCTGCATCACTTCGGCAACCCGTGCCCGACCATGCCCGGGGAAGTGCCGATCGACTTTCGCTTCCAGCAACTTCAGGTAATCGACATCGTCCAAGCCTTCGCGGATTTGCGCCAGGCGTAGGGTTGGCACAAGGCCTCCTCCCGGGCTCAAGGCCGGGAAGAGCGTGGTATTGTGTCCGTTGCCATAGGTCTTTTCCAAGTCGGTCCATGGGTTGACCTCCGGTCCGGGCGTGGCAGTCATCTGCCAAGACAGTCCTCCTTCGCCGTCATTGGCATAAATCTGCCAGGCAAAGAGGCGGTTTTTGATATAGTTATGATGGTCGAGCGGATGCGGCCAGTTGTAATACCAGGTTTCCCGTCCCCGCTGCAGCTCGGGATTTACCATGCCGAAATCGAAAGGCACTGCGAAAACAGTAAAGTGAGGCAGTTTCGGATCGACCGCATGGGGTGTGAAGAAACGGAATTCCGGCGCCTGGCGTTTGATTTCACCGGTTAGGCGGTTCAGTTCCTCATAGACCTTGACCGCCGGTTCGTCATAGATATAGCAGAAATAGCGCAGTTGAGGCGGGAAGGCTTCAAGCCAATGCTCATGGAGCTGGCGGGCATACTGCCCAGCCAGATTGCGGGCCCGCTCGGAAAACAGGGGCTCGCCGAACACGGTTTGTTTGCCGTCACTAAACCAGCCGCTGTTGTCACCCAGCATCCCAAGAATAGGCACGGTAAAATTGCAGATGCCGAACTTCTGCCATTGCCGGAACACAAAGGCGTCGAAATTGCTCCAATCGGTCACCCGAAGGGTCTCGCCCTCGATGTCATATTTTGGCGCCGGCGGTTTGATGCACTGGTTGCCGTTGATGCGATGATCATGCAGTATCGCCGAGACATCATCAGCGATTTCCTGGACGCTGCGGCTATCCTTGTAGTCATGGATGATATGCCCGACAAGGGCATAGAAGAAGGTGCGCAGCCAAGCCGTCTCGGGCAGGGTGAAAGAGCGGACTCGCAGCTGCAACGGCACTTCGGCCAGGATTTCTTCGCCCGAACGCAAGGTCAGGTTGCCGCGATATACCCCGGGAGCCGCAGTGGCAGGCGCATACAGCTTTATGAAAAAAATCGTATTCTTTCCAGCTTTGGCATCGACAGGCTGTGCCGGTATGATCGGGTCGGCCAGCTCGCCCTTCAAAGTCGGATTGTCAGGATTGCGCATGGGCACAAACTTCAAAATGCCATAGCTCTGCAACTCTGCCGGGATGGTGCCGGCGGAACCCTTCAGGTCAGAGAAATGCAAGGTCAGCTGAGGCACATCCTGCTTCGGGGTCAGCACCAGCTGGAAGGGTTCACGTTCATTGGCGGCAAGGCTCAGCTCGACTGCCGAACGTTTAGGCACTGCCTCCGGGATGCCAACCGCATCGACCCGCCGGAAATTGGACTGCTTCCAAAGCGTCCCGACAGGAAGTTCCGCAAGAATGCCGGCCCCGGCGGCAAGATTGACCTCCGGAGCCCCGGTGCTGACCGTAACGCGAATGTCATCGACGTAGATCTTGTAGGGTCCGTCGGTGAACCACAGCGTGGCCGACATTTTGACAGTCCCTACCGGAGGATAGAAATCAATCTTAAGCTGGTGCCACTTGCCGGGAGTGCCGTCGGCACTGGGGAATCGGTACTTGTGGCTACCGTCCGCCATCGTGAAGGCGACCCGCCCCGAAACCCTGGTCCGAGGACCTGCGGCCGCGATGAAATAGCGGAAGCTGAACTGGTATTTAGCCCCGGGAACTACGGGAAGGATATCGCGCCTGGTGTTGATTTCATGCCCGGCGAGCTTGGTTTCCAACAACAAGGCCTTCTCGCCGGCAAAGACTTTCTCGCTTTGGACACGTTCGGAGTGGGCGGCCTCTTGAGGAGGGATGTTTTTCCTGGTTGAATCGTGCAGCATATGGTGAATATACAGGGATTGTTTATAGGACTGCTCGAAATCTCCGCCTGGAGTCAAAAGCGTTTCGGCAGCGGCAAACCCCACGAGAATGGCGAACAGAGTGGCTGTAAGGATCGGTTTCTGCATCATGTGGCTCCTGTTTGCAGGCATTTATGTTCTTGGCTAAATAACAATCCTATGATAAAATAAGTGGTTCCCCACTACTTTTCCAAATTCATCCAGGGATAATTTAATCGCTAAACAATTCCGGAACTGTTACCTTTATTTTTGAAAAACTCCCATGGATTTTTTTTGTGATGTTATTTGCATTTTTCATGAGTTGATATAAAGTAATTTTTGGTTTTCAGAAGTGCGGGCGTAGCTCAGTTGGTAGAGCGCCACCTTGCCAAGGTGGCTGTCGACGGTTCGAGTCCGTTCGCCCGCTCCACTTTTGGATATTCTGCAGATGATGCGGGCGTAGCTCAGTTGGTAGAGCGCCACCTTGCCAAGGTGGCTGTCGACGGTTCGAGTCCGTTCGCCCGCTCCAGCGTCATCAATCATGCGGGCGTAGCT
>Ga0123334_1005040_pt1 | contig 12987 bp, 8 predicted proteins | sample BiotimSIPDNA_FD_89706 | JGI IMG/M metagenome (GOLD analysis project Ga0123334, IMG submission 89706) | Anaerobic biogas reactor microbial communites from Washington, USA - Biogas_R1 time_0 SIP DNA | ecosystem: Engineered > Bioreactor > Anaerobic > Unclassified | place: Washington, USA | collected... | reverse complement strand
TCCCGAATTTCCGGGAAAAATAAGGATACATTTTGTCAAGCACACGGGTGTCAACAGGTGTTGTAGCACAGTAGTCTAAATATATTGGTAGTTTTATTGAATCTGAAGGATTATTTGCCATAAACATTACACTCTCAAAAATACCACTCTGTCATGATGGTAATGTAAAAAGAAATTTAAATATCTGCTGTTTTTGTTTTGGAGATATAGTCTCCCAGGGCAATGTCTGGAGCGCTTTTTCAACCGTTTCGTTATCGAGTTTTTCGTTTATTCCCGATACGGTTGTTTGCCAGCGGTGCCAGAGTTTCCGTTCGAAAAACGGTTTTGCTGCAACCGCAAGAACTCCTACCAGTGTGCCAGGAAGCGGCCATAGCGAAAAGGTAACCAGACTGATTGCAATCGATATGGGAACGGCTATACCCACACAAAGTGATACGGTGCTGTTAAGCAGATGACTGGAACTGATGGAGGAAAGTGTTGCTGCAATCACAGCACGAATAACGGCATCCTCCTTTTTAACTGCACACTGCACGGGCAGGAGCTTTAACATACCATTTAATGTAGATTTTGGAATCATTTTCATCATGGTGATCGATTTGATGTATAACTCAAGATCAAGTTCGTTTTTTTTCCACAGGTCAAGAAGCTCGTCACTCCAGATTTTAATAACACGGCAATCAAGATAAATAAATGTAACAACAACAGCAGGAAGGAGAAAAATAGCGCAGAGCGGTTGCCAGGAAAAGGTTACTATTGATACTATCGCTGCGATTGCAACAATTGCGACAACAACAATGATAGTATTACGATAATGTCGTGTACGTCGCTCTATTGTCCTCAGGGTCCGGTCGATTGAGTGCTTGACGGGATTGACAGGTGACAAGAGTTTGTTTTCAGGCATCCAGAGTTCCGGTTTGTTGTTGATAACAGTCGTACTTCTAATGTTGCAAATTGAATAGTTATGTACAGGCAAAAATACTATCTACAAGGATAATTCTGGTATCTCTTTTTATACTAATTTAGTCCCGATTATTCGGGAATGGTACGTACTCACTGTTGATTTCTATAATTGTCCATATATCTGGGCAGAGTGCCGTGAGAAAAACTTATGATGAATAATCTGGCTGGATGTATGGTGGCAATTTAAATAATCACAAGTGACAGGCCATACAATGTTGCATTTGTTTGCTTTATCACACAAATAAAGGGCGCCCCGTGCGTCACGTTTTTATGAAATTTTTTCATTTGTACAAAGCTACAAACCGATCGCATCGTACTTTCACAAAAAAGTTATGATACCATTAGTTCTCTAATGCTTATCCTGAGATTGCCAAAGAAAACAGGTTTACTACAGCAAAGTATGATGGTAATTTACACAATCACAAGTATTCAGTCGGGATATGTTTTAGCGATAATATCCTGATAATAATTTTTATCTTCTTTCCTGCGCCATTTATCCCCTCTGTTCTTCCAAAGAGCAGCTAAACCGAGTAATGACAATGGATCATCTGCGATCAGTTCGACATTATCTTTTTGTGCGCACCAAAGACCTAGTTTATCTTCATTTTCTTCATCTGGTAAGATACTGATTTTAAACCCTAAATCAACTAGGACAATAAGTGCAGGGTTGTAAGTGTTTGGTGCATCTCCAATTCGTATTTGATTATTCATATTAACTACATCCTTTAATCTTATCTGCAGGAATTTCTCCCTCGATTAAGACTTCATTATTCCGTTTCATATTAGCCATTATATCATTTGCCTGTCTTCTTATCTTACTTTTTGGGTGAGCACTAATTATATCTCTAGCCTCTTCTGGAGTAATCATCCTGATTTTTCCTGCACTAGCAAGTTCCGTGAGATCTGCATTACTCACCTTAACTGCTCTACCAAAAAATTCGGCACCACGATCGCTGGCTGTACCCCTTGATTTTTTCGTAGAAAAAGATGTAAGACTCCCATCTCCACTTTCATTCACATGATTAATTATCGATTCTGCAGTAACACCTTCTGATCGAGGTTGACCAATACTTTCGCCTCTTCGATAATTATTATCACCTCGAAAAAGATACCCTTGTTCATCACTTAATCCGAACCTATCAAATTTTATTATTGGATTTTCAACATACTTATATTCATTCAATCCCCCCGCCAATCCAATCGGATCCTTACATAAAAACTGCCCCACCTCACCATCATAATACCTGAACCTATTGTAACATAATCCGCTTTCATCATCGAACCACTGTCCCTGGAATCGTATCTGACAATCAATCTCATTTACTCCTGTTCTATCAACAAGTCCCCACGACTTATGTACTACAGACCAAACTATTTTTCCCGCTTCATCCACCATCTCCCGCGGAGTCCCGAGGTGGTCGGTAATTACTGAATAGAATTTGTCATTTTCTATTTTTCCAAGGGGCCTGAAAGAACTTTGCTCAAAAAGCCAGGTAATCGGCTCAGATTCATTTACTAAATGGTGAATAACAACATTCCCATACCATACAAATTGCTCAGTTTTCTCAGAACCTTTTTTTGAAATACGTCGACCTAATGCATCATACGAATATTCCCACACCTCTCCATCAGGTTTTGTAACCGTTTTCAGCTGATCCCGCTCATCCCAGGTGTAAATCCACTCATGGGGTGAAGATGTGGATGCTTGTTCAATTTTTCTTATCCGTCGACCATTGTTATCATATTCGTACTTTGTATCACCAGAACTCTGGAGCTGATTACCTGCACCATAGGTACTCAGGATCTCCTCGCTTCCGGAAATTTTCTGTACCATGTTCCCGGTACTGTCATACGCGAACTGTTCACTCTCACCCTGTGATCGTAATGCCTTAATCAGCCTCTGTGCGGGATCGTAGACATACTCCGTCTTTCCCCAGAAACCATCATTTATTGAAGTTAACGAACCGGCATTGTCATACCGGTAACTTCTGCTCACCGCAATATTACTTTTTGTTCCTGCTGACAGATCATCTGATAAACTGAGTGCATACGAGACATCTTTAGGAAGCACATGCAGCCGCTGCTCGACCATCTGTCCGACATTGTCATATTCACGGTCAAGCCTTGCGCGTTTTCCCGGCAGCAAGCGGGATGTTTCTTCACCATAGGAGTTGCGGTTGAATCCTACTGTATGATTACCATTCGTTGTAAGCTCGACCATATCACCATTTGTGTTGTTTTTGTATGTTACTTCAAAACCTTTACTCGTGGTATTTCGAACAATATTGCTTGCAGCATCATATTCAGTCTCAACCCAATCATCGCCCTGCAACTCTTTAATAATTCTACCAAGAGGATCCCGCTCAAATGCGACCTTACACTCTTCATTTACAGCAGAGATGAGATTACCGATCGGATCATAATCAAAGGAGATAGCTCCACCGCCTGGCAGTGTTTCCTTGACCAGCATACCTTTTGCATTGCGTTTGAAGACAATACGTTTGTCCATGTTATTCGTAGTTGCCAGGAGGCGGCCTGCCATATCGTAGTCGAAGCGCGTAACCCGTTTGTCAAATCCAGTTTCTCTGATAACTCTTCCTGAGCCATCCCGATCGAAGGTATGAACCTCACCTTTTTCATTAATCACACGGTCAAGCTGCTTCGGCTCGGTTCCCCATTCAAATCGTACACTGTTGCCATTCGGATCGGCCTTCTCCAGAAGTCTACTGCAGGAGCCGTAACGGTATCGGGTTTCTCTTCCTTCTCCGTCAATAAACTTCGTCAGTTGTCCACCTGCATTGTACTCACCTCTGATCGTAGTCTTATCCGGAAAGATGATTCTCAGCGGATTTCCTGCAGTATCGTATTCAAACCTGGTGGTATCTCCCAGCGGCCCCAGTTTCTCAATGAGCCTGTTTTCCTCATCAAACTGATATTTTGTAACATTTCCAAGCGGATCGGTGATATTATGGAGAATGCCATTAGTTGTAAATGACTGCCTGAACTCTGCTCCAAGAGGATCTGTTGACGAAACAAGATTTCCCTTAAAATCATATTTCAGATTCCAGACTGCACCAAGGGGATTAGTTGTCTCAATAAGCCGGTGCTGTTTATCATATTTTCGTGTCCACACACCTCCATTGGGTGCTGTCAATTTCACCGGCTGATGATTGCCGTTGAATTCTATTTCCCAACGATTTCCAAGCTGATCCGTAATCTTCGACCTGTTTCCCATCGTGTCATACTCATACGCAATCGCCCCACCAAGCGCATCGATCTCTTTGACAATTCGACCAGCATCATCATACTCTGTAGTTTTCATCCCGCCAGTAGGTTCCGCTACACATAACACCTGTCCATCCGGTGTATGCTGATATCGCGTAGTGTAACCATTGCTGTTTGTTACTTCGGTCCATCCAATATGATCGAGGAATTTCAAGGTTTTTTCGTCATATCGATCAAATCCGGAAGTTTTAACACAGCGATCTTTATCGTCATAGTTGAAATAAAAGATCCCGCCATCCTTGACTATTTCACGTGTCAAACGTTTTTGTTCATCATATTCGTACCGGTCAATAAACCCTCTGGCATCTTTTGCCGCAACAAGGCATCCCCGTTCATCATACGAATAGTATACCAGTGTACGGGAGTTATACTTTGACAGTTCGAGACTGACTTTTTCTATCTGGTTTGCAGTTGTATACGCGATGATAAGACGTTTTTTCTCTAAACGCTGCGTTATCCCGCTAAGACGGGCATTGGAATCATAGATCAGGTCAAGTGCCTGACCGGTGATATCCTCAATACTTGCAAGTCGTGCTTCATATCCGGAACCAGAGGTTTTAAATACATACCGTTCGATTTTCCCCGTTTCAACATCCCAGTTAGTCACAATGTAATTATCACGATACGCTGAAAGTTCCTGAGAGGTAGTCAGGTTCCGTACTATTACACCCTTGTCAACCGAATTTTCAGGATCATCGAAATAAACAGTATCACCATCGGCACTATTAAGACAGAAACGGGATTCCTCTCTGGTAAGAGTAGCAAAATAACGGTTTGACCAGCCAATACCCAGAGGTGAGTGCTCCTGATCATGCATAAAGTGGTTATAGTGCCGTTCCCACGTAAGCGGAACTTTTCCTGCAATTGCAATATCCGTTTTGTCTTCAGTTACCATCCCCGTTGCGACATCGACAGGATGACCAATTGACATTTTTCCACTTTTCATGAAATTTTCCAGATCCTTATGAAATCATATCCGTTTACTGTTATTTGCTGTTTCACAGAAAAACAACTTGACATAGCCCTTTATTTTTTACATCCACAAAACAATTTGCCGGTAATTTTGTTGCTTAATCTGCCAACACCAGCTCCGATTCCTTCGGAAATACCGGACTTTACAGCATTCACCAACAATCCTTTTATCAAATCGTCTATACTCATACCAACCATAACATTACTAAATCCGAGCGGCATTGCATTAGGAACAACCGGAATCATACTGCAGGACGTTGCTGCCAACGGACAAACAATTGCTAATGGGCTTCCATTGACAGTAACCTTAGGGTTCCCAAGAGCTGTTGACCCCTGCGATCCACAAAAAGGAATTGGCGGCATCAGTAATTGTACCCAGGTTTGCCAACTGGTAAAAATCGAAAAACTGGTACCGACCATCGCCCACCCTCCCGAAGTCGCCCCGGTACTTCCGGTCACTTCACCAATGAAATCATCAATGTATGCAGGTTTATTTGGAATAATTGCTGATATTGAAGCAATCACGATATTTGCAATAGTTGATAATCCCATCAAAACGACCCCCATGACCACGTTGGTGAGATATCGAAACCAATACGGAGCATTGGTGGGTTCAACCGGTACTGCACCCTGGGGAATATGCAGAAAATACCCCATAGATCCAATCGTGCAGGCAGGCATTCCATTAATAAACACATTTGACTTTGGAAATTGGGGTGAATGCCAAAGAAAAATAGGTCCGAAATACGGATGTATCGGCACCCCCGGTGCAAGAGGATGCACATCGACCCCTACAACAAAATCAGTCAATTTAACTGCATTAAAATTAGGCATATAATGACATCCTTTCTGCAGATCTGTTTTTAGTACGATTCATTCCAGTGAGATCTCCTTTTTCTTCATTTGCGGTAACCAATCCGGTCCGGGATAGGGAACTGCACCACGCCAAACGAGATCAACCTGCTTTTCCTCCATTCGAATTAATACTGTGTGGAGTACTGTTTCAGGTTGTTGTTCACCAAAACCAAAATCGACTCTCAGCTTCGGTTTTTCCCCGGGAAGTCTGAAACCAATAACTGACTCCGCTGACAGATTGACACACTGTACCTGTTCATCACCATTGAGATATGGTACTGCCAAGCCCTGCGAGGCTCCATTAAAGAAGGAAAAATCCATTGATGGAAGTTTCGTCTGAGCAAACAACGCCTTTTGTGACTTTGGAACCAGAAGTTCAAAAGCATTTCGTAACTTCTCTTCAACGGCACGGTCTGCAGGCATTACTCCGGCAAGCGCAGCACGCGGCTGCCAGAATTTAGCATACCATCCAAACCCTTGTGACAAAGGTTGCAGCTCCCACCTTTTAAAATCTCCACAACAGATATTTCCAGGATGCAGGATATTCTCAGGATCTTCAATATTTGGAAGCTGGAGCTCATCAATACTTCTGCGATTGTTTTTTACGACAAAACCGCACCCTAAATGATTTCGCGGATAACCATACTGCATGGCCGGATTTGAGTATATATCAATACCTCCATACGCACGTTCATAGCGAATATCCATTTTAACAAAAGGTAACGGTTCACTAAACAGAGGATCTCTGTGCAGACGAAAAGTGCAGGTACGGTCGCCGGTTACGAATATACTTTTTGTTACCGAACCAACAGAGAGTGTTGCTATAAGCTGTTTCAGAGGTTTTTGCTGCGGAGCATATGCTGCTCCATTGAAAACGATATCAGTCCTGTTCTTCCAGGGGATAAAATCACTTTCAAACTTCAATGATGAATTCATTGGTCCGTCATAGTTGACATCACCGGAGTTCATCGGCGCATCAATTAAGGCACGTGTACACACACCTCCCGGTATGATATCGTAGGTTCTCTTAAACAGTGTGCTCAAAATATAGTCACCATCAGGTGTTTGTCCGGATAGTATTACAACCCGTTCAGGTGTTTTCTTTACGGCACATTCAGTTTCAGTAGACATTATTCCATTGTCAATCATATATCAAACAACCTCAATTTTGAGTTTTTTCATATTTGAAAGCCAACTGATTCCCGGATAGGGAACGCTGAAACTCCAGATGATATCAACCTCAAGATCCTCAGTGCGTACGCAAACCGTTTGCATCACCGGATCCGGTGTATTGCTTCCAAATCCAATATCAATAGCAGCTGACGGCTTTTCGCCTGGAAGTTTGAAACACAGATCACCAACCTTTGTCATATTAACGATTCGTAGTTGTTCGTCTCCACGCAAATATGGCAAAGCAAGCCCCGGAGATGCTCCATTATTAAATTTTATATCAAACATTGGTAATTTGAACCGACGTGCAAGCTTTACATGGTTGGCAGGCACTAAACCAAGTTTTTCCTCAGCAGTCAGGCAGTCAATATCCATGAACCCGGGAACAGCTCCTGCATAAATACTGCGGGGATACCATGTACGGCTATACCACCCGAATCCCTGCGGCATCGGCTGATCAACCCACCTTTCCGGCTTGTCAAGTATGATCCTGTCTGGAGAGAGAAGGTCAGCCGGATCTTCTATGTTAGGTAATTGAAGATCATCAACGAGTTCAGGACGATTCTTTATGACGATTCCTCGTCCCTGATAGTTGCGCGGATAAAAAAACGGTGACTTCGGATTACTTTTCTCATCTTTTCCTCCATAAGCAAGCTCATAGCGAATTGGCATTGTGGTAAATGGTAGAGGTTCACCGATACGAGGATCCATTCCTTTACGATATTGGCACCGACGATCACCAATAATTCTGATAACTTTCATTACATGCCCAATCTCAACACATACATCCATTTCGAGGCATTCTATTCCTTCGGGAGTATGCGCATTCCCGATAACAACAACATCAGTCAAAGGCTTAAATCCTGCTGTTTCATTTTCGTATTGTACCGTAGTTGTTAACGGATCACCTCCGTCATAGTACTTGTCAATCTTTCGCAGTTCACTTTTCGTATCGATCCGACACAAATGCTGCCTGTCCTCGATACGATAGGACCGTTTAACAAGAACCGAAAAAATCGGTTGACCAGTTGTGTCAGTACCGGGAATAAAGGCAAAAGGTTCCGGTGGTGATTTTGTTGCTGCTACCGAAGTCATTTCTAATTTCCACTAATTCCTTTTATCGTTTGCATGCTTTATTGTTTTAATTGGGAAATCTCCATTTAAATAAGATCACCATTCTTTACGTTCAGGGATTAAGCAAAACTGCGACATCACCTTTAACAATATTATTTATAGAAGCCGATGACATAATGTTTGAACCGGTTATTGTATTTTCGCCTGCCGCTTCCGACGCGACTGTTTGCCCCGATATTACTGCCGAATTGGAACCAACCATTCTGAGAGCATCGTTGGCCTTCACCAGAACCGCGTTCCCAGTCAATATAATGGTCCCGTCCTGATACATCTCAAGCTTGCTACTACCAACCTCCAGTATGATATCAGTCGATGCAGTGAGATGAATAAATGAACTGTTTGACTTAACAGTAATATCACCAGCAACAGTTGTCGATTGGTTGGCATTGTAGGTTTCGGTCACATCACTTTTAACAAGATACGTTGCAGTTCCCGCTTCAACCTTATGATCGTAATTTCCCTGAGCGATTTTGATAGTAGTATCCTGTTTAATAGTCTCAGTATGAGTACCATCAACAGTAACCGTTCTGTTTTGCTTGACAGTTAGTGTATCATCCTTATCAATTGTTGTAGTGCGGTTATTTTTTACAGTATGCGTTTCATCATTTCCTACTGAATGCGATTCATCATGCCCCACCGAATGAGTCTCATCATTCTCCACCTCCACCATGTGGTCTTTTTCCGCGTGGATCAGAAAATGCTCCGCTCCCTTTTTGTCCTCAAAGCGGATCTCGTTGAAATTTTCAGGTGTTCCGTCTTTGGAGCTTCGTGATTTTATGGTGCTCTGTGTGGAGTTGGCCGGCAGCTCGTATGGCGGCATCTGTTCTTCGTTGTAAACGGAACCGGTTACGATCGGTTTGTCAACATCACCTTCGATAAACTGGATGATAACTTCCTGACCGATTCTTGGATGAAAAGCCATACCCCAGTTTTTTCCGGCCCAGTTGCGCGCGACCCGAATCCAGCAGCTTGAGTTTTCGTCCTTTTTGCCAACACGGTCCCAGTGGAACTGTACCTTGATTCTTCCATACTTGTCAAGCCAGATCTCCTCGCCTGAAGGCCCCGTGACCACAGCTGTCTGACAACCGAAAATGGTGGGCTTTACAGCATTGCACTGCGGACGGAATGGTACATCCGATGGAATACACTCAAAGCTGCACTGATAGGTCTCACTCTCTTCAGATTGACTTCCGCTATGACGAACAGCAGTAAGTAAATAGGTTGCATTGTACTCAGCCCGCGGATGTTCCGTAAGATCGAATGTTGAACCGGTAACAAGCCTACGATCGGTAGCCGTTCCGGAGAACTGTTTGACAAGCGATTGATGATGTTCGAGCCGCATCTTCGCATAATGTTCACCATCGGGCCGTTCCGTATAATTTCCGGGATAGTCGTACACTTCGTACTTGTCGCTTGCATTCTGCATCACCGTAAGATCGGATGATGGCTTTACAAAGTCAAAGTCTCTCAGGGATACTTTGGTTGATCTTACTGAATGCTCGGCAACAAAATCCATCACTGCAGGACGCCGCTGCTGCTCTTCGGATGAGCGGTAATAAATTACATTACCAACAGGTTGAAGCGGTTTATGAGCGCTGGGACTATCACCAAGAACCAGCATGTGTGAATCTGATGCATGAGTAAAGTAATAGAAAATACCCTCCTCTTCCATCAGGCGTGAAACGAAATTAAAATCAGTTTCCCGGTACTGGACACAGTACTCCCGTTTGCGATAGGTTGCGGTGGTTTTCATCTCATAGTTACCGGAAAATCCGGCAGCATCAAAAACCTCTTTGATAATCTCAAGCGCTGTTTTCTCCTGAAAAATCCGGCAATCCGACCGTTGCGTCAGAAACCACAACCAGGGTACTATCTCGATGCGGTAATGGTTAAGGTCTTCACGACTGCTGGGCTGCATAAACCTCCTGACATAACCGGAAATGTACCGTTTTCTGTAGTCGCCAAGAGTAATACCAAGGGTGACCTGTTTTCCAATCAGTGCATCTAATGAAAGCGATGTTCTGTGCGATTTGGCTTCCACAACAAATGAATAGAGGTGTGAAATCTCTTCGGTACCACTGAAAGACTCAACTATGAGTGTATCATCACCAGGTAGTGGTGTATTAAGAAAAAAGTTGAATTTCTTATTAAACATATTCAAACCTCCCCTGTGCTTGCTCTCCCTCCAAATTCATGATTTCGGGATGCTGTGTCGGTGTTTCACTTTTAAATACGGGACAGGATACAGGCCCCTGCTTATTATGTGACAAAAGGAAAAAATTACGGCCGAGTCCCGCACTTTTCCTTCCTAATGCTGCGTGAGGCACTGTTTGTCTGTCAACCTTTAGTGCATATTCAGATTTCAGGGTGATACCGGAGCGCATTCGAACGAGCATGGTAAGTTCCCTGAATTTTTTCTGACCGGGCAGAAGCCCGGTATACTGATCGTAATTAATTGGACCGATAACGATACGGAATTTATGCTGACGACTGTAAATCCGTCTTCCTATTGTAAAGGAGCGGCCAAGACAACAGGTTCCTTTTCGGCGTCCTATTTTGTTTCGGTCGGATTCATCAATTTCGAGCCATTCACCCTCAAACTGGCTGATCTTTACCGTTGTGTTAAGAAAATCAGAAAGCAGGCTGGTGAGAGACGATGCTGAGTTGGGAATGGTAAAAAGCCCTGCATAGCGAAGCAGTGCAACGTCAGGAATACAGAATTTATTGCGGGTATGAAGCGTTTTGAGCCCTGTAAACGCTATTAAATTTCCTGTGACGTCATCCTCACCATGTTGACGATAAACAAGCGGCCAGCGATATTTAATTCCCGCCCGATAAAAAAACGACGTAAACCGGTGATTAAGTATATCGAGAAATTCCCGGAGACCACCCCCCGAATACCGGATATCAGATAGAGATGGCCGCACCTCATGGATAATACGACTTGTATAATGCCATGGCAGTGTTCCGTTTCTGCCATACAAGCCAAAAAAAGTAATGGTCATGACAAAGGGTAATTTACTATCGGTGCTTTCTTCAATTTTTGCAATAGCACCCGGTTGAAAGCGAAATGATGCCTCAGGTTTTATACGCACGGCCTCATTGACCGATGGTCCATCCCTGCCGATCTGCAACGCTCCCGGAAATGAGAGTTCAAGGCGTCGTATCAGACGAAAGAAATCGGAGCTGCAGGCATCATTAATATGAATTGTTTCAATCATATCGCTACCTGTTCGCCCATCCGTATCGGCCATTGTTTCAACCTGTTCCTTCGTTCTGTGTTATCGAAAACGGTAAGCTGAGTAAATGAATTAATTGAAACATAGTGTGCCAGAAAATGGTCCAGCACAGCAGTAAGCAGGTAAAAAGAGGATTCCTTGAACCGCTCGACATCAACCGTGAGCTCGATACCTACTCCCTGGCAAAGTGTACCCCTGATAAGACGATTCACCGGACGCACATCGAGACCAGTCAGACCTAAAATGATATTCTCGTTTTTTGCCTCACCTTTTACATCGTATAACTGAAGAAGTGACTGGAGTGCATCTATTCCGCCACTTCTGAGACTCAGATAATTGAGCGAAAGGTGCGAGATCAGACGCCAGTATGCGCCACGCCACTGCCTGCGTGTGTCGGAACCGGTCCAGTACTCATCCTCCCGGCCGAGTGGAGTCCGGATCGGATCGCGTTTTAACGCCAGAACCTTGACAGGACCGAATGCGGGCTGATTGATCACCGAAAAATCGCTCCTGCCATCCTCCTGAAGCGGCATCTCCTTTACAAGATTACGGTTGGTGCAGGTAATAGTGAAACTGAGACACTGATCATCAGGAGAAATACTGCTGTAATCAAGTGTACAGAGTTCCAGATACACTTCGTCTGCTACACTTCTGGATGTGTCATCGGCACTCCGGATACCAGTGGAAAGCTCCTTGTCAGCAGCAATGTGATCCAGGGTTTTTTCTCTTCTTGTAAACCAGTAAAACGGTACCTCCGGCGTCAGGGCATGCTTGAACGAATGGAACGGTTCAACCACTCTTTGCGCACCGGTAGTGAGATCGGTTGATTCCACCCTATCAACTGTATACACTTCAAACCGGTCAGGTTTTCCGGCTTCACAAATAATACGATACTCGTGACGTCCCGGATGTGTTTTTTGGGGCTCAGCTTTCTTAGTGAAAAGATTAACCACTGGAGTACATCCGATTGCAAACTGTTCACGACTGATACCGGATGAATTCTCCGGCATAACGTCAAGATAAAAACGCAGTTTAATTTCCTTTGAAGATCCAAGCATCCCGATCGTAGTATTGAAATCTATGTCATAGAAAAAGAATTTTTCCGGAAGAACAAAAAACTCTCTTAACAAACGATAACCCTGGAACGCATTATTAGGAAAAGGCATCAATTCCTCATCAGCACCAAAGCCCACAGGTGAAATGGCATCTGAAGCCAGAAATATTCCGCGTGCGCTGTCACTCTCGACAGCTGATTTATTGTCAGCCGATGCAACCTCAATACGAACAACGCTTCTTCCAAGCATTTCGTAAAGACGCGATGCAAGCGGTTCACCCTGAAGAAACAAACGCAGGCCTGGAAGTGAAAAATCAC
>Ga0123334_1005030_pt1 | contig 13006 bp, 9 predicted proteins | sample BiotimSIPDNA_FD_89706 | JGI IMG/M metagenome (GOLD analysis project Ga0123334, IMG submission 89706) | Anaerobic biogas reactor microbial communites from Washington, USA - Biogas_R1 time_0 SIP DNA | ecosystem: Engineered > Bioreactor > Anaerobic > Unclassified | place: Washington, USA | collected... | reverse complement strand
TAGAATTTCATCCGCTATTTTTTCAATCTCATTAAAGTTCGTTTTAGTCATAGCCTTGCTTAGCTTTTTATCGAGAGCATCGGTGCTAAAAAGGCGTATGCTCTTACGATAGGCGAGGTAGGAAAATCTAAAACGAGTCATGTCAATAGAATCTAAGACTGCCGTGTCTTTCTTTTCTAATTTTTTTAATGTTTCTGTATAAAAAGACGCGTCCACTTTAGGTGGTGTAAAAGTGGGTTTGAATTCAGCAATTTTTAAGGAACTTTTGGCGAGCGGAGGTTCTTGTTTCAAATTACCTGCACAAGCAGATAACAATAGAATAGCACATAGGTTTAATATAATCGATTGAATTTTCATTTTTTTTCTCCGTTCTAACGCACAAGGTAAAAATAATAAGTTCCATTCTTTTGATCAAAGATTTTCTAAAAGAGAGCCTATTTTAAGGATGCTATTCCTATCCTTAACAAAGAATAATGAATAAATATTTTTTTTACTGAATATTCATATAAAAAAAATTATTTAATTGAATATTAGTGTTTAAAAGGTTGTGAAATCCAAATTAATGTGGAAAAAGTAAGAATTTAAAGAATCTAATCATAAAATAGGTCTAAGCCCATTTTTTTTCTTCATATTTTTTTTTTGAAGTTAAATTATATTTGGATTTTGCCTTTTTTAAGGTTATTATCCAAAACAATAAGGAGTCTTTTTTGTTAGATATTGGTTCAGAACATATACCTCTCACTTCCAGGCAAATGGAAATTTTAGAGTATATAGCCAAAGGCTGTACCAATGCTGAGATTGCGCGCTATCTGGGGTTATCTGAAAACACGGTTAAAGTACACGTAGCTCGACTTTTTTCTGCATTAAATGTATCGAATCGAACAGAAGCGGCTCTTTATTATCAGAAATCGAAAGAACATCAAATTCAAGATGGAATGTACAATTCTATCGTGGTCATTATTAGTGATTTTAAGAGTAATACCCTCCCTCAAGAGACTCTAAAAAAGATGAAAGATGCGGTGGTCGCTCTTTTATCATTAAAAACATTTGTCGATGTGATATTAGAATCCAATTTAGACCAAGTGGATTTAAATTCAAGAGATTCTATTTTCTTACGTACGGAAATAGAAAAAACAGGCGACTCTTTTGATGTCAATATTTATATTGACGATTATAAAAATAAGGCCTCCATTTGGAACCGAAACCTATCTAACTCTCTATTTTCTGGAAAACACGTAGAAGATTGGGCGGCTCATGCGATTGCAGCAAATGTGCTTAGAGTGCTTATCACTCAAATCAATCTGACAGAACCAGAAAATCTTTCCCTTCCAGAAAATAAGTCTAGTAGTATTTTATATGGTTTAAGAATGATTGAGATTCGATCCAAAGAGTCCGTACAAAAAGCGCATTTGATTTTTTCTGGCATTTTAAAAGATAATCCACATAATATTTTTGCTTTATATGGTTTAGCAGCGACTGAATATCTCATTTTGATGCATCATTATTCAAAAGATGTAGAACAAACAAAAATGTGCTTTATGCAGTGTTGTCAAACATTGAAGAATTTATCTCAATCGAGTGCACAGTCTTGGTATATACAAGCTGTGGGGCAAATGATGATTGGAGATGTTCCTGGCGCCATCCTCTTACTTAAGAACGCTCTTCGTATTGATCCATCACTTCAAATGGTTTATACTTTATTAGGGCAGCAATATTGTTTTACAGGAGATTATCAGAAGGGTTATGAATATATGGACTATGGCTTCTCATTATGTCCTGAATTTCGTTATTCTGGTAATAATCTGGTCGTGATGAGTATCCTTCTTTATGGATTAGAACGCTATCAAGAAGCGATAGCTGTTTTGGAAGAAAGCTTTTATCTACAGACCTCTTCTTGGATCAATAGAGGTTTCTATGTGAGCTCTCTAATCCATCTTGGTCAAATAAATAAGGCGAAAAAAGAAGCAAAAGAACTTCAAAAAATGATCGATGAAGCCGATTTATTGACTATTCGGAGTGCTTTGAACATATTAAATGTTTCGTTGAGAAAACGAGTGGAAGAATCTCTATCTCATGTTCAGCTGATAATTCCATAAAAAAAAGTTGATAAGGGGATTATTTTATTGATAGATTATAAAATAGGCTTTTTTTAGAAAAATAAAGCCTTTTTGGTTAGTTCTATGAAAAATGAGTGTTGATTGAATTTGTCTGTATTTTAAATAATTATTGTATTGATTTTTAATAAGTGTTTTTTGTTTTTGGGAGCATCATTAAATGAATGAAAGTCAATTTATAACTGATGAACGACAGCTTGAATTTTCTGAGTTGTTACCAGGAGATATTCTAGTTTTTCGCGCTGAAAAAGAGGATGCTGTATCTTTAGCGATATCTTATTTAACTGATTCTGATGTAAGTCATTCTGGAATTTATCTTGGTTTAAATAATAAGGGAGAAGCTGTTTTTGCAGATGAAGGTGCATTAGGCTTAAGACCATATATAATGAAACCCAATTTAAAAGGGCAACCTGTTTATGTTCGTCGATTAAAAGACATTTGTGATATCAAACCTGTATTATTAAAAGCACAATCTTATTTGCATGACACTATACCTTGTGATTGGACTTCTTTAGTTTTGTTAGCTCTAATTTTGTTATACAAAAAAATTCCTGTTTATAAATACCCTGAAAAAATAATTACTAAAGTTTTATTAGTTGCCGCTAGCGCTATTGATGAGTACTTAAGTCAAAAGAATAATACTGAAAAAGAATTGATGATTTGTTCTCAATTTGTTTTTTGCTGTTTTGAAGAGGCGTCTAAGTTAGAGGCAAAATATAAGTTGGATTTGTATGAGGATCGGTACTTCAAATCCTCATCCTCTAAAGAACCCAATTTAATTAGAAGAATCTTTAATGAAATTCATAAATCTTCTCGTGTGATTGAATTTAATGCAGTAGAATTTGAAGACACGTATAGTGATATAGAATCTGAAATTGCTTTATGGGTTAAATTGCAAAGGAAAAAAACATTTTTGTTAGAAAATAAGCGCACTTTTGAATTACATAATGATTTGATTGCAGCTGTGATCCTTTTCTCAGACAAATGGTATGAACTCCGTTTTGGAGAAAGGTCTTTATCCTCTTTTGAAAAGCTAAATCGAAATGCAGTAGATTATAATCGATCGTTATTTATTACCCCAGCCGATTTAAAACTACACATGAAAAATTTAGACCCTTTGGGTTGGATTCCATTTGATCGCATGGATGAATAAGCTCCTTATTGAATAAAGGAATTAGTGTTATGAAATATCATTATCGAATTTATAGAACTTTAATGGAAAGCATTCGCTTAAAAAATGAAGCACTTGAAAAATACCCATCCTATGTTACTGAAATAACTGTTTATGATGATAGGGAAACGGGAGCCTATGATGTTGAGTTTTGGCTTTCTTCTTCAGATGATATTGATGTCGAAATTAATGGGAAATTATGCTTTGTAGGTCCTTCTCAGCCGATTTTAGTAAGAACAAATGCTTTAGGTCATATTTATATTGTTGGCGAAACTTCTACACTTTCATTTCCTGAATTTACTATTCGACAGGCAGAAGAAGAGGAGACGGTTCATATTCACCCATCAGGGCCGATTTATAAAAAACTTTCCTCTTTAGAAAATGATTGCTTTTTAATGGCCAAAAAAAGGGGAGGAAAACCCTTTATTTCTCCTGAGAATTGTAAAGAAGAAACATTAAAAGCGCTTTGTAAAAGTATAAAACATTTATTCCATTTCTCTTCTTCTTCAGAGATGATTTACCCTGGTTTTAAATTGGTAAATGATCCTCAAACATTAAAATATTTTGAATGGAATGAAGATGCTCTATCTCTTTTTAAAAAAGAGATTGACTCCAAAGAGCTTGTTCAATACGGAAAAGTAGCGGATTTTAGAGATGCGGTAAAAAATAAAAGTATTCTCATTCAAGAAGTTATTTTTGAAAAGAAAGTAGGCTTTTATTTCTTATATCAATCTGAAGATTTACAATACATTTATTTTATTGATGACTTTTCTGAATCTTCTGTTTTAGATATTGTTGAAATTTTGTTTTGTTTAATTGGTGTTTCTTTCAACGATTTATATGAATGGTTAGGTTTTTTTGTAGATACAAAAAAATTATATGAAACCACCCAGAAAATTGCTTTAGAAACGAGACTGCAGTATTCTCTTTTTGATTCTTCTATTGAAACGTGTATGAAAGAAACTCTTCGTCAGGGTATTAGTTATTTATGGGAAACCAATAAAATCTTTACTCAGATGATAAATAGTTTAGACCCTAATCTTTCTATTTCAGAAACACTCAATGCTTCTGGTTATATTAAAATAAAAGATATGGGGCATTTTGAATTTCTAAGTCGTAATTTTTTATGGCAAACGCTTATAAATTCTGATGTTGATAAAAACTTCTTTTTAGAGTCATCCATACTTAAAAATGATTACATAGAAGATTGGGATGATTTTTTAGCTGATTTGAAAAAGACCGTTGTGGAAATACAAAAAACAATGGATTTTGAATCGGCGATGCAGTATTTTTCTCAATTATTTCAGAGATCAGAAAACTTTTATTCTTATGTAATGAGTGGTTTATTAAAAGTAATGAAAGCTCTTTCTTTGATGTCATTAGAAAAAATTAATGATGATTCTCCGATGATTTTGAAACATATTCAAAAGCTTATTATTCCCATCGAATCTTTATTAGAAAAGGAAGTACAAATTCCTTTATTATCTGCATATTATTCTGAAATTAGCGGAGGTAAAAAATTAACTTGGATGGATCTTCCTGCTTTTACTGCCGCCATTCCTTTATGTGCATTAAAAGAAAAATCTGAAGAATATTTAGAAGAAGCCTTTAAGATTATCGCTGCACATCAATATTTTGCTTTATCTGTTAAGACAAATATTTCCCCATTACTTGCGATAGCGTATAAGAGTGGCTTTTTGTTCCCTACATATGCGCCGTTTGCAGAAATCTCAGACGCAGAAAAAAAATATAGAACGAGTATTGCTTTTGATTTAGTCTTAAATGGAATTGGTAGTTTATTACCCATGGATCCAGAGTTAAAATATCAAAGCCAGATCACTTCTATTAGTGTCTCGTTGGCCACAAGCTTGTATCAAATAAAAGACATTGCAAGTAATGAGGCATCAGAATATCTTTATTATTTAATTCCTCAGTTATCTAGTGTATTTATGATTGGCTATTTAAAAGAATTAGATGGTTCTACAAAAGCGGTGTCAAGAAAATTCCCTCTTTTAGCTGATGCTGCTGCTGCTACGGGTCTTCCTTCTTGTATTAGAAGTAATAGAACTAGCATTTAATGCTCACTTTTATAATTAATTTTTATTGATTCTTTTATTATAAAAGTGAGTTAAATGCTTGTCTTTATTAAAATTTCAATGTTTTGTTGTGTTATCTCTAGTTAAACGCTCACAAAAACAAGAGCGTTTTTTGCTTTAATGCGCTTTTTATCTGTGGTGAAGTTGAATAACTTATAGGTGTAAACACTTTATTTCAACCTCAATCAAGGAAATATATCATGAAAACCACAATCACAAAAATAACAGCACTCAGTGTATTTGCCATGAGCGCGATGCTTTTTTCAGCTTGCTCTGAAGATGCTTCAAATCCAGCAAGTAATGAAGTCCCTCTTGAAGAGAGTCTTCTTTTGGAGGGTATTGCAGCCACTGGTTATGCGGCGTCAGCAAGAACCTTCTATGTGAATAATAATGCTGGTGAACGAGTATGTAAGGGAGTTACAAATGAAGCTGGAGAATACCAATGTTTTTTTGGAATAGAAAAAGCAAAATGGCCAATGGATGTTGTTGTAGAGTTGGATGACTCAAAAATTAAAGCTATAGTTCCTTATCAGAGTGATACTATTAAAAATATGTTTGCACTTGTCAACCCAATAACCAATTTATTTGCTGAAAAGGCAGAAGAAGAATTTGATCGAAAAGAAATGACTCGATTAAACTTAGATTTACTGAATCAGGAAAGTATTCAAAAGCTATTAGGAGAGGGTATTATTAATGCAGACGTTTTTGTTCGAGATGAGTCTTTTAAGGCAGCTCAAAAAAATAATCACTCTGCTGAATCTAGTCTTGAAGATATGGTTTTGCATACTATGGGAGAAATCGCAGAACGCCATCAAGAAGAATTACAGACTTTTATTGTCGAAGAACATGACTTTCGATCTCATTTATTCGAAAATGATGAAGAATTTTATATGTATTTAGCAGTAAACTTAGTTGATTATAATGTTGCGCGTGAAAAAATAATACAATCATGTAAGAATCTCTATTGGGATGACGCCATTATGGCGGATTCATGTGATATGAAAATAAATGAAAGAAAAAATCGATACAAAGCAACGTTAGCTGAAATCCCTGAATGTAATCAAGAAAAAGGAAAAGCCTTTGTTAAAGAAATGTTATTCTTAAGAGAAAAAATGAGAATTTATAACATGATTAATAACAAAACAGCATCTGATTCATTAAAAAATAGGCCTGTAGATGAATCGCTTCAAATGATGGAACAATTAATGGTACAGTTGCAAGCGGACCCTAATTGTGAAGAATCTATATTAAAAAATGTAGAGTATCCTAATATTCCAAGAGAACAACAAGGAAAACTTGAATAAAAAATTCTTATGAGATAATTCCCTTTTGAGCTTTTTAACTCAAAAGGGTTTACTAGTATAAAAAGTCATCTAAATGCTATTTTAAAAAAGGTAAATTTATATCATGTCATTAAAGACGACAAATATTTTTAATTATACCGATTTTTTAAGTTTCTTAAAAGATGCTTTTCAGGAATTAAAAGAAAAAGATTCCAAGTTTTCACAGCGTTATATTGTAAATCGTTTGGGGATAAACTCTACAGGTTGGTTAGCCGATCTCTTTTCTGGTAGAAGACTTTTACCACGTAAACATTTAATCAAATTTTCTTCATTGTTAGAATTATCGGCACGAGAAGAACTTTATTTTGAAACGCTTGTTGAATATTCTCAAAGCAAAAGCTTACAAGAGAAAAATAGAGCCTACGAAAAACTACTAACATTTCATGAAATCCCTAGAGATCTTGTTGATAATGATCGGGCGGAGTATTTTGATAAATGGTATTATTCTGCGGTTCGAGAATTGCTTTTGATTGCTCCATTTAGAGGGGATTATACATTATTAGCTCGAAAATTAGTTCCACCAATTACACAAAGTCAGGCGAAACAAGCGATTGAGCTTCTTGAACGTCTTAAGATGATAAAAAAACATGCTAATGGGGAATATCGTCCTACAGTAGAGCATGTAAAAAAGAATAGCATTTTTTCTTCAATTCATTATTATAAATATGTTCGCTCACAAATGGAATTAGGCTTAGGTGCGCTTGATCATTTTCCTAAAGAAGAACGGGATATATCTGCTCTAACCGTCTCTTTAAGCGAAGAAAGTTTTCAGACGGTACAGGACGATCTAAAAGCACTTCGTCAAAAAATGATTCAATTATCTGAAAAAGATAATAAAAAGTTTTGGGATGTTCTAAAAAAGGATTCTCGCCGGATTTATCAATGTGTTTTTGAAGTATTTCCAGCGACAAAAAATGAAGGGGATAAATAATGCGTTTTCTCACAATTAAGATAGTCTTTTCTTTTCTTTGGTCATTTTTTTTGCTTTCTTGTTCTTCAAATCAAGCGAGTACAGAAGTGGAAAATCAATTAGAAATTGCCTCTATTGAAGGGGTTGTAGCGACTGGTTATGCTTTTTCTGATGCAAAATGGACTATTTTTGATCAAGATAATCAACAGATTCAAGAAGGGTTAACTAATAAAGCAGGGGAATTTAAGGCTAATATTTCCCTAAGTAAAAAGGACTCTCTTTTGTTCCCTTTACTGATTCAGGTGACAAAAGAAGAGGATACTCTTTATTCTTTTGTGACTTTTGAGGATGCTTTTAATGCAGAAAGTGATACTTCTGTATTTATTTTAGTAAATCCAATAACGAATGCTGTGACTGATTTTTTATTAATTTCTGGCCGCTATTCTGAAAGTGATAAAGTTCGTAAAGAATTTAATAAGCTGATTTTCGATGAATTAGACTATAAATCATTATGGTTTTCTTCTGAATATAAAGCAGCGATTAAAGGCGACATAAGTGTAAAACCATCTTACCATGATGTATTGATTCATTCGCTTGGAGAAGTAGCTCATCGTTCAAAAACTCCATTCTCTCTTTTACTAGATACGATTATAATCACTAAAGAATCAATTGATTATAGCAATGAACTAGCTTTTACTGTGGCTCGTTTTGGCCATGCTGAAGACAACCTAAAAAATCTATTCAGTGCTTTAGGGTTTACTGATACATTAAGTAAGTATTTATTGTTAAATGCGAAAGCGTTTCAAAATGCACTTCCTCTTCAAAACGTCTATTTTACAGGGCCGTATGCTGAAGAAATAAGGGCGATTGTGATTCGTGCGATGGGTTATTCTTTGCCTGCTTTGCATGCTAAATATCAAGGGGAACAACGTCAGAAGGCCGAAAATAATCGTAATTGGACAACGAATCTAATTATGCAGATTATTTCAGAAGAATTATCTCCAGTACAAGATAAATTAGATTCTTTTTTACTTGAAGATGCATTAGATATTTATGTTCAAGGATTTTCTAGTGATGTTATTGCTATCTTGTCTAGTATTCAAATTGAAGAATGGCAGGCAAGTCAAAATAAGTTAAATAGAATTACTTCTTATGTCGTTCATAAGAATGTCACAGAAAATAATAATTTAGCTCATGCCTTTTCAGATTCAGCAGAATATCATTTTTTGAGTCAAGAGCAGATAGATTCACTTATTTTAGATTATATGAAAGCTAACCCAAAGGATTCAATCAGCTCTTTTCTAAAAGGGAAATAAAACGTGAATTTGAATTCAGTCCTAAAGGTAAATGATTCGCTTTTAGGGCTTTTTAATTGATTAAAAAATATACGCGTTCTTTCTTTTTTTACATTTTAGGTGTTATCGTTTCTGTGTTTTAGGAACGAGAGGAATAAAATGTTTTTTTGTGAAGAATTAAAAAGAAAAATCATCCATGAGAATTACCGCATAACTAAAGAAGACGCTTTTCTTTTAAAAGAGGAGCCTTTAGACGTTCTTGCAAACGCTGCCAATGATCTTCGCATTCATTTTTGTGGTAATGATTTTGATTTATGTACTATCATCAATGCGAAAAGTGGGCGCTGTTCGGAGAATTGTCGTTACTGCGCACAATCCGTTCATTATAAAACGGAATCGCCGACTTATTCTCTTTTAGGCGAAGACGTTATTTTAGAAGAAGCCAAAAAGCAAGAGAAACGGGGAGTCCCTCGATTTTCTTTAGTGACTTCGGGTAGAACGTTGTCGGAGCAAGATTTAGAGACGATTTGTGAAGATATAAAAAAAATAAAAAAAGAGACTTCTCTTTCAGTATGCTTATCTTCTGGGCTTTTAACAGAAGAACAATTCTTGAAATTAAAAAAAGCAGGGCTTTCAAGAGTCCATAATAACTTAGAAACTTCTCGTCGTAATTTTAGTGAAGTATGCACCACGCATTCTTATGATGATAAAATAGAATGCCTAAAGGCAGCTAAGCGTGTTGGTCTTTCTATTTGCTCTGGTGGTATTATGGGTCTTGGAGAAACGTTTGAAGACCGTATTGATATGCTTATGGATATACGAGATCTAAATATTACTTCGGTTCCAGTGAATGTGTTAAATGCGATTCCTGGTACACCTTATGGGGAACTTCCAAAATTAACTGATGACGAAGTTTGTCAAATGGTTTCTATTTATCGTTTTATTATTCCAGAGGCTTTTATTCGTCTTGCTGGTGGGCGTGGGCTTTTGTCCGATAAGGGCAGGCGTGCGTTTCAAAGTGGAGCGAATGCGGCCATCTCTGGCGATATGCTGACTACTGCAGGCATCTCAGTCGAAACCGATTTAATCCTTATAAAAGAACTTGGCTATACAATTAGGAAAGTCAACTGATGCATGCGAAAGGCGTTTTTATTACTGGAACAGGAACGGATGTCGGAAAAACTTTTGTGACCGCTCTTCTCGTTAAGAAATTTCGTGATTCAGGAATAGATGCCTTTTATTATAAAGCTGCATTAAGTGGCGCCTCTTTGAATCCAGATCAAGGCCCCGCAAGTGATGAACAATATGTTAAAACCATTGCTTCATTGCCAGAGACTCATGAAACACTTGTTTCTTATGTCTATCAAGAAGCCGTATCTCCACATTTAGCAGCAAGAAAAGAAGGGAATCCGCTAGAATTATCAAAAGTCATTTCGGATTACGAATTATTAAAATCTAAACATGATTTTATTTTTGTGGAAGGGAGCGGGGGAATTATTTGCCCTATTCGCTATGATAGCCAAAAGATTTTTTTAGAAGATATTATCAAGGCGCTTGACTTAGAAATCATTATCGTTTCTAATGCCTTATTAGGTTCGATTAATGCCACTGTACTAACCGTAGAATACGCTCGCTCTAAGGGGATTGGCATTCTAGGGATTATCTTAAATCAATACCAAGGCTCTGAAATGGAGCAAGACAATTATAAGATGATTCAAGAAATAACGGGAGTTTCTATTCTTGCGACGGTTCCTTTCAATGCAAAAGAAATAGAGTTAAATATAGAGGGGTTTTAATGAATTCTAAAGAATCTCTAATTGCTAAAGATCTTCAATATGTATGGCACCCTTGTTCTCAAATGAAAGATTATGAAGAATTGCCCCCTATTATGATTGATCATGCGAAGGGCTCTTATCTATATGACATTCATGGCAAGCGTTATATTGATATCATTAGTTCTTGGTGGTGTAATCTTTTAGGCCATTGTAATCCTTATATTAGTGATGCGATCAAAAAACAGTTAGACAAGTTAGAACACGTCATCTTTGCGAATTTTACGCATGAAGGGGCGGTGCTTTTGTGCGAACGGCTGATGAAGCATTTACCTGAGGGTCTCACTAAATTTAATTTTTCAGATAATGGGTCTGCTTCTATTGAGTGTGCTCTTAAAATGAGCTTCCAATACCAATACCAAACAGGGCATCAAGAGAAAAAACATTTCATGACACTTTCGGATGGGTATCATGGTGAAACCGTCGGAGCTCTTTCTGTTGGTGGCTTAGACTTATACGCCGAAATTTATAAGCCCATGTTGATGGATGTGATTCATGTGGAAGCGCCTAATTGTTACCGTTGCCCATACAAAAAACATCGAGATTCTTGCTCTATAGAATGTTTTGAACAAGTGAAAAAATCGTTTGCTTTATATGCGAAAGAAACATGTGCTTTTATTTGTGAGCCTCTTTTACAAGGTTCTGCTGGGATGCGCATGTACCCACCCCAATACCTTCGCGCGCTACGAGATCTTTGTACTGAACACGATGTGATTCTGATTGCTGATGAAATTGCAACGGGATTTGGGCGTACAGGGACGTTTTTTGCTTGTGACCAAGCTTCTGTTACCCCAGACATTATGTGCCTTTCTAAGGGCCTTACGGGCGGTTATATGCCTATGGCTTTAACGATTACAACGCCAAAAATTTATGATGCTTTTTATGCCGATTATCTTGAAGGGAAGGCTTTTATGCATAGCCATACTTATAGCGGTAACCCGCTTGGTTGTGCAGCCGCGCTTGCCGTACTTGATGTTTTAGAAAATGAGTCTATAATAGAAAAAGCTAAAGAAAAAGCGGATTATTTACATGCACTTTTAGTCGATACACTTGGAAAGCATCCTCATATTGGAGAAATTCGTCACTTAGGGATGATTAACGCCATTGAATTAGTGGCCGATATTCAAGAGAAGACTCCTTTTGATTCTAAAAAGCGTACAGGGTATCAGGTTTATAAAAAAGCGCTCTCTAAAGGGCTATTATTAAGGCCTTTAGGCGATGTTCTTTATTTTAATCCGCCGCTCACGATTTCTTTAGAAGAAATTAAAGAAGCCGTTTCGATTTGTAAAGAAGCATTACTTGAAATACTACCAGAATAAAAAACGCGCAAGTTTTCTAAAAACATTAAGGTATCGTTTTTGCGAAACGATAAATAAAGATGTTCAAAAAAACGTTACTGTTTTTTTCGAAACGATAAATAATAAAATTGTCAAAAATTATTAGTTAAAAATAGGCTTTTAACGGGCTTGATTTTAATAACATAAAGTAGTGTTTGTTTTTTTAATGACTGTCGTGTTAAATGAGCGTTGTAAAATCCTTGTTTTTTAATAATCGAATGACTCCATCTATATTATTTGTAATGGTTTCGGGCTTGTACACTTATTAATACAAAACGACCTGCGGAATATAATCCATTATACTTTATAAAAAAAGCACCGTTTTTGCGAAATGATAAAACAAAAACATCACAAAAAGCGTATTATTTTTTTTGAGCGAAACCCCAAAAACGATAAATAAAAACGACGTTAAAAACCCGTTAAATTATTTTAAAAATAAAGATAAAATCTGGGCGTCACAAAAAACGGATTACTTTTTTTGTGCGATGATATAAATCGGGTGGTACGTTAAAGTCACTTGATTGTCTGATGAAAACAATTCTTTATATTGGCTTGAAAAGCGGTGTAAATCGCCTTTTGTCCAGTGCGTTTGAAACAGCGCATTTACTCCTGTTCTTTTGATATGCTTTAGAACATCGACTGGATCATTAAAAGAAACAGAATGGATTTCTTCGTCATAATGTAAAAGTGAAAAATGCTTTTGCACTATTTCTAAAACGATTTCTAAAGAAGGGTAGTAAAGACCACTTTGTAAAATGGATCGAATCTCCACCATATTTTTTTTCCCAAAGGTGGAAAAGGCAAAAATGGCGTTTGGATTCATCTTTGCTTTTAACTTTTCAAAAAGAGAATCTAATTCGAGAATCCATTGTAGTGTAGAAGCAGAGGCTATTAAATCATAAGACCCT
>Ga0123334_1005024_pt1 | contig 13024 bp, 11 predicted proteins | sample BiotimSIPDNA_FD_89706 | JGI IMG/M metagenome (GOLD analysis project Ga0123334, IMG submission 89706) | Anaerobic biogas reactor microbial communites from Washington, USA - Biogas_R1 time_0 SIP DNA | ecosystem: Engineered > Bioreactor > Anaerobic > Unclassified | place: Washington, USA... | reverse complement strand
ATACTAAAAGAATATAGCTTGAGAGCACCTGCTGAGGAAAAAACAGCATGTGCTATTTTATGCCCTAAAAACAGAAAGTGAGGTGCGACCTGGTATTAGTATGCATTGTCTCGACAAGCAACGTCTCTGTACGGACAGAGACCACTTGTCAGGGACTTGGCGTCCCTGAAACCCTGCTGAGAAGGCTGGCGTGTTTTGAGAAGAATAAATTATTAATTCTATTTGTACTTACAAAGAATGAGCTTTCCAACCTGACTAAAAAGGCCGGAAAGCTCATTTTCTACTAATGAGCAGAATGGCAATATATACACCTAAAAATAAAATATTCAAAAATCTGGTTTGAGTGTTTAAAATCGACCTTTCTCGCTGGCTACCTAATAGGAGGTGCCGATTATGCACAAATCAAAAATTGAAGGTTGGATCTGTGGACTTGCTCAATGGAAAAGCCAATACAGGATTAACAACGTGAATTTCATTGTGGAATCTCGTTTTGAACCTGTTGACTCGGATACCACAATCAATGAACGTTTCAGGAGAACAATCACCAGTGACTTTATACCGTTGACGGGAATATCTGAACCTTGTAAAATAGCAGAGGAATATGTTTGCTCGGCTGCCGGAAAGGAGAACTAATGCAGTCGAAAAACAAAAAAGAGAATATAGGAATCACAGCGCTATATTGCCGATTGTCACGTGATGACGGTACGGAAGGCGACAGTAATAGCGTCGGTAATCAGAAACGGCTCTTGCAGAAATACGCCAAGGAAAACGGTTTGGATAATACGCGTTATTATGTGGATGACGGCTACACAGGGACCAACTTCAACCGCCCCGGTTTTCAGAAATTGTTGGAAGATATTGAAATGGACTATGTGACTGCCATTATAGTCAAGGATATGTCCCGACTCGGCAGAGACTACTTGCAGGTGGGATATTACACCGACAGCTATTTTCCTGACCGCAATATCCGTTTTATTGCCGTTAATGATTGCGTGGACAGCAACGACGGAGAAAACGAGCTTGCTCCGTTTCGCAATGTCATGAACGAAATGTATGCCAGAGATATCAGCCGAAAGGTGCGCAGTTCTCACAGACTTCGCGGGAACGCGGGGGAACCGTTATCCCAACCACCATACGGGTATTTGAAAAGCCCGGAGAACCCAAAGAAATGGATCATCGACCCGGAAGCGGCTCAAATTGTGCGGAGAATCTACAAGATGGCGTTGGAGGGAAAAGGCAATGAGACCATTGCCAGAATCCTTCAGGAGAGTCAAGTCCTCATTCCACAGGCATACTGGCAAAGTAAGAACCTTGGGCGCGGCGGCAAGAAAACGCAGCCAAATCCCTACAAATGGTGCAAGACTACCGTGGCCAAAATTCTTGGACAGCAGGAATACTGCGGCGATGTCATAAACTTCAAGACCTACTCCAAATCCTTTAAGAACAAAACGAGGCTCGACAATTCACCGGAGAATTGGGCAGTATTCAAAAACGTCCATGAGCCAATCATTGATCGGGACACCTTTGGGCGGGTACAAAAGCTGATCGGAAATACCAAGCGCCGTGCACCTAAAAAGGAAAATGCTGAAAAGAATATGTTCAGTGATCTGCTGTACTGTGCCGACTGCGGCAGTAAGCTATGGTTTCATGTCAATACGGCAAACAAGGCCATTCACTTTTTCAGTTGTTCCAACTACAAGGGTATTCGCGGCACCTGCCCTACCACACATTACATTCGTGCCGATGCCATCGAGAAAGTGGTCATGCTGGAGCTGCGCAGGCTGACCCATTTTCTTGCCTGTGATGAGGAATCCTTCGCGGAAATACTGGCTCGAAAAGCAAACAAGGACATCCTTGCAGAGCAGAAACGAGCAGAGGCAGAGCTGCAAAAAGCCGTCGCCCGCAACGAAACGGTGGCAAAGCTGTATGAGAAGCTTTACGAGGATAATGTCAGCGGCAAGGTCACGGATGAGTGGTTTATGCAATTGTCTCACAAGTATGATGTGGAGCGCATGGAGCTGAAGGCGAAGATAGCAGAGCTTCGGGAAACGCTGTCCAACATTGGCTCGATGAGGTTAAGCAAAGATCAATTCGTTTGTGCCGTGCGCAAGTTCATGGAGATGAAAAGGCTGACAGCGCCACTGCTGCGGGAACTGATTGATCATATTGATGTATACGAGACGGAGGGCACCGGAAAAGACAGAACCCATCGAATCGTCATCCATTACCGCTTCGTGGGGTATATTAAGATTCCGGATTCCGTGTTCAGCAGAAACTACAAGACGGACACCAGACAGGGCGTCGCTGTGGAGTACATCTCCGCATAACAGAAGAAAGCAGGCCAAACGCGGCCTGCGCACACATAAAAGGCAAAAAGAAATCGAGTGTCCACATCAAATCATCAGATTTGTTATGAACACTCGATATGGTGCGGATAGCGGGACTCGAACCCACATGGATAATCCACTGGCTCCTAAGACCAGCGCGTATACCAATTTCGCCATATCCGCATGTGTGTTTTTTTGTTTGGAATATTCAGTGCCGTTCCGTGCTTGTGTGCCCCCCTGGGACAATGCTCGTTTATGCCCGAATAATACTAACACGATGCGATATTGGTGTCAACACCTGTTAGTTTGAGTGAATAATGCTATGTTATTTAGGTGTGAATAATATTATCTATATAAGATATGCTGTAAAAGCTGTGTTGATTTAAGCCGACCGCTGATGTATAATCAGTATAATTGTATTATAGATAATAATGTGCGATGTTTTGAAAGGAGTCCTACGCATTGGAAATCAAAGAGTATATTGAAACGCTCGGAATAATCGCTCCCAAAGGGGTTTATCACAATCTTGAACCTGCTGTTTTAGTTGAGATGGCACTTAAAAGGGGAGAGGGAACTCTTGCCGACAATGGAGCTTTAGTTGTAAATACAGGGGCATATACCGGTCGCTCACCGAATGATCGTTTTGTAGTTGACACTCCCGATGTGCATAATGATATAGATTGGGGCAGCGTTAATGTTCCGGTAACACCTGAAGTATTTGACAATATTTACAACAAAATAACGGCATATCTGCAGCAGCGCGATGTATTCGTGTTTGACGGCTTTGCTGGTGCAGACAGCAAGTATCGTGTTCCGGTCAGAGTCGTAAACGAGCTGGCAAGCCAGAATTTGTTTATACATCAGCTTCTTGTCAGACCTACACAGGAAGAACTCAAGTCATTTGAACCGGGCTTTCTCTTCCTCGCCGCACCCGGATTTAAGTGTATTCCGGCTGTGGACAAGGTTAATAGCGAGGCCGCAATAATTATAAACTTTGAAAAACGCATTGTCTTAATAGCGGGCAGTCAGTATTCGGGCGAGATTAAAAAAAGTGTGTTTTCAATGATGAATTACATTCTTCCGAAAATGAACGTATTCTCTATGCATTGCTCTGCTAATGTCGGTAAAGGCGGGGATGTGTCGGTATTTTTCGGACTGTCCGGAACCGGAAAAACAACACTTTCCGCAGACCCGGAAAGATTCCTTATGGGTGATGATGAACACGGATGGAGCGACGACGGAGTCTTTAATATCGAGGGCGGCTGCTATGCAAAATGCATTAATCTTTCAAAGGAGACAGAGCCTCAGATTTGGGATGCTATTAAATTCGGATCACTTGTAGAAAACGTTGTTATGGATCCCGCAACGCGCAAGCTGGATTATGCTGACGACTCGCTTACAGAAAACACGCGTGTCGGGTATCCTGTTGATTATATACCGAACTGCGTTATTCCGGGAGTAGCCGGGCAGCCGAATACCGTGGTGTTCCTCACGGCGGATGCTTTTGGTGTTCTTCCGCCGATTTCAAAACTTGATTCCGAGCAGGCCATGTATCATTTTGTATCCGGTTATACCTCAAAGCTTGCCGGTACGGAAAGAGGCATAGTAGAGCCGCAGACGACATTCTCGACTTGCTTCGGCGCTCCGTTCCTTCCGCTGTCTCCCGCGGTATATGCCCAGATGCTCGGAGAACGTATTGCAAAGTACGGCACCAGAGTATATATGGTTAACACAGGCTGGGCCGGCGGCGCTTACGGAACAGGGAGCCGAATGAAACTGAAATATACACGCGCCATGGTATCGGCAGCGCTGAACGGCGAGCTGGAGAAGGTTGAGTTCGAAGCCGATCCGGTATTCGGTGTATATGTCCCGAAAACATGCCCCGGAGTTCCTGACGAGTTTTTGCATCAGGAGCAGCTATGGAGCGATAAGGAGGCATATGCCACCGCGGCTAAAAAGCTCGCGGCGCGTTTTGTTGACAACTTCAAGAAATACAAAAATATGCCTGAAAACATTGTCAATGCGGGCCCGAAGGCATAACGTGAGCTGCTTATAATAATCTGCTGAATGATCCGGCGCCGTTATACATGATGTATATGGCGCCGGATTATAATATATTGCTATTATACAAATACAGCTTTTATACCCGAAGCGGAAGGCCCGTGATATCCCGGAATGTGCCGCAAAGGATAATGATAAGATCTACAAGCGTTCCTATGCCGAAAAGACCCAATGTAAGAAGCCACAGAATTCCTGTTCCTATCTTGCCCACATAGAAGCGATGAATTCCCAGGCTGCCGAGAAAGAAGCAAAGTATAAAAGCGGTCCATTTGCTTTTGGGTGAAACCATAGGCCTGCCGTAATAGCCTCCTGCGTTTGTATTGTTATTGACTATCGTTATATTCGGCTGCTGGTAAGGTTGTTGATATGACTGTTGATATGACTGTTGATAGGGCTGCTGATACTGCTGCTGATACTGCTGATAGGGCTGCTGATATGGAGACTGATACGGCTGCTGCTGCGGCTGCCGGTAGGTCTGCGGTTGTGATTGTTGGTAGGGTTGCTGATATGGTTGCTGATATGGTTGCTGTATCTGCTGCGGTGATACACTATGGTTTTGCGCGCTGCTCATGATGGTTCCGCAATTCGGACATGCGTTTGCGGAATCGTCCATGTGATAGCCGCATTTTATGCAAAACATAACAAACCCTCCATTGATTTCAGTCGAGCGGATTAATGGGAATATTATAATTACATATCGCATTAAGGTCAACAGGCAAGCGGCCTTTTACCGAAATAAGACTTGACAAAAGATCATTATTGGTTATAATAGCACTTGCTCATAGCGGGATTGTGTAAAGGTAGCACGACAGACTCTGACTCTGTTTGTGAGGGTTCGAATCCTTCTCCCGCTGCCAGCAAAAAACCTTGTGATTTAAGTGGTCACAGGGTTTTATTTTTCATCAAGCGCAGTTATTGCAATCATCGTTAGAAAGCATCTCATATAGCCGGTTTTTTTTGTTCGGCATTTGACAAATCGGAACAACGGTACTATTATTTGCGCGGCATCTCAGACTCTTTTCCGGGGTCAAGAGCACGCGACTGTGTATGCGTGCGCAGGTTATATTTATAAAGCGGCAAAACACACCCGTGACCCTCGGCGAGGGAAAGCGAGATAAATGAGTGTTTAGGGTTAAAAAGTAAGCCCGGTTTTGGTATATCAGCACGAGTTCAACACCGTCAAAAGAAGCAAAATCACGAAATATTCTCCGTGATATGCTAATATTCATGTAAAATTGACAATTGATTAATATTTTGTAATCATATTTTTGTAATTATATTGTTGCAATTTTACTGCCACAGCTATATATTATTATATGATTTAACACAGTTGTACCAAAATAATTAGATAAGTTGCTATATAGGGAGGCGTTGTACATAAGATTGATCGGATAAGCAGGGAAATTAATACGAATTTTCATATGATTATATATTTCGCATTGCGCATAATCTCGCGCACAACTTACAGCATTTAATCCGATATACGGATAAAATGATATTAAGCAATGAAAAATGGAGGATTTCAAATGAAAAAGGCGAAGCTTATTTTGTGCCTGTTCCTGGCCATTGTGACATTGTTCACACTGGTCGCGTGCAGCAAAACGAACCAGCCCAGCGCTACGAGCCAACCCGGTGATACAACCCCCCCTCCCGCATCAGGCAATGAGACAACAGCGCCCACCAAACCGACAGAAATAGTTATGGGCGAAACCGGCTACCTGGGCCGCTTCCTGGATGGGTCTTCTCCCGCGATCAGCCTGCACGCTGCAGACCTCGTTTATGATACCCTGTTCAGAATTGACCCTAAAACGAAAGAGCCCTACTCCAGAATCCTCGAGAGCTGGGAATACACTGACGAATTAACTTTCGTCATGAAGCTGAAGCCGGGCGTAACCTTCACCAACGGAAACGTTGCTGATGCAGACGACCTGCTCTTCGCGATCATGAACCATGTCGAGCGTCAGGACATGCTTTTCAGCACCATTATTGAGACGATGGACATTCCAAACTGCACCTCAGACGGTGAGTATACCGTAACGCTCAAGTTCAACCAGCCCTACGGACCTGGCATTTTCGGAAGTGCATATTATCTTTATGACATGGATTACTGCCATGAGGTGGGCTGGGATTCGCCGGACTGGAACAACAATCCTAACGGTACAGGCCCGTACATTGTCACCGATTATGCCACCGACGACCACATAACCCTGCAGCTGAAGGACAATTACTGGAACTCCGCCAATGAGCAGTTTGACGTTCAGAAATGGACTATCAAATACTTCCCGGATATCGCAACAATGTACATGGCTCTCGAAAAGGGCGAAGTTGCTCTGTGCCCGATCTATAATTTCGCAGACTATTCCCGCTGGCTGGATAACCCCGGCGAGAACATCGGAATGAATCCCTGCAACATGGGCGCTACAATGCTGTTTATGATGGGCCCGAACAATGACCCGGCACTGGCAGACATTCGTGTCCGCGAAGCGCTTGCCATCGGCGTAGACTGGGCAGCTATCGGCCAGATGATAATGGGCGACCTTTATGTCCCGGCGACCTCAACGCTCGTTTCGGACAGCCCGTTTTATAAGAATGTCGGCGCTTATGAGTATAACCCCGAAAGAGCTAAGCAGATCCTCGCGGACGCCGGCTATAAAGAAGGCGACATTCACCTCTATATTTACGATATGGCGGTTGATCTGCGCAAAAACCTCGACGAAGCTTTCCAGGCATATGCCAAGGATCTGGGTATAACGGTCGAAATCGAATTCGGTGACATCGCCAGCTGCATGCCGAGATGGACAGCTCCGGCTCCCGACGGCTGTGACTTTGGCTGGATGAACATTATTTCCGGTAATATCATCCGTGAGCCGCACGCCTCTTATTCCAGCATGTACACCCCGTTCTTCACCTGGGGTATGCAGCAGGATCCGGTATTCCTCGAAATGGCGACTAAAGCCCTTAATACCATTGGCGACGCGCGCATCCCGCTGTATCATGATGTTCAGCAGTACATCTACGACAATTATCTTGCCATCCCCCTTTATGAGGACTTCACCGTTGTGGCTTACAGAACAGACATCTTCACTCCGGAAGTGATCGCAGACAACTCGTACACCTCCATGTTCGTTGCCCTCCGCGGCTTGTCCTTAGCTGGCTAATCCTTTGCGGCTTTAATAAATTAACAGCGCAAACCGAGGGGGGGCTGTTCCTTCCGTACAGCCCCCCTCGATGTTTTAATTAAGCTTAGTCATTAACGTTCGACATCAGACAGGGGGGGCTTCCTTGCTCAGATATATCATTAAACGTCTCATATGGATGATCCCAGTCATACTGGGCGTCGTTGTTATTGTGTTTACGATCAGTTACTTTACCCCGGGCGATCCGGCGGCAGCGATACTCGGTCCGAACGCCGAAAAGGCGTCTTACGAGGCATTGAGAGCGAAGCTGGGTCTCGACAGACCGTTTCTCGTCCAACTGGGCACCTATATCTGGAATATAGTCTCGCGCTTCGATTTGGGCAAAGCGTACATAACCGGTACTCCGATCTCTGAAGAACTTATTTACAGATTACCCACAACCATAAAACTCGGCGTACTGAGTATTTTCGTCACGGTCGCACTGGGTACCCCGTTGGGTATACTCTCGGCGACAAAACAATACTCCATTGCCGACTATTCCGTTACTACCATAGCGCTCATCGTCAATGCTATACCGTCCTTTGTTCTGGCACTTTTCGCCCTTATGCTTTTTTCCGTCAAGCTTCGTTGGCTACCAATTGCGGGGGTGGCGACCTGGGATGCATGGATCTTGCCGATAGCATGCAACTCGCTGGGGTATGTGGCCCTGAGTGCCCGTATGACACGAACTAGCATGCTTGAGGTAATCCGGCAGGATTACATCCGTACGGCCCGTGCTAAAGGACTCAAACAAAATGTGGTCATTCGTCGGCACGCTCTGCCGAATGCGTTGATTCCCATCGTCACGGTCGTCGGCACGCAGCTGAGCTTTGTTCTGGCCGGTGCTATCATTGTTGAGACGATTTTTTCGATACCCGGTATGGGCATGTACATTTTAAGCGGCATTAGCGGCCGTGATTACCCTGTTATCAACGGTACAGTGCTGGTGCTTTCCGTCTGCGTTTGCGTGATGAACCTGCTAGTCGATATCGCCTATGCGTTCATCGACCCGCGTATCAAAGCGCTTTACATGTCGCCCAGGAAAGCAAAAGCGCATAAGTCGCCAAAAACAGCGGAGGTGGCCTGATGCAGCCGATAACATTAAAAAAGAAAAAAGAATATATCGAATCTCTTGAGACATCGTCGCGCCGTCATAGCCAGTGGCGTGACATTCTCGGCCGCCTATGGCGGAACAAACTTGGCATGGTCGGTTTTTTTATTGTCGCAGTGATTCTGCTTCTGATCATTCTTGCCGATCTCGTTGCGCCGATCCCTTATGATAAACAGAATTTCGCAGAAAGATTTCTGTATCCGAACTCAGTGCATCTTCTGGGCACAGATAACTTCGGCAGGGATATGTGGTCGCGTCTCCTTTTCGGCGGCCGTATTTCATTGTTCGTGGCCATTATTTCTGTCTGTATCTCGCTGTTTGTCGGCGCTATCCTGGGCTCGACAGCCGGTTATTTCGGCGGGAAGCTGGACACCATTATAACGCGTATCCTTGATATTGTCATGGCTATTCCAGGTCTTCTGCTGGCAATTGCGATTTCAGCCATGCTGGGTTCCGGTCCGGTCAATACAGCTCTGGCCATCTCTATTTCAGGCATGCCCGGCGCGGCGCGTCTGATACGATCTACGGTTATGGCGATAAAGGGCAACGAATTTGTTGAGGCTGCCCGTGCAACGGGATCGAGGCATGGACGGGTCATCTTCAAACATGTGCTCCCGAATGCGATCGCGCCGCTTATCGTCTATTCAACGATGAGCATCGGCGGTTCGATCCTTGCAATCTCGGGACTCAGTTTTATCGGACTCGGTGTCCAGCCGCCAATACCGGAATGGGGTTCCATCCTTATGGCTGGCCGGCCTTTTGTCCGTGATTTCTGGCCGATGATCGTTTTCCCCGGCATCTTCATCGGGCTTACACTGCTCGGCTTTAATCTCTTCGGTGACGCGCTCCGTGATGCGCTTGACCCGAAGCTGAAGAACTAGGGGGATGCGTCATGAGTTTGCTTGAGATAAAGGACCTGACAATCCATTACGTTACTAAAGACAGTATTGTTAAGGCTGTCAACGGTATTAATATTTCCCTGGAAAAAGGAGAAACGATCGGACTTGTCGGAGAGACAGGCGCGGGAAAGACGACGACAGCGCTGGGCATCCTGGGCCTTATACAGTCACCGCCGGGACAGGTTGTCGGCGGAGAGATTCTTTTTAGCGGAACCGACCTTCTCAAGGCCAGCGACCATGAGATGCGTAAAATCCGGGGCGACGAGATCTCAATGATATTTCAGGATCCGATGACGGCTTTAAACCCAATTATGCGGGTTGGTGATCAGATCGCAGAGGTTGTCTACCTCCACGGTAATTGTTCCCGCGCCGAGGCCGTCAAGCGCAGTATTCAAATGCTTGAAATGGTTGGAATCCGCGCCGAACGTTCCAGAGAATACCCCCATCAGTTCTCCGGCGGAATGAAGCAGCGCGTCGTCATCGCGATGGCATTGGCGTGCGATCCTAAACTGCTCATCGCCGACGAGCCGACAACAGCGCTGGACGTAACGATCCAAGCTCAGGTGCTCGATATGATGAACAAACTTAAAAAGAAGCTGGGAACCTCAATGATCCTGATCACACACGATCTGGGTATCGTGGCCGAGAGTTGCGACAAGGTTGCCATAATGTATGCCGGACGTATCGTGGAGTACGGTTCGCTGGAGGATATATTCCACAACGTGAGCCACCCGTATACGATCGGTTTGTTCGGTTCGATGCCCAGCCTCGACAAGGATGTTGACCGTCTTAGCCCAATTCCGGGGCTTATGCCGGATCCGTCGGCTCTGCCGTCGGGCTGCAAATTCCACCCGCGGTGCACCTCGGCCTGGGAGGAATGTTCTAAGGTCGAGCCGGAGCTCTATGAGATAAGCCCCGGTCATTGCGCCAGATGCCTGCTTTTCAGGAAGGAGGGTGCCGTCAATGAGTGAACTGCTTAGAGTTGAACACCTGAAGAAATACTTTAAAACACCGATGGGCATGCTGCACGCTGTCGATGACGTCAATTTCTCTATTAACCAGGGCGACACACTTGGCGTGGTGGGCGAGAGCGGCTGCGGAAAATCCACCCTAGGGCGCACCGTACTAAAGCTTATTGAGCCTACGGATGGCAGGATTATCTTTGATGGGCGGGATATCACCTTCATCAAGGAAAAGGAGAACCTGGAGCTGCGCAAACAGATGCAGATCATTTTCCAGGATCCGTTTTCATCGCTCAATCCCAGGCTCAGCGTAGCTGACCTGATTGCAGACCCGCTGAAAACCTTTCATCTTTACCGGAATCCGGAGGAAAGAAAAAAGAAAGTTCATGAGCTGATGGATATGGTCGGCCTGGCAAAGCGGTTTGAGTACAGCTATCCGCATGAGCTGGACGGCGGACGCCGGCAGCGTATCGGAGTAGCCCGCGCGCTCTCGCTGTCCCCGAAATTCATAGTCTGTGATGAGCCCGTCTCCGCCCTGGACGTTTCGATCCAGGCTCAGATTCTAAACCTCCTGCAGGATCTGCAGGAACAGCATGGGTTGACGTATATTTTTGTCACCCACGATTTGTCCGTTGTTAAGCACATATCAAACGATATCCTGGTGATGTATATAGGGGCTATGGTTGAAAAAAGCCCGGCGAAAGAGCTGTTTAAGCTGCCGCTGCATCCGTACACGAAGGGACTGCTTTCTGCGATCCCCGTGCCGAACATCGACATCCCGAAGAAAAAGGTGCAGCTCCAGGGAGAACTTACATCACCCATAGAGCCTAAGCAGCAGTGCCGGTTCGTGGCGCGCTGCCAGTATGCAACCGAAGCCTGTCACTCTAAGGTACCCGAATACGAAGAGGTTCTGCCGGGCCACTTCGTCTCTTGTCACAACGTAAGAAGCATAAATGGTCTTTAAGTGGATTCTGGCATCTCTTGCCGCCGTATTTGTTGCGTCAGGCACAGTATCGGTACCAGCTCAAACCGGTACCGATATTGCCTGTATAGTTCCACAGGTCCTGTCGGCAATCGGTGAAAAAGACGCCAGAAGCCAAGAATGTACCCTTGGGGATGCCGTCGCAGACGCGGTACGGGCAGCTTTAGAGGCTGACATTGCCGTCGTCTGCGGAGGCGACCTCATAAATAACCTGTTGCCGGGCGAGATAACTTGGGATGGGCTCAGAGCCGTCTTTAAGGAAGATCGCCCCCTTGCCGTTGCCGCAGTTACACCGAAGGAACTGCGCGGCATTCTCGAGGGCGGGCTGTCTCACATCACTCTGGATGAAACGGAGACGATCGACAGGGTCGCTTCCGCATATGACGGGTTTCCGCAGATATCCGGCTTTATGTTATCTTATGACGTGTCTGCGCCGCCTGGTATGCGGGTGTACGAGATCCGGTTAAACGGCGAGAAGCTTGATCTCGAGGATGATATGACTGTTCTGAAACTGGCGGCGACAGAGCATATGCTCAGCGGAGGTTATGGCCTTCCGGTTATCGGCGGCGCTGACAGTTCGGAGATGACGTTGTCCGGGGCATTGGCGGAGTATATGAATAACGGAATTACGGAGTATACGACTCTGACGGTGAGGATATACCCCATGGGTGGACAGGACGGTTCTTTAAAATCCCTGTTTCCCCTCGGTATTGCCGCCGTATTGATTCTTCTGATAGTAGTTGGTAACGGACAGAGGTTTAAGCATATGTACGACTTTGGCTCAAAAGAGGAGGATTAGTCTGTGGATCTGCTGATTGGGATTGTCCTGTGTCTTTTCTTCCTGACGCTTATAGTCACGGGCGAGATTTATTTCGCGCTGGACAAGCAGCGAATACGTGCCTTTGTCTGTTTCCAGAATATGCGGGTGAATCTGGACAAATGGGTCGAGGTGACGGTAGAACTGGCTGAAGGCTCAGATACCGGTCGGAAGACTGCTGAGGAACTCCGTGCGCTGGCACAGGATTATTTCAACTATAAAAGGTACAAAGAAACTATGATGGCGGTTTCACTGGTCAATTCCATAGCCGCAATTGCTGAACAACTCGAGGAGAAGGCGTCCGGAACGGAATCCGACAGAATTCTTACCGAACGCGCCGACTTTGCCGGCAGGGTTGAGCCGCTTCGGAATGAATATAACAATTGCGTTCGAAGGCTTAATGCCCGGCTCGACAGTAAATTGCCGGCTACAGTAGGAAGGCTTTTTCGAATCAGCAAAATGGAGAAGCTCCGGCAGCTGTAAGGCGCGTAACATTCGGCGTATCTTCCGTTTTTCAGTGTAGGATACATCGACCCAAAGTAAATAAAAATTCGGGCAGTCAATTTCTATTGTTGACTGCCTGCTTATTTATCCGCTTACGCTGCCCCCTATCATGAAAACAGTTGAACCTTTCGGTGTTTATGTTATAATATATTTGCGTATAAGTTATATAGCCGCTCACAGTTATT
>Ga0123334_1005023_pt1 | contig 13029 bp, 13 predicted proteins | sample BiotimSIPDNA_FD_89706 | JGI IMG/M metagenome (GOLD analysis project Ga0123334, IMG submission 89706) | Anaerobic biogas reactor microbial communites from Washington, USA - Biogas_R1 time_0 SIP DNA | ecosystem: Engineered > Bioreactor > Anaerobic > Unclassified | place: Washington, USA... | reverse complement strand
TAATCCAAGAGATATTAGACTGTATTATTGAAAATTTACAATTTATTTATCAGATAAATCCATTCGAAGGCAATAGAATATTTGAAAAATTTAAAGAAGAGCAGCTTACCACGATATTAAATAAGCTCAATTTAGAATATGATGGTAAGAAAGTTTGTAAAATGGGTGATTTAGAACTATCCGAGGAAGAGATCAAAAGTCTAGTAGGTTGTTTAAATTTGTCCTTATCTCCTGAATTATCTAGCGCAATTTCTACGTCATTGAAGTCAAACTCAACTACTAAGTATGTTAAATATATTTCCTTTTCTGATATTTCAAAATATATATCCATGATTCCTGAAAATCTTGGTGGGATAAAAATCTTCTGTTTATTAGATGAATGGTCAGAGATACCATTAGATGTTCAACCCTACTTGGCCGATTTATTAAAAAGAGGGTTTATACCAAGTAAATTTACATTTAAAATTGCGGGGATAACAAATAGAGTTAATCTTTCTCAAAGGTCTACAAATAGAATATTGGGGTTTGAAGAAGGAGGAGATATATTCGCTTATAATCTTGACAATAGATATATCTTTGAGATAAATAAGGTTCAAACCAGAGACTTTTATAATGAATTGTTATACAAACATCTTAGTATTTTTAATGATTATTTAAAAAATAGCTTTTTTGACACACAAAAGAATAAAGCCGATAGAAATTTTATCAATAATTTCTTTACTAATCATTCGTTATCAGAAATACTTATAGCTTCTGCTGGAATACCCAGGGATTTCATGAACTTATTTATTAACGCTTATGACAAGTTTATTTTAAATGTTAGTAGTAATAATACAAGAATTGGAGTTAAACACGTTAGACTAGCAACAATCGATTGGTACCAGATAGACAAAAAAGGTGAAATAGAAAAAGATATTAATACAAAAATTTTATTAGAGAAAATTGTTAATGAAATAATAATTCAAAAGAAGAAAACTCATTTTATCATACCTGAGAAATTTTCGAATAACAAATATCTCCAAAATTTAATAGATTTACGTGCACTTCATTTGAGAAAACGCGGAATTTCTCATCAAGACATTAAAGGTATTTCATATAATGTTTATTCCATTGATTATGGATGTTATACAAGTTTAAACATTTTCCAATCAAGCCTTGATTCACAATTATTAGATAACATATCAACGGTAGAGAATTTCCGTGAAATTAGAAGAGTATCTTTAGAAGATGACTTTTTTAATAAATTCATTCTTGAAATTGGTGAAGCTTTTAATTGCCCCCACTGTGGTAAAACTATTGATACTAACCATGCTTCCTATGTTAAAAAGAAATTATGTAATAATTGTTTTGAAGAAGTACTTTAGTATTAGAAAGAATTTACCGGTAGATCTTGATACTTTTATTAAGTCAGCTTTGATACAATACATTTCCTGAAAGATTTAGTTGAAATGATAAAAATTCTTAACGTACTCTAAGAAATTTTACTAAGACTTGCCGAAAATTTTATCCCCACTTCCTTTGCAAATTCAAAATCACTCATCCAAGGCACATTTAATGCAATACAAACATCGGGAATTTTTATTCTACGAGTATCTAGTCCTGATGGATATTCCTTCGTGACTACTATTGCATTTTCTGCAATTGCAAATGCAATTACCCATGGATCAGCTATGGAGCGTTGTTTTATACTATCAACTAATCGTCCATGACTAGCCATGATATCTCTTAAATAATTCTGTACGGGAATATTTATATCTTTAAAAAAATAAGGCCTCTCATTTATCCATTTGCTAAGATCATCTTCTGTTTTGTTTATTTCTCTTTTCACTTCTATTGGAGCAAAAATAATATTTTTTTTCGCTAAATCATCTAATACATCCCAATACTCTGGACAAAGATCCATAGAATAGTATCTATTCCAACCTTCAATAAATACACCCGAATCTAGACAATACTTTTTAGAGATTGTATCCATAAACGATCCCTCAATTCCATAATTGTATTCCAGCTTGAGCAGCTAATTTAGAAAAATGATTAAGTTTAACTCCTAATAAAGAAGACGCATCCCTACCTGAAACTTTACCACTAAGATAAGCACCGATAACTGTTTGTGTATAAAGATATCCGTTATGTGATAATTTTGTAACATAGAAAGAAGGGCCTCCATCGCGTTCTTTTTCCTTTTCTTCTCTAATCCGTTTCAAATCATCCCATCTTATTTGATAATACTGTCTTAGTTCTTCATATTTTTTGTTTGAAATATTGCCATATTGTAACATCTTTCGGGCAATAGCTTCCTCACTCACTTTGAATATTCTGGATATCCTTTCAATCCTATCTTCAATTTTCATCGTTGTGCTTAGCTTGTTTAACTCGGTTTCAAATCTTTCAGAATAAATTAGTGTTTCTGAAGCAACTTGATTACAGAACATTTCAATATTAGAATCTTCTAGTGTAACAAAGGTACCTATTGAGTTTAAATTTGAAACACCACTCAAATTCAACCACAAATGAGCTAATTCATGAATTAAAGTAAACATCATAGCTGCATATGCATCATCAGAATTAAGATATATAAATGGTGCCACATTATCTGACAAAACAAATCCTCTACATGAATTTAAATCAATATTACCCCCTCGAAAAATATAGACCCCTTTACTTTCAACTTTTCTGATCCAAAGTTTTAAAGCATAATATCTCGATTGTGTTTTACATTGTTCATCAGGGGAAATTTCAAAAGCATTTAATATCTGTTCAGCTACTGATTTTGGGTTATCATGTAAAGTTGCTGTTCCAACAAACGATAAACTGGAGACCCCTTCCTCCCTTAAAAATTCTTTTACCCAATGTTGATGTTCATAAGCTGTCCTAATTACATCCAAAAGCTCTTTATTAAACATACGAATATCTTCATTCGGTAGTTTACGAAAATCTCTGAGAGTATCAAAATCTATTGGAGGTTCAGGTAAATAAAAAACTGCAAGAGGACGTTTGTAAAGTTCGGATGCATTTCTAGCTTGAGTTATTGTTGGCCTTTTCTCACCACTTTCCCAAGCTATAATCTCTTCTTGAGACCTTTTAAGTTTTGTTGCAGCTTGTGATAAACTAAATCCTGCTCGTTCTCTTGCCCAACGTAAAACTGAAGGAGTAATTAAAGCTTCTACTTGAGACATCGGCAACACCTCATAGCCTAATTTTCTGAATGAGTTGGCATTCCTTTAGACATAATTTACCACGATAACCTGATGACATTGACATTACGGCGGCGGCTTGAAATATGTGTTCATTGCCGCTTTAGCCGGAATCGGTTACGGCTATGCCTACCACAAAACCCAAAGGATCGAAACCGGCATTCTGGTACATTTCGCCTTAAATTTGGTCCATATCTGTTGCTTCACTTATCCAGCCTTAAGTTCGGCGTTTTAACCAGCCTAAATTAGATTAACACTTATTTATTATTTCAAATTAATCTCAAGCTGTTCATTGTTGGAAACCTTCTTCAACGTCTCCGGCAACCAATGCCCGTTCTTAATCCTCTTTTTCCTAGTTTCCGAAGTAAATAAAGTATTTTTATTCTTTTGAATCTCTCTGATATATTCCCTTTGAGTATCAATTTCTTCAAAACGTTTTTGTATTAAAGAACCATCTCCGATCTCGACACCGATCCATTTCCGTTTCAAGATCTCCGCTACAATGTATGTTGTGCCGCTTCCGCCAAAGGGATCGAAGACCAGATCCCCTTCATTGGAAGCCATGCTGATGACCCGTTCCAATAATTTCAAGGAAAGCTCATTGCTGCCCCTATTCTTATATTTACTATGACGGACCGGAGGAATATCATACCAGACATCGGTCAAGTTGATTCCATTGATATTCAACTTATCCTTATATCCGCCATAATCTCTAATATCTCCCCCGCAATGTCTGCAGTTTTCCAGAGGAATTCTTTGTTCATTAAAGACTTTTGGCTTTGCGCCTTTCACATAATACAAGAGTGAATAATGGGAGGGGTAAAGCTTATTTCTAATCGGCAAGGAAAATTTAATATCCACCGCGATCCAATGGCGAAAAGTCAAGTACTGATTGAGAATTGAAGATATGTAGGTATTCCACTTCGGCAGGTTCCAAATAAAGATTGACCCTCCATCTTTAAGAAGATCAACGCATTTTAAAACCCATTGCTCAGTCCAGGCCAAATATTCGGTTTCGTCTTTCAAATCATTAATCCCGGATTCATAATCTTTGTTTAAGTTAAAGGGCGGATCGGCAAAGATCAGATCAACTGACTCCTTTTCCATGTTGTCCATTAATGACAAACAATCCCCTTGAAACATTGTTCCATAGGAAGTCTTAAAGGCTTGTTCATATTCAGAATTAACATGATTATTAGGTATTTCTCCGATTAAGCGATGGATTTCGGCAGCATTCTTACAAATTACCTCAAGTAGCGCATTATTGATAACGCCCAATTTTAATCTGAGTTCTGTTTCATCAATCCCAGCAGCCTTTATGATATTCTGAAGATCATTGCCGGATGGAAAAGTTTTAGAATCGTTATAATGTTTTAACTTTGAAACACTAATGCCGGAAATCTTCGAAAAAGTTTTCAATTGAATATCGTTGCTTACTCCTAAAATTTCAAAAAGGCTACTCATTCAGTCCTGTCTCCTTACCAATATTATCTTAATAATAACACGTCCAATACATTTTGTTAAGAGCTTTTGTAGACTATAGTCCGTAGACTGATAGTCTCGTTTTGTTTTAGTCTATTCATAATAGGAGGATCAAAAATGGAGTTATTACATGCTTTTGGTATTACTTTAAAACAATTTCGGAAAGAAAAATCCTGGTCCCAAGAGGAGCTTGCCGACCATAGCGGATTAGACCGAACATATATAAGCCTTCTTGAAAGAGGACATCGCAACCCTACTTTATCCACACTATTTTCTTTAGCTAATTGTCTTGGATATCAACCAAATCATTTTATTAAAGAAATAGAAAAAGTAATGGAATCGAAATACGGGAGTGATCAAAATGAAAATTGAACGAATTGAACGTTTAATAGATACCGGAGACTTCTCTCAATCAACTGAATGGATATCAATAGAAAAACAAATCACCCAAGCAATACATAAAATAGAGTGGCCGATCGGGTCCGGTTCGTTCACTCTCTTTGACCAACCGGGAAAAGCCCGCGGCGAGGGAAATGGCGTTAAGCCGATCAAAGAAGCCTGTATGAAACATCTCTCCGCAATGGGATGGGATTTGGAAACAAAAATTGATATTGCCACTTTAAAACAACCGGGCCCAATTGATGCCACCTATAAAGTTGGGAACAGACTATTTTGTGTGGAATGGGAAACCGGAAACATCTCCTCCAGCCATCGCGCTCTTAATAAAATGGCATTGGGAATTCTTAAAAAAATCCTCATCGGAGGAGTTTTGATACTCCCCACCAGAAAAATGTACAAATATCTAACCGATCGGGTTGGTAATTTTCCCGAAATCGAACCTTACTTTGATTTATGGCGTTCCTTAAAAGTTGATGAAGGCCTATTAGCTGTGATTGCTATCGAGCATGACGGAGTTAGTGATCAAGTACCACGCATACCCAAAGGGACCGATGGGCGGTCCCTGGTATAAATTATTTTAATCCTTTTGTAATAGTAAAATAGACTCAGTACGCATTGTATTAGCTATTCCGGTTATTTGCCTTTCAATTTTTCGAACTAATTTTAGGCCGAATAGGTTACCAAGTTCTATTATTATTTCATCTAAACCTTTTATTTTTTCGACAGGCTTTTTAAGAATCTTACTTAATTGATTTTCATTTGTCCCAATAATGACCGTGCAAAATTTCCCCTTTCTTAATACGCGGGAGCATTCGGCTAAAATGGTCTTCATATCTTTAAGATAAAGATCAAATTTTTCCCGAAAAGTATGCCCATGTAAACCAACCATTTTTTCCTGAAGTTGTTTAATATCAACACCCAAATAGGATAAATGATACGAATCGTTTTTTAAATAATCAATCGCAAAACTATATGGTGGAGAAAAAAGTATACCATCGATACTATGATCATCCATAGTCAAACATCTAGCGTCTCCTTCAATTGCGACAGCTTCGGCAAGTTCATTTTCCGTACCAATAATGCTTTGCTGGATCTTCTCAACCACAAACACATATCGTTCGATGATAGCTTTAAATTGTTCTAAGTGGCTTTTTTTCTGACTTCGCTCCGAATAACCAACGCTGTCTAGATAGGCAAGGAGTAAAAAATTATATATCGAAGGCGGGCTATAATCCTCAGGTAATTTTGATTCATTTTTTAAAGCAAAACAGTTATAAATCACTTTGAAATCGTTTATAGCATTTTTAATGGTTTCAAGGGGAATTGTCAAGCCGTCCAATTTAACCTGAGTCATAAAACGGCAAAAAGGACTGGTATCAATACCAATTGACCGTACTCCCATTAATCGGGCCTCTATCAAAGTCGTACCCGAACCCATCATCGGATCAAGGATCAAATCTCCTCGTTTCAAACCCATAATATTAATCAATGCTTTAATCATTTGGGGATGAAATTTTCCTCGATAAGGAAACAATCCGTGGGTAGCATATCCGGTCTTAAACTGGTTTATTTGAAAAAAAGATTTTAATCTTGATGATGAATACTGTGGTAATTTAATCGGTTCTCCTTTGCACATCAAATAATGTTGCGTATATCTATTATCCACACAAGTAAAATAGGCTCCGTTTCGAAGAATTTCCTCTTTATTTAGCAGTCGGCTCTCTAGATATGCTAACTCTAGTTCATAAACTTCAGAAACTCCCGGTAATAATTCATATCCTAAAGGTAATAACCGCGAAGCCATTCCCTCAGAAATAATTCTTGTATTGTCCTGATTCATTTATTTCACTCCAACTACTATTCTACTATTTCATATATTACAAACAAATGTTCGACTTGTAAATAGTAATTTTGGAAAACATCAAATTTACGTTCTAAACTCCCCCAAAAATTTCCCCCTTCTACCTCCCCTTATATCCTTATTTTTACCAATAATTAAAATCATGGCAGGAGATGTAAATTATATATTGAATATCTAATTACTTCAAAATCTTATAAAGAAAAGGAGAACTAAAATGAGTCAAAAAAATCAAATTTCTTTCAATCTCTTGCAGGAATCTGGAAAAAAATTACGAGTAGTACAGTTACTTAAAAGGGAAAAGAGAAAAATTAACTCTACTTAAGTTTAGCGCCAATAACATCAAACCATAAAATACATCCAATTGTTTGAGAGAATCATAAAACTACTCGAAATAATGACTAAACGGCGGAGAAAAGTGATCAAAGGACCCGAAATAATTATGGAACGTCATGAAATAATGGAAGAACGTCATGAAATAATGATTAAACGAGTCAAAATAATTATAAAACGATGCAAAATATTCATGGAATGACCCGAAACAATGGAAGAACGACAGGAAATAATGATAGAACGGCAAAAAAGGATGAAAATCAAAAAAATAATAAAAGGAGCTGGTTAATATGAGTGTATCCAGAAACAAAGTTAATGACTTCCTCATGTACGCTAAAACCATGATCGAAAACGCCCTCTCCGACAACGACGTCAAAACCGCCCTGGCGGGTTACGGGTACGACGAGGCCATGCTTCAGACCGGGAAAACCCTTTACGACGAAGCTTTTGAACTGAATCTGGCCCAAAAAAAAGAAACCGGCGAAAAGGTGGCGGCTACTACGGAGTTCAACAACCTCTGGGCCGAAGTGGACCAACAGTACATGAAGACCCTCAAAGTCGCCCGGATCGTCTTGAAAAATCTCTACAAAGCCGATCAATCGGCCATGCTCTACGGGGTCCGCAAACCAAGCTTCAATGGCTGGCAGGAACAGGCAGTGTCCTTTTACGCCAACATCCTCAAAGATCCGCAACTATTGGAGGTCATGGCCAAATTCGGTTACCCCGAGGAAAAGCTCAAAGAGGAATACGAGATGGTAAAAGAAGTCATTCAGAAACAGCTGCGGCAAAAGAAAGAAAAAGGCGAGTCCGAGCAGGCCACCCGCTTCCGGGACCAAAAACTGGATGAGCTGGCCGACTTCGTCTCCGACCTGCGCGGCATCGCCAAAGTAGCTTTAGCCGACACCCCCGACTACCTCGAAAAACTCGGCATCCTGGCCCGTTCGGCCGGATTTACTCCTCGAAAACAAGAGACAGCGGCGACTAGTGAATAACTGCTAACTCAAGGGGTCTATAAATTGTAAAGGGTAAAATCAAATTCTTTCAATGGGTTTGTTTTTACCCTTTTCAATTTTCACTTTATAACTGCATAAACCAGCCTTTCGTATTATTTGCAATTCCGACCAATATCAGCCTCGCCGGAACTTCAATCAAAACGCCGACAATGGCGGCAAGCGATGCCCAACATGGTAAGCGGCTTAATCAACCAGTTGGCGACGGAACCGAGATTGGCAGATGTCACGACCAATCACGCGGATAGTTGACGAGGAAAGGAATTGTATATATTTATTCCTTAATTGGGAGACTACCGATGAAAAAACCTGATTTTCAATTAACGCAAAGGAGGAATCTTCGTGAGCGGAAATCGTGTTTTGCTGGAAACAACCGAAATTAAGGTGGATGCCGATCCGGCCCAATTAGCGGCGATGGTCCATAGTTTAATCCATAATCAGGAATATCGAAAAGCATTCGAAAAGGAACCCGTCATCTGTCTTGGGGATTGCGGAATTACCGTTCCCGAACATTTCAAGGCGAAAATCACACCTGAATCCATTGACCAAACATTAAAGGACTACGGTGGAGATCCGAAATATTTAGATGCCGGTTTTACTCCCGGAGTCTCACCTGCAATCCGAGTCGGAACCCGGCCCGGCACCATTCCCGCGGTACAAGTAGGTGTCCGAGTCGCGGTACAATCCGCTACCTTCGTAGCAATAGCTAAAAATGACAGTTCTGAGAAACTAGAGGATATCATCAAGTGCTTGACCTCATCGCCCTAGGGCGGATTGACGAAGCTCTGATCCTAAAAAAGGCCAATTCCTCAAATTTAGTCGGAGTTTCTGCCAACTCTTTGAACTGGCCCACTGCCCGGTTGGTAGTTAATAAAATCAAAACCGAATATCCTGATCTTCCGGTGGTACTTGGGGGTATCCATCCCACCCAATATACCGAACATGTTTTTACTTCGTCCGCCGTAGATTTTATTATTCGAGGCGAAGGAGAAGCGCCCCTTGTAAAATTGGTGGAAACTCTTCGCACTAAAAAGCGCCGGCCGGTATTTAATGAAATACCCGGGCTCTGCTGGCGTGACCGGTATTTCATGCCGGTGTAAAGCTAACCACCGCTGAGATTATCGAACTGAGTGAAATCATTCGTAATCTAAACAAAGTCATGCTTTTCGCCAACCCCAACCATGACTTGCTACAGTTCGCCCCACCCGAATGGATATTGGAGGAAACCGGCGCATGATTATTATTGCGAGATTCACGGTAATCCCCGGCTAATCCAATGGTATCTTGGTTAACGCTTTTGACCTTGGCGATAACCTTACCAATCGCCTTTATTATTTGGGGCGGATCGATCGCATGGATCTTTTACGGTTTCCTAGTCTGGATTAGTAGTGTTGGAATTAAGATCGTCCTTGCCTGGCAAGGAAATTTGCTGTTATCGAAATCCGGATTATTGGCAAAGGCAATAACTAATGGGATCATCTCCGCCGTAAGCGAACTTGGCCTGGCTGCGCTGGCATTGATATTTATCGGTACTACTAATGTTGATATCCCCGACATTATGCTCTATGCAGTTTCAGCCGGCGTAACCGAACTTTTAGTAATTTCGATTTATGGAATGTTTGAAAAACGGGAACCGGAAACGGTTAAAAAATGGAAAATCTCTGCCAAACATTGTTTTTTGGCACGAAATCTATTCCCCATCGAAAGAATGGTGGCCCTTATTGGACATATCGGTTCCCGCGGCTTAGTAGGTATCGCTATCATCAAAGGGTACCTCTGGCCTATTACAGTAGCGCTAATTACCTTTTCGACAACGGATGGATTAGCAAACTATGGTGTGTTAAAGAACTGGGACTGGTTCAATGGAACCATTTTAAAGAACTTTCTTCTAGCGACAGGATCTTTGGCATTGATTGAATTAGTTTTATTGATCACAATTATTCTTTTTCTTAGTTGACTTTAATAAGCCTCATTAGTTATTGCCCAATCAATTTTCTCAACTCCCGCATGGAGTAGACTCACCCTGACGAGCCGGTGTAGAGGACTACCTAATAATACAAACCAAAGGCCAACCATTATTTTAAAATGAGCCCACCGCCTTCTTTCTGAATTTATCCACTTCCTCAGTTAGTTTGTATTCATTCTCCTTCAGTACCTTAAGGTATTCCTTCATCAGAGCTGAAAAACTCCCCCTCTCCTCATTCCAAGGATGATTCAAAAAAGCTTTCTTGGCCTCTAAGACTATTTCCTTGTTCTCATAACTGAATAAGGGTGTGTTGTTGCACCCGAACAAGGCAAAGGTAACATAGCGTTTTATCAAATTTTCCATCGCTTCCACCTGGGTCGAAGCGGCATACTCCTTGATAAACTCCTCCTGACGAAGGGCCCGGCTCAGGATCTCCTCCCAACTGATCATCAACGCCGCGTCCTTAACCGGTGTCCGGTCCGACTCCACCACCATAATTTCTAGATAAGTCGATAAGTCCAGGGTAACTGCTTGATGATATTGGTCATAGAAATCATAATCGATTACGGGGAAGAAAAAGCCTTCCGCCGTTTCTACCTTATAACCGTTACTGATGGCTTCAACCACAATCGTTTTTAATTTATCATCCCGGATACCTTTAAAATCGTCTAAACTCCAACCATTCTCCTGATAAACCTGGGCTAGTTCCTTCTGGAGCGCCTCATTCTCAAACCTCTTCTCCCACTTAGGCAAATTGGCATTTTGAATCCGCTCAATCCCTTTCACCAAAGTGGCGGCATCATTCCTAGAAACAGTATCAATATTCTGATTGACATATTGAATAATCTCTTCAACACCGACCTCTTTATTATCCATTAAGGTTTCAAACCCGATCATCACCTTTTTTTCCTTAGCCAGATCAAACTGGTCCGTAGTAAATCTAATCAATGAGACCAAAATTAAGATCGCCACCAGAATAATCCCGGTCATTTTCACTTTGCGCTTCAATCTTCTCCCCTCCATACTTTAAACCTCTAATTTTTCTAACGTAAGACCAGCATCAATGTCGCCCCATCTCCCATAGTAACTGTTACCAATTTAAAGCTTCCCATCGACCCCAAGCAAAAACCGCCAAATTGGCGGTTTCATTTAACAAAATAGAGTCTCCTTATACTGGGATTTTGTGGTTATAAATCATAGTACAACTCAAACTCCGACGGATGAGGAATTTCATTGACTTTTTTCCCTTCGCGACGTTTCCGTTCGATCCAGACCTCGATTAATCTCCTGGGGAACACATCTCCTTCCAATAAAAACTGATGGTCATCTTCAAGAGCATCAAGAGCCTGATCAAGGTTTCTGGGTAGCGCTTTTATTTTTTTCTGTTCATCTATAGGGAGGTCATAGAGGTTTAGATCAAAGGGTCCATATCCTAATTTTTCCGGATCTGTCTTCCGTTTGATTCCATCCAGTCCAGCCATTAAGATGGCGGAAAAAGCTAAATACGGATTACAAGTGGCATCGGGCGAACGAATCTCAAATCGTTTATCCGAAGGGGTCTTGGCATAATCAGGAATCCGAATCACTGCACTGCGATTAGCTGTGGCATAGCAAATCGACACCGGAGCTTCATAACCCGGAATAAGGCGCTTATAAGAATTGGTGCTCGGATTGGTGAAACCACAAAGGGCTGGGGCATGTTCGAGTAATCCGCCGATGAAATAATGAGCCGTTTGGCTTAATCCCGAATACCCATTAGGGTCATAGAAAACCGGCTCTCCATTTTTAAACAAGTGCATATGTACATGCATACCGCTACCGGCTTCACCAAACAAAGGCTTTGGCATAAATGTTGCGGTCTTTCCTTGACTATACGCCAGGTTTTTGATGATGTACTTGATGAGCATTGTGGCATCAGCCATTTTCCGCATCGGGCCGGCCTCTACTTCTATTTCTAACTGTCCGGGCCCACCCACTTCATGGTGATGATATTTCACAGCGATGCCCCGCTCTTCCAAAAGCAGAGTTATCTGGCTGCGCAGGTTATAGGAAACATCCATTGGCGGCGTAATATGATAGCCGCTTTTTAGGGGGATCTTATACCCTAGATTTGGTTTTATATTGTCGCCTGTATTCCACTGGGCTTGGTGGGCATCAATTTCATAACCTGATTGATGCGGTGATACGTTATAAGCGATATGATCAAATAAATAGAACTCGAACTCCGGTCCTGTTTTCATTGTATCCGCCACACCTAGAGAAGTCATATAATCTTCAGCCTTCGCTGCAATAGCCCGGGGGTATTGTTCAAAAAGCCGGGGGGATGAACCAATGACAAAGACATCGCCAATCATCGAAAGAGTGGCCACCTCTACCAATGGTTCAGGCATAGCGGTAGTCAAATCGGGAATAAAAACCATATCACTCTTTTCAATCGGCGCATATCCATAATTAGAACCATCAAAACCGATTCCGTTTTTAAGAGTATCTTCACTAAAACGAGTTAAAGGCATGGTTAAATGACGCCATCGTCCATCTAGATCAATCATTTTAAAGTCAATCATTTTGATGTCATGTTTCTTACAATATAAATGAACATCCTCCACTTCCTTGAACATCCAACGTCCTCCATTCAGATTTTATTATCAGCATCCATGGACAACTAATTTCTTCATTCTTAATTTACGCCATAAACTTGGTATTTCCTTTCATTAGTCCTATAGTTGAGCAATGAAGAAACTCTCAAATGCAGGGTCCCCTTTTGTTATATTGTCATCCTCTAAACCC
>Ga0123334_1005022_pt1 | contig 13033 bp, 12 predicted proteins | sample BiotimSIPDNA_FD_89706 | JGI IMG/M metagenome (GOLD analysis project Ga0123334, IMG submission 89706) | Anaerobic biogas reactor microbial communites from Washington, USA - Biogas_R1 time_0 SIP DNA | ecosystem: Engineered > Bioreactor > Anaerobic > Unclassified | place: Washington, USA... | reverse complement strand
GTGATTATGTTTTAGAACGACTTTGTACCACAAGGGTATCATTCTCACATAAAAAGTAAACTTTTAAGTGTTCATGTTTGTGGCACACAACGGAGTGAGAAAACAAAACACTTTACGTCAACATTGGCTATATAGAATTCACTTAGTGAAAAAACCATTGCCGCCAATAACAGCTATTTTTAATGAAAAAGCCATTCGTCCCTGTTTTAGAGAGAAAGATTTCTTAGATGAGAATCACGCCTGGAAAGATTAAAATGATTTTTCTTTGAAAAAAAACTTGCTAATATTAAGAATGTATGAAAGTAATATTTATGGGGACGCCCGAATTTGCGTCGCATTTTTTGTCTTATTTAGTTCAATCGAATCACGAGGTGCTCGCTGTAGTGACACAGCCAGATCGTCCTGCGGGTAGAGGAAAATCCTTAACTCCTCCTCCCGTGAAAATCCTTGCTGAAAAACTTGGGTTACCAGTAATCCAACCAGAAAACTTAAAAGATCCAGAATTTGAATCGACGCTTTTAAAATACAATGCCGATATCTTTATTGTTGTTGCGTTTTCCATTTTACCGAGAAATATTTTAGGCGCGTCTCGCTTTGGAGCCTTAAATATCCATGGTAGTCTTTTGCCCGCATACCGCGGGGCTGCTCCAGTGCAATGGGCTATCGCTAATGGTGAACCTAAAACGGGAGTGACTATTTTCTTATTAGATGAAAAAATGGATCATGGTCCTATTTTAGAACAACGAGAAGTAAAAATTGAAGACGATGATACTGCAGAAACTATTTTGAATAAAATGGTGTTGCCTGCATGTGAAGGTTTAGAAGATGCATTGAAAAAAATAGAAGCTCATTCTTCTGAATTCATGATGCAAAACCATGACTTAGCGACTGCCGCACCAAAACTTAAAAAAGAAGATGGGCTTTTAGATTTTAAAAAGAGTGCTTTAGAATTACATAATCGCATACGTGCTTTTAGCCCTTGGCCTGGAGGCTATAGCAGCCTACAAGGGAAAAAAATCTATTTCCGAAAAACAAAAGTCCTTCAAGAAAATTTTGGGTTAGCGGAAGGATCTGTTCTTATTGAAAAGGATCGCTTTATAGTAGGCACTAGTGCAGGTGCTTTAGAAATCTTAGAAATACAGGCAGAAGGTAAAAAAGCAATGCCTGTATCTGATTATGTTAGAGGACTTCATCAAAAAGAAGGGCTTGTATTTTGCAGTTAGATGAAAGACAAATTGCCTATAAGGCTTTATTTCAATGGTTCAAAAAAGGCACTTTTTTACAAGGCTCCTCTCTTCCTCCGTTTGCATTAAAAATAGTTTTAGGAGTCTGCCGTCATCATTTACATTTAGAATACATTATTAAAAAAAATGTATCGAAAATGCCTGAGATGCCTGTTCAGATTATTTTAGAAATGGGACTTTACCAGCTCTTTTTTATGGACGGAATTCCTGATCATGCTGCTGTTTTTACAAGTGCAGCTCTTGCTCGTTGGAATCGTCAGAGTGAAGGTTCTGTAGCCTTAATTAATGGTGTATTACGTCAAGTCAAAAGAAACGGGCTCCCTGAATTACCTCCTCAGAAAATAAAGAGAATTAGTATTGAATACTCTGTTCCAGAATGGATTGTACGACGTTGGTTTGATTCCTATGGTGCAATGCAAGCTGAAGAAATGGCTAAAGAAACCATTCAAGAACCCGTGCAGTGGATTCGTGTCAACACTAATAAAATTACACTTAAGAAAATACGTGAAGATTTTGATCTTCATGGAGATGAGTACGCGGAACGCTATTTAGAAGTAGACTCTAATATTCCAATGAAAAAATTATTAGAGTCTAGGGAGTTTAATGAAGGTTTATTTTCCTTTCAAAACCCAGCAGCCTATGATGTTGTTTCTTTATTAAAAGTATCTTCAGGAATGAAAGTCTGGGATGCCTGTGCTGCCCCTGGTGGAAAAACCTCATTAATCCTAGAAATGAATCCATCCATCTCTCTTGTGGCTTCTGATATTTCTGAAGAACGCGTTTCAAAAATGAGTGATCTTGTGGAAAGACAAAAATTGGATTCTGTTCACTTTAATGTCATGGATGCAGCGAACACCACCTATAATCAAGAATTTGATCGCATTCTATTAGATGTTCCTTGTTCTAATTTTGGTGTTCTTTCTCGCCGTCCAGAAGTGGTTTACCGAACCACTTTAGAATCGTTGGAAGCCTTGTCTAATATGCAATTTGAAATATTACAAGGGGCTTCTAAAGCACTAAAAAAGAATGGCCTTTTAGTCTATGCTACTTGCAGTCAAGAACGAGTCGAAACTACAGGCGTCCTAAAACGCTTTTTGGCTGCAAATCCTGATTTTGCATTGGAAGGAAAGTCTATTTGTACTGGAGGAATCAAAGGTATGGACCATTTCTTTGCTCAAGCACTAGTGAGGCAATAATGAAAAATCAGTATTTCTTTGCATTGATTTTATTTGCATTTGCATACGGATTTTCTGCTGAAGTAGAAACCAAAGATTATATGTTTTCTGAAGGGTATCTCGCTTTAGAAGGTGGAGAAGCTTATCCATGGGGAATAATAGAAGACGCTGTTCAACCCTCTTTATACGGCCAAGGAGAATTTTACTATCGCTATTGGGAGAATACTTATGGTTTAGTGCAATTTGGATATGCGTATTTTAGAACGCAAGATTATTTTAAGCGTTTTCCTGGTGTTCATCAATTCCATGGGCGAGTTGGTTTAGATCATCAATTTTCTTGGATGCGTCCTATTTTATTAGGAGTCGGTTTTAGTTGTATTTGGGCTCGTTCTGATGGAGGCGATCCAGAAGACAAAGGGCCTGGCGTGATGTTGACTGATAATGAGTCTGAATTTGGTTCTTTTATTAAAGCTAAGTTACCTATATTGAAATACGAAAAATATGCAGTAGGTCTTAATATCTATTGGGAACATATTTGGACTTTACCTGAAAAATCGAATATGCTTTGGATAGGTTTATTTGTGCAAAGGCGGATGTGGTAATGAGAATTTTTCTTCTTTCTTTAGTACTTAGCATTTCTCTGATTCATGCTGCAATTCCTGTGGAAACGGAGGGCATGGAACCCGCTATTAGTTCAGATGGAACATATTTAACGGCTTCTCCAACCTATTTTTTCGATCGCCCTTCTCTGATGGCAGGGATTCATTCGCAAAGCGAACTTTGGTCTCCAGATTTTTTAACCAAAAGATTACTTGTTGATCGCTATTCTGTACTTCCTTCTTGGCAAATTCAAGAGCCCTCCATTTGGATGCAAGTCGGTAATGAAGTGGGTGATATGATTTATCACGATATTCTCACGTCTAGTGAGGATCGTCCTGTAAATAGAACGCCAATGCTTGAAGCTGGATTTCGAAGCAATTCTTTTCATGGCTTTTGGGCCACAGGTAGATTTTTTCAAGTAGATCATTTTTCTTCAAATACCCTAAGAATTAATCGTAAAACTGCTGGAACTATGGAATATTCATTGTTTGGCGCTAACTTGCCTGGTTTTAGCACAGGTTATGCGGGCTTAGGTTACACTAAAGATCAAACAGAAATATCCATTCTTGCAGGTAAGGAATATTTATGGCTTTTTGGAGAAAGTGGTCGTTGGATTTCTGCGCTCCTTTCACCAAGAATTCAGTCTCAGTTTCATTATAAGAAGTTAGATCTTTCGTTAGTTTACGAAGACGTCCTTTATATTAATAAAGAAAAAGGGGAAGAAGGAACACGAAAAGAATGGAGTGGTTCGCTGTATTTTCCTTACACGGATTGTTGTAATTCAAATAAATTTAAAACAGGTGCAGGCCTTGCTTTTCGATTTGTAAACGATGAAGGGGACACCTATTTTGGCTTAGAAAATGATAGGGCTTTTTGGGCCTTTCTACAAGCAAAGTATGAGCCGATTAAAGATTTTACAGTGAGTGGCCATGCAGGGATGAATGAAAAAGACTGGCTTATTCAAGATAGCATTCAATATTCACTCAAAAAAGGAACGCAAACACATTTTCTTTTTGGTGTTCAAAATATACTTGCAACGCGCTTAAATCCAATGGGTGAATCCTATGAGTATTTTGATCAAGACACCATTTCTTTATCGACAGATGGATTATTACAATTATACCAAGTGAAGATTGAATTTAACCAAGAGTGGAAAGATTTACAATTAGGGATACGTTCCTCTGGTTTTATAGAAAAGGGCGCAGAGACATTTGATACCACAGGTTTTGCAGAAAAGAAATCAGACGATTGGTTCCGTTATGGAGATGTTTCAAGAATTAACTCTTGGATTCGCGGCTGGGCAGGAGAAATAGAGTTTTCTTATAAATATAATGACCTTTTTAAGGCAAGTGCTCTTGTAGGGATGGAACATCTTTGGGGTGATGAAGAACGCTTTGAGGTAGAACCTTCCGAACACTGGCTTGAATTCAATGCCGATTGGACTATTAATAAAACATTATTGGTTTCTCATTCCTTACATTATCGAAGTGATGCACAGTGGAACCTTCGCCACCCAGAACCTTTTGAAGTTCCTGGCGATTGGTTTTGGAATGCGAGCTTTTCACAATTATTCCCAAAATATGGGTTAACGCTCTCGGGAACATTGTTACATGTTTTATCAGATACCACGTTAGAAGTACCTAATGGGAATGAAAATAGAACTCGATTTTTTTGTGCGATCAAAAAAATGTTTTAGAGTGAAGCCACTTTTAGAGCTTTTAAGCTAAAAGAATTGGCGGTCTCTTTCAAAAGATTTTTTTTAGAAATCCAATTTGGGTTTTTAGAAGAAATCTTTTGAGTCGTTAAAACATGCAAAACGTTACAATCGATTTTATATCGCGTAATAGAATGCTTGAACCTTCCACAAAAATGAAATTCTTTCACAAGGTTAAAAGAAATCCATTCTTCTGCTTTTGCAGGGAAATTTTTAGACTCTGAATATGGAAATTCAAAATGGGGGAGTGTCTTTTGTTTTTTTAGAAAATGAGATTGATCGTTATCGGTAAAAAAGATTTTTCCGTTTTCGCTTTCAATGACTAAGACAAGCCCTATCCATTCTTCAAAAGATTTCTTTTTTTTGGGCGGAAACAAAGAGATTTGTTTTGATATGAATGCTTTACAATTTGCCTTTAATGGGCAAACATTACAAGTGGGATTCTTTACTTTACAACAATTACGACCGAGTTCCATTAACGCTTCGTTAATAAGAAACGCTTTTTTAGAAGAGCTCCATTCTCGAGCTATATTCCAATAAAAATCGGAAGATGATTTTTGATCTGGTAAAAAAGGAATCTTTTCTAATCTCGAAAAAATACGAATTAAGTTCCCGTCAAGAATGGCTTCTTTTTCATGCCTAGCAAGGCTTAAAATGGCTCCAGCGGTATATTTTCCAATCCCAGGAAGAGCTTCTAATTCTTTTCTTGAGGCAGGTAAAAAACCATTGTAATCACGAACTAGAATTTGAGCAGTCCTTAAAATATTTTTTGCTCTAGAATAATATCCAAGCCCTTGCCAATGGGATAAAACGTCCTTTTCAGAGGCTTTTGCTAAATCGCTAATTTTAGGAAATCTTAAGATCCAACGAGAAAAGTGCTCGCAAACAGCGGCCACTTGAGTTTGCTGTAACATGATTTCGCTAATCCAAACAAAATAATCATTTCGAAAAGCGTAAGGATCTTCAGGGCGCCAAGGGAGTGCCTTTCTGTTTTTTAGAAACCAAGAAATAAGTTGGTTTTTTGAAGACATTATTTTTTATAGCTCTTATCGTAAAGAGTCTTAAAAAATGCCCATTGGCTTTTAGCCGTATTTTCTAAAGAGAAGAAACGGCTGCGTTCAAAAGCACAGCGTCTCATCGACTCATATTTTTCTGGTTGTTTTAGTTTAATATCAATACATTCTTTTAACTTTTCAAGCCAGATAGTTTCTTTACCAAAAGGAAGAATAAAGCCACAGCCCTGGTCTTTAATAATATCTTGGGGCCCGCCTTTATCAGTCACAATCGCTGGCGTGCCTGAAGCTAGAGCTTCTACCACCACGTTACCAAACGTATCTGTACCGCTTGGGAAGATAAAGAAGTCGGCATCTGCATAAAGACTTGCTAACGTTTCCCCACCTTGTTCACCAGCAAAAAGAACTTCTGGACAATCTGAAAAACTGGATTTGAGTGTATCTAAATACCAGCCGTTTCCAACAAACATGAGTTCTGCAGAATCTGTTTCTTGGTGCAATAAGTGCCAAAGTTTTTCTAAAAATGGTAAGTCCTTTTCTTTAGAAATTCTACCTACAAAAAGAAAGCGTACAGGACGGCCTCCTCCAAATTTTTCCCATACTCCTAAGCCACGCATCAAAGGACTAAATTGGTTCAGAGGGATCCCTCGAGGAAGTATTTGAATCGCTTTTGAAGGCACCCAAATATCTTTTTTTAGAATACGACTATATTCTTGACAAGGAGATATCACAGGGCGAGTCATGTTATAAAAAATGCGCATTAAAAATAGAACTAGTACATGCATCCACTTTGCTTTGACTAAAGTGCAAGTATAGGTAGGTACATCTGTTCTATAATGACTAATCACTTTGATTCCCATTATTTTAGCGCCAATAGCTACAGCCCAAGAGCCAGGGCTTGGAGTTTCAAGCTCAATTAAATCGGCTGGATACCGCTTAAATAAACGAAAAACGGGTTTGAAATTAGGAAGAGCTAGTTCACTATTAGCATAGCCGAGTTGATCCATAGAGTATAGGCGTGGAGTAAGCACTACATAGTGATTTTCAATCACTCCATTAGTTCTAGTATTAAAAGCACAGCCAGCTAAATTAGCTTGATAGCCATTACTTTTCATATAACTAACAACATGTCTTAAATTATTGGCAATCCCATTGACCTCATCTAAATTATCGGAAAAGTAGAGAACTCGCATTTCATTGGAGGATCGGTTTTTGCGTCTTTTTTTTAGATACCATCGCATTGAAAGCAGATAAGGTAAGTTTTTTAGAATAACACCTGTCAATAAAACAGGGAATACAAGAGACTTTACGTTACTTGCTTTAGAATGAGGTAGTGAAAAATAACGTTTAAAAACACTAGTAACTTCGCGCCCAAAAATAGGTGCTCTTGAGTCAGTGAGATGAGTTAAATCATTTTTGTTCTTTGTTGTATTGGATGCAGTCAAAATACTTCGCTCCTTTTCCACCAAAAATATCTAAAGCACTGCCAATGGTAAGATCCACTCTTCCATTAGATAAGGAATCGCATAAATGTAAGTCACTAATATTACGTGCCCCACCAGCATAGGTTACAGGAATAGGGGAGTTCTCTCCTAAGAAAGAAATCAGTTCTTCATCCATTCCTTGTTGTTTCCCTTCGACATCAGCAGCATGAACTAAAAATTCGTTACAATAAAGGGAAAGCTCATTAAGTGTTTCACGAGTGATTTCTGTAGAAGTGATGGTTTGCCAGCGATTCGTGGCCACATTCCATTTTCCATAGTTTCTTTTGCAACTTAAATCAATGACTAAACGATGGATGCCAACAAGGTGAGATAATTCGGCGATTCGATTCCAACTGAGTTCATTGTTTTGAAAAATCCAGCTAGTCACAATCACATGAGAAGCTCCAGCATCTAAATACTCAAGAGCATTAGAAGTGGATATTCCTCCACCAATTTGCAAGCCACCAGGGTAGGCTGCTAAAGCTTCTTTGGCTGCTTTTTCATTGCCTTGCCCAAGCATAATCACATGACCACCTTTTAGGTTGTCTTTTTTATAAAGAGAGGCAAACCATGCTGGAGACTGGTCTGATTCAAAATTCGTTTCTAAACCCTTCCCAGAATCGGCAAGAGAAGAGCCAACGATTTGCTTTACTTTTCCATCATGGATATCAATACAAGGCCTGAATTTGGTCATAAAAAATCCTTATAAACCAGTAATACTCCAATCAATGGCATTCTTATTTTGATAAGAACGCCCTCGATAAAACCAAACTTCGCCTCCCATCAATAATTTAGCAGCTTTTTTAGCGAACCAGCCATCAAAATTGTTAAGAATTGAAAATTTTTGTTGTATTTTCGATGTATTTAGAATTAAATCAGGGGCAGAAGATGCCCATGTTATTTTTAACTCGTTTTTGGGGAAAGTTTTCCCTGAGTAATTTTTATCCTTCTCTAAAATTTGTTTCGGAATAAGAATCTCAGGCTTTCCGTTTTGAATATAAACACCATAGCCAAGAGTAGTACCTTCTTTAGAAATACTTAAACGACCTGCAAACATTTCGTTAGAATAAGGCATACTGAAAGATAGAGAACGATTCACGAAATCAATAGTAGAAACGGATTGATAAACATGATCCATATAACCATAGCCAGATACAGCAATAGTATCTTCATTAAAACCAATTCGGCCACTTACTTTACCATAAGGAATGTGAATGAATTGGGCAAATTGTGCACTACCGATTTTCCAGATGCCTTTACCAGGAACAATACCTGGAATCGCAGAAGTAAAAGTAATATCGACAAAGAAACGGCCACCTTTATCTGCAGAAAAAAATACACGATGCCCTTTGCCTGGTAGATTTTCCATAAAGTATTCTTCTTTAATAGTAATGCGATTTTTTTCTTTTTGTTCAATAAAACGTTCTGGGGGGTATTGACGCCCTACGCTAGGATTTTTCCATTTTGGATTCCAAAAGGAAAGATCGCAGCCGATTTTTCTTCCTTGAGAAGGAATAGGTAAAGAAGCAAAATTAATGTAAGCTTTAGTCCCATTACTAAAAAAAAGAGAATAAGACCAAGTTTCATTAAAGTCTTTTGATGTTTCAGGATGTTTATAAAAATCTCTCGTTTGGATCGATTGAGAGTCAAGGGAAGGCGAAATAATATTAGAGGCCCAGTTTAAAACAGGAAATGATAACCCCAAAATAAGCCAAAAAGAATAAAAAAACTTCATAATAATAAGATAGAATAAAATAAGAAAGGATAATTCAAAATTAATGAAACCTCAAAAAACGTGTTTAGTTTGTTTTACAGTAGGTTTTTAATCAAAAAATGCAAGAAAACGTATAAAATAGAGTTTTTTTTACAGAAAAAATAATTTTTAGTAAAAAAGCTGTTGAAAATGTTATAAATTTATTACTCGGAATGGAATTTTTTTTTAAGGAGATCTCTATGAATCTTAAATTATTAGTTGGTATTGGTATGCTTGCAGCAACCAGTATTTGGGCTCAGGGTACTTTTGATGGGGACATGAGTAGTCCCTCTGAAGAAAGCAGTTCTTTTGATGCGCCTGCACCAGACCCAGTGCCTGCACCTATTTATCAACCTGCTCAAGAAGAATCCTCTCCAGCAAGCTCTTCTTCAGAAGTTGCTGGTGGCGATGAATCACTAAATGATTTTAATAAATTACATGGTAATGCATATAACACCGTTGGAAACGAAGGTGCTTTTGCAACTGTTGGAACAAACATGAGAGCTCCACATACCATGAAAGGACAAAATTTAGTTTATTTTGAACCTTCTTTAGATTATGGATTGGTTTCTTTTACTAAAGGGAGTACTTTCTTTTTAGCTTTAGATAATTCTGGTAAAGTTGGCTTAATGACTCTTGGTATGGCCATGAGTGGTATGGGTTTCAGTCTTGATTTAGGTCTTGGCAAAACATTTATTTCTTCTGAAACAGCTGGCGTAGAATCCTCTGGTTCAACGATTGCTTTCGGTGACGACATTGGTTTTCGCTTTTCTATGCCACTTGGAGGATTGTCCTTCGCAGCTCATTTAGAATGGCTAACAATTGTAGACCAAGTTTCTGCAGAAACAGAAACTCCAGCAGCAGAAACGAATGCCAATTACTGGGATTTATTGTTAGAAGCAGAAATCAGCAATGCTCCATCTGCAAAGGATTTTTTCTGGACAGGTGGTGCTAACATTTTACGTCGTAACCTCACTGAAGAAAATATCGGAGCAACGACTGTAAACACTACTGATCCAAACTCTCATATTGAAATAGCTCCGTATATTAATGTGGCTATGAAAGTATTAGGAAACGATCGTGCACGCGTATTAGTTGGTTCAAATAATACTCTTGGTTTCCAAATGTTTGATAAAATCGACAATGTAACAGATGGAGCTGTTGAGTTTGGTCTTTTCTTAGCTCCAAATATTTTTGCAGAAATTGCATTAACAAAAAACTGGATGTTCTTTGGTGGTGCTTCTCATAACTTGAACTTGTTTACTTATTCGTCCGAATCTATCGGTAATACTTCTTCTTCAGTTCTACAAATGCTTACAGAACAAACCATTGTTCAAATTGGATCTCGCTTCCAATGGAAGAGTATTGCTCTTGAAGCAAGCTTAGCTGACGCATTCCTTGAGAATCCGTTTGGCTCATTTAACGGTGGTACTTTAGCATTTAATCTTGGTGCATTTATTTACTTTTAATATAAGAGGGTATAACAATGAATAAAAAATTATGGATACTTACAATTTCTGCCTTCTTTAGCTTAATCGCTTTAGCTGGCTGTTCTGGTGATGCTGCTGCATCTATATACAGCGGTAATGATTCTTATGTCAACACAGACTTTATTGAAGGTGAATAAGAATTAGTTTTTTAATAAAAAAGCTCCAGTTTTGACTGGAGCTTTTTTTGTTTTTAGGAATAAAGATAACCTTGGTGCTGATACTCGTAAAAAATGCTTTATCATTGGTTAAAGCCGTCCTTTATGGATTCAGCTAATTGGGTGTAACGTTTTATAGAACGATTATTTCTTACGGCTGTGTGAAAGGCGCCTGGGGCAGAGAGTATCCATACATGGCCTTTTGCTCTTGTGATTGCTGTGTAGATTAAGTTTCTTTGTAGCATCATATAATGAGACTGATCTAGTATGATGATTACTGCTGGGTATTCGCTTCCTTGACTTTTATGAATGGTGCAAGCATAGGCGAGATTCATTTGGTCTAGTTCTAAGGTTTCAAAGCGCATTATTTTGCCTTCGAAGTCGATGCTTAAAGATTGCGAATCTTTATTCACTTGTTTTATAAAGCCAATATCTCCGTTAAAAACATTTTTGTCGTAATTGTTTTTTAGCTGCATGACACGATCGCCATTTTTCCAATCGACACCAAGTATAGAAAGTCCAGTAGGTTTTGGATTTAATATTTTTTGTAAGAAACGATTGAGTTCAAATATGCCAAGAGGCCCTTTCCGCATGGGAGAAAGAACTTGAAGGTTTTGAAGCGGATCTATACTGAGTTTTCCTGGAAGGTCTTCAGTTATTATTTTCTTTAAGAGTTCTTTTCCTTCTTCAGGTGTATCAAATAAGTGAAAATGAAAATGGGTCCCGTCTATAGGATTTGGCATATAGCCTTGATTGATGCGGCTTGCTTTTTCTGCAATATCGCTGCCGCCTGATTGCCTAAAGACGTGTGTTAAGAATATGGCAGGGATATCTGGGCAAGAGAGTAGTTCGCGAAGAATATTACCAGGGCCAACGCTTGGTAGCTGATCTTTATCTCCAATGAATAAAACGCGTGCTTTGGTAGGAACAGCTTTAATCAAAGCGGCCGCAAGCAAAGTATCCACCATGCTAAATTCATCAATGATAATGAAACTTGCATCTAAAGGATAATCTTCGTTGCGGTGAAATTTTCCCGTAGCTGGATCGATTTCCAAAAGTCGATGTATTGTTTGAGCTTCTCGTCCGCAAAGCTCGTACATTCTTCTCGCGGCTCTGCCTGTGGGGGCTGCAAGGATGGTTTTTTCTTTTTGAAGAGAGGCTAAATGGATGATGCCTCGAAGCATGGTTGTTTTTCCAGTTCCTGGGCCTCCTGTGATGATACATAGAGGACTATTTAATGCACTGCAAATGCCGTCAAATTGAATAGGATCATAGCATAAATTATGCTCTCTTTCGAATTCTTTTAATGCTTGAATAAAAGAGTCTTCAGGAGGTTTTCTTTTTGAAGATAATCTTTCTCTGACAAACGAGGCGATGCCTTGTTCTGCTTTATATAAAAATGGAAGCCAGATCCCTTCGTTATGGTTTTCAAGAGTTTTTTCTTGGAGTAATTCGTCAAGAGAAAAGAATAATCTTTCGCAAAAATCAGAATCGGTGGGGTCTGCCCGTAAAATTTGGAGGGCCTTTTCTAAAAGCGTAGTTCGGGGTAAATAAGTGTGCCCTTCATTCATGGCCGCTTCCATTAAGGTGAAAATAAGGCCAGCACGAAGTCGCATATAATGGTCTTTAGCGACACCTACTTTTTGTGCGATTTCATCTGCTTTGACAAAGCCTATACCCCATACTTCTTCACATAAAAGATAAGGGTTTTCTGTAATGGTTTCTATGGTTGAGGCCCCGTAATGGAGCCAAATTTTTTTTGCGATACTCCCTGTAATTTGATGCGAGTACAAAAATAAGAGGGTCTCACGACTATCCTTCATTTGATTCCAAACGGTTAAAAACTTATCTAGCCGTTTGCGTGTAAAGCCTTTTATTGCTCCTATAAGCTTTTCAGGGGTATTGTCTAAGATTTGAAATAGGTCGTCCTTAAACTCTTGGACAAGTCGTTCAGCTGTTTTTGGCCCTATTCCAGGGAATAAACCGCTTGATAGGTATGCAATAAAGCCTTCTCTGCCCGAAGGTAAAACGAGTTCGCTTTTTTCACATTGGAATTGGTTGCCGTATTTAGGATGAAATCCCCATTTCCCTTCCATACGAATAGTTTCTCCGACATGGAGTTCAGGGAAATAACCAGTGACCGTGGTTGGTTTGGTTTCTCCATCTACTAAGACACGTAAAACAGAGAATCCATTTTCCGTATTCTGATAAGTGATTTTTTTGAGAAAACCTTCTAGCTGCATCAGAACAAGTATACAAAAACAAAAGAGAATATTTTTAAATATTCTCTTTTATTCAGGATCACTAAGAATGCTAACGGAAATTAGCGAATTTTCTTTTTGTGACGGTCACGACGTTGACGCTTCTTGCGTTTGTGGGTCGCGATCTTCCTGCGCTTTCTTTTT
>Ga0123334_1005020_pt1 | contig 13040 bp, 14 predicted proteins | sample BiotimSIPDNA_FD_89706 | JGI IMG/M metagenome (GOLD analysis project Ga0123334, IMG submission 89706) | Anaerobic biogas reactor microbial communites from Washington, USA - Biogas_R1 time_0 SIP DNA | ecosystem: Engineered > Bioreactor > Anaerobic > Unclassified | place: Washington, USA... | reverse complement strand
TTATCATGATAGGTATGGCTTGGAGGCTGATGGTGTTTTACATTTGCAAGATGGTAGATATGCATTGATTGAATTTAAATTAGGGCAGCAAGAAATCGATGATGCCGCAGAACACCTTTGCAAAATAGAAGAGTTGATTAAAAAGTATAATGAAACAGAAAATCAAGTTCCTTTAAAGCTTCCTGATTTGAAATTAATTATTACAGCCACACAATACGGCTATAAACGTGAAGAAGATGGAGTGTATGTAATTCCAATTGGATGCCTAAAAGACTAATTTAAAACTGGGTACGTGGGTTTAACCCTCGTGTCTGTTCAGTTTTCTAAGAGGCATGAGTCAAGATAAATAAGCCAACATTTAGCGGCAAAATTATGTATAGTCAAGAGAATGAAGCACGTTTTTCTTCTTACTATATACATAGTATATAAGATAAAAAAGACACATACGATTTGTACGTGTCTTGACAATCAATCGTGGCGGAGGAACAGGGATTTGAACCCTGGCACACTGTGACATGTCTACGAGCTTTCCAAGCCCGCCCCTTCAGCCTCTTGGGTATTCCTCCGTGTCAGTAGAATAATTATTACGGCGATTAGTATTATAACAAAATAATTCCAATAATCACTATTTATTTAATAATTTTTTTTATTTACAATAAAGTTATGCAAGTTTATATCGTTCATCAAAGTGAAGAAGGTCAAACCTTAGAGAAATATTTAGTTCATATTTTGCCCGCTGCGCCAATTTCCTTTATTTATAAACTTTTTCGCAAAAAGGATGTTAAAGTCAATGGTAAGCGCGAAGATAAAAAATATCGCTTAAAGGTTAATGATGAAGTAAAAATTTATGTCACTGATGTTCAATATCAAGATTTTGCAAAAGAAAAAAGTTTTTTCGCCAACGATAAAATAAAAGAATGGATTATTTATGAGGATGATCATATTTTATTAATTAATAAACCGCGAGGCATTTTGGTGCAAAAAAGTACTCCAAGAGATGAATCGCTTGATCAACTTGTCGCTGAGTACTTAATTCATCAAGGTGTTTATGTTCCAGAAACCGAACGTGCATTTAAGCCAGGCCCAGCTCATCGTCTTGACCGCAATACTTCTGGTATTATCGCTTTTGGAAAAACTCATCAAGCTTTAGAACTTTTGTATCAGCTATTTAAAAACCACGATTTAATTAATAAACATTACCTAACTCTAGTGGTAGGGCAAATGGAAAAAGACAAAGATTCTATTAATGTACCGCTAAAAAAAGACGAACAAACTAATAACGTTTACGTTTCGACTTTAGACAAAGGTGGAAAAACCGCAAAAACTGTTTATCGAGTCATTAAACGTTTCGAGAAATATTCTTTATTAGATGTTACACTATTAACAGGCAGAACACATCAAATACGCGTCCATCTAGCTTACATTAATCATCCAGTCGTTGGTGATTCAAAATATGGAAATTTCGCGATTAATCGTCAATTTAAGGAGCAATTTGGTTTTACGAACCAATTCCTTCATGCGTATAAAATGGGTTTTGGCGATTTACCTGAACCACTTACCCAACTTAGTAGAAAACAATTTGTCGCTCCGGTAAACGATCAATTATTAGACATTATTAATACGCTAAATATAAATGAAGAGGAAATAGATTTATGAACACACTACAAAATTATCAACGCTGGTTGAACTCTGATAAAGTCGACCTTAAAACCAAAGAACAATTAAAACAGATGACCCAAGCGGAAATCGATGATGCTTTCTTTAAGGATGTCGAATTCGGAACCGCTGGGATGAGAGGCGTACTTGGTCCAGGCACTAATCGCTTAAACATCTTCACTGTCAAAAAAGCCACTGTTGCTTTTGCTATATATTTGTTAGAACTTTTTCCTAACGCCAAAGAAGCAGGCGTTGTCATCAGCCATGACAATCGCCATATGTCGCGTACTTTCACACTTTTGGCGGCCGATGTTTTAAATGATTTTGGCATAAAAACTTATATTTTTGATAGTCTTCGTCCAACTCCTGAGCTTTCTTTTGCGGTTCGTTTTTTAAAAGCGATCGGCGGCATTATGATTACCGCTTCTCATAACCCAAAACAATATAATGGGTATAAAGTTTATGATGAAACGGGTTGTCAATTAGTACCAGCAAAAATTGCTAGACTCTTAGAAATTATTTCAACCTTACCCAACGAACTTGATGTCGCCTATGAGGTTTGTGCCGTTAAAGGCGAAACAATTTTATTAGATTCAAGCGTTGATGATGAATATGTTCGACTAGTAGAAAGCATTTCCATTAATCGCGATTTACCTAAGAATGATTTCACCATCGTTTTTACCCCTAATCATGGTGCTTCTTATGTTAATTCTATGCGCATTTTCCAAGACCTAGGGTATAAAGTTTATCCAGTGCTTTCTCAAATCAATCCTGACCCAGATTTTTCTGGCACCTTATCACCTAATCCAGAAGATCCACGCGCTTATATTGAACCGATAAAGCTCGCCAAAGAACTGGATGCCGCATTAATCGTCATGACTGATCCAGATGGCGACCGTGTTGGTATAGGCTTTAAATCTCGTCAAGGCGAGTATCTGACCTTAAACGGCAATCAAAGCGCTGCCTTACTAATGGACTATATTTTCTCTCAAAGAAAAGAAAAAGGTTTACTAAGCGAAAACGGTGTTATGTATAACACAATTGTGACTTCGGCTTTAGGTAAAGCAATTGCCACTTATTACGGCGTGAAAACTGAACAATTCCTAACTGGATTTAAATATATTGGCAACCGCATTGATTACTATGAAAAAACGGGCAATGGTCCTAAATTTGAATTCGGTTATGAAGAAAGTTACGGCTGCTTAATTGCGCCATTTGCTAGAGACAAAGATGGCTGCCAAGCCATACTAATGTATTGTGAAATGGCTTTATTTTATTTCTTAAAAGGTTTAACTCTTGAGGAAGCTTGGGATGATTTGTGCAAACGTTTTGGTTACTACCAAGACATCACTTATTCAATGGAATTTACAGGTAGTGAAGGTCAAGCGACAATGCAACTTTTAATGAAAACATTACATAATAATCCTTTTATCAAAATTAATGGGTTAGATGTGGTTGCAGTTGATGATTATCTTTCGCTAACTCACCGGACCTTAGATAAGGAAACGCCTTTAGATATCGAACAAGCCGATGTCATTAAGTTACATTTATCCGACGGCAGTGTACTTATCGTTCGTCCAAGTGGCACCGAACCAAAAGTTAAGTTTTATATCGGTGTTGTCCACAAGCAAAAACCTTTAGACTATTCTTTTGCCGAGGCCATCTTCACTAGCTTAAAAGAGTGTTTAAAAATCTAATAAAAATGCGATCAGCGACCGCATCTATATAAATATTTTGTTTAGACAATCAACAAGCCTATAGCTTTTTGTACCCTTTTAAGTGTTTGATTAGCGATCGCTCTTGCTTTCTTTGCGCCTTCATTTAGGACATCTTCGTAAGACTTGTCTTTGATAATTTGACGATATCTTTCTTGAAAAGGCACTAATTCATCAATTACCGCATCTGCCACCGCTTTTTTAAAATCACCATAACGATAATTAGCAAATATCTGTTCTGCTTCGGAAATTGAAATATCTTTTAAAGCGCAATAAATAGTTAATAAGTTTGAGATGCCAGGTTTATTTTCTTCATCAAATTTGACCTCTGAACCTAGATCAGTGACTGCGGACATAATTTTTTTTCTTATCACAGCCGGATCATCTTTTAAGAAAATATCGCCCTTAGGATCAGATTTACTCATCTTCACTGTTGGGTTAGATAAAGACATGATTCTCTTACCTACTTTACGTACTTCTGCTTTAGGCATAGTCAAGATATTACCGTAGCGATTATTAAAACGATTAACTAAATCTCTTGCTAATTCAATGTGTTGAGTTTGATCCTCACCAACCGGAACGATATTAGCATCATATAAAATGATGTCGCACGCCATTAAAACTGGATAGGCAAATAAGCCCAAGCCAATTGCGTTTTCTTTCATCTTAGCTGATTTCTCTTTGAATTGAGTCATGCGCGAAAGTTCACCCATATAAAGATAGTTTTGCATAATTGCATTAAGTTCTGAATGAGCAGGAACACTGCTTTGTAAAAACAAAGCACTGCGTTTTGGATCTAAACCCGCAGCTAAATAAAAAGCCGCTAAGTCGATTGAATTTTGTCTTAATACTTCAGGATCAATGGGTAAAGTTAAAGCGTGTAAATCCGCAATAAAGATAAAACATTCACCGCGATCCATTTGTTGTTTTAAATTTTTTAAGACCGCGATATAATTGCCTAAAGTTAATTGTCCAGTTGGTTTAATACCAGTTAAAATACGTTCTGCCATAACATTTCCACCTATGTGTAATAGTTTAGTCTTTTAGTAGACTAATTTCAATTAGCAGCTTGTTTGATAATTATTTCAATTTTTATAAAATATCGGTATACTACTTTTGTATGATTAAAATTTACACTTCTCCATCTTGCAGTTCCTGTCGAAAAGTCAAAAAATGGTTTTTTGAACAAAATATTCCTTTCATTGAAAAAAACATTTTTGTCGCGACTCTAAATGAGAAAGAATTGATGGATATTTTGAGTAAAAGCGAAAACGGCACAGAAGATATCATTTCCACAAAGAGCAAAATTGTTAAAGAAAGTGGTGTTGATATCGATGGGATGACCGTCAAAGAGCTCATCGCATTTATCAAAGAAAATCCATCAGCTTTGAAACGCCCAATTATCGTAGATGACCATCGCATTCAAGTAGGGTATAATCCAGATGAGATTAGATCCTTTATTCCTCATGCGCGTCGTCTAGCGGAATGGGCATGCAGAAGCGGCGAATGCCCTGACTATCCAAACTGCGGTCACGTCAAGGATACCAAGGTCAACTAAGACTTTTTACAACCATTAATGGCGCGCCAGGCTTTACCGCGATACATATCGTTGGATGCTTTAATATTAAACTTAGCGCAGTAAAAGTCTAAATAAAATTTAGCTTTGATTAAATCAGTACTTTCCACTTCCAAGTTATAGTCAATTATATTGCCGTAAACATTTTTATCAATGACCAGTTCATGGTCGTTTTCTTTTATTTCTAATCTTTCGTTGTGCAAAGAGGCCAATATACGATAATTGCTAATGTCTTCGGGCAAATCAATCAAACACTTTTTCACCTTCCCGTTTGGAATAAGACACTTATCTAATATTGATTTGGCATCACTTTCTATTAGTTCATCGTTAATTTCTAAGCTACCATTAGCTTGTTTTATTTTGAGGGTGAATTCGTATTTATCCGCGTTTATTATCCTAAGTCTCAGTGTCGAACGATGGCTTGCTAATATGTTTGAAGGAGAATCGATATAAAAATTGTCATTAATAATTATTTTGGAATTTGGGTTTTGCTTAAGATAATAATCCATTATCAAATGATAGTCACGTTCGCAAATCATTGTTCTTACTTCAAATTCTTTCACTTCGTTTGACATTTGCTTCTCCAAGTATAAAATAATTATACACATGAAGACATTATATTTTCCAATTTTTGCCACTGATAACACCGGCCAAATCATCTTCTATAGTATTTTAGGGGCCGTGATTGTTTCCTTACTTATTTTGCTCGGCTATTTTTTATTGAAAAAGAACAAAGGCCAACTCATTAATGGTCAGAAAATCAAAAAAACCGACCTAATGGCAAAATGGTTTGATGCGCTTGGAGGAAAAGATAATGTTAATTCAATTGCTGGAGTTGGCTCTAGATTGACATTCCAATTAAAAGATCAAACGCTTATTTCACGTAATACATTAGAACAATTAGGAGCAAAAAGTGTTGTTTTAATGACAAACAAAGTGATCGTGATAATCGAAAAAGAAGCCACTAAAATTGCAAATTTTCTTAATCAAAATTTATAAATTTTTGTAAGTCTAATTTGATTTCATCAGTGGGAAAACCAATCACGTTTGTGACTGAACCAACCACTTTTTTTACTAATGGGAAATCATGATAATCTTGGAAACCATACGCCCCCGCCTTATCCATTGGTGAGCCAGAAGCAATATAAGCCAATATAAATTCATCACTCAGTTTATGAAAATAAACGGTGCTTTTAACGATATTTTGCATGACCTTATGTCCGCGCTTGATAGTATAAGCTGTGTAGACATAATGTTTTCTTCCTGATAGTTTTCTTAAAATACAATAAGCGTCGTTACTATCTTTAGGTTTGCCAATTATTTGCTTATCAATGACCACAACTGTGTCTGCTGAAATCACGATATCATTAGGGTAATCTTTTGCAACTGCTTCGCATTTTCTTAATGAAATATCTTTTATGATGTGCCGGACACTTTGATATTTATGAAACGAAAGCGATTCATCAATTTCGGAAACGACGACTTTAAAAGAGGAAGTTATTTCTTCCATTAAATGTTTTCTTCTAGGAGAAGCGCTTGCCAAAATTATCATCTTAATTTTTGGTCAAAATGACTGGAATAACCATTGGTTTCGAATGCGTTAATTCAAATAAATAGTTGTTAGTGATATCACGAACAATATTTTTTAAGTCAGCAAAGCTAGTTTTAGTTTGTAACTTCTCTTTCACAGCTTTTTCAACCAAGTGGGTAAGAGTTAATACATTGCGTTTACTATGTGAAGCAACTACGCCTTTCATAATAATGAGTGGTGTATCCATTAAATCATTCGCACGCGAATCAATAGAAATTGATACTATGACCATCCCATCACTTGTTAAAATGCGACGGTCAGCCATAACAGCATCAGCTAAACCTTTTATGTCCTTACCATCAATATATGTATTACCATGTTCCACGTGATAGCCGCGTTTAACTTTTTTCTTACTTAAAATTAAAACATCTCCATTATCTAAAACGAAGCAATTTTCCGCCGGAATACCAACTTCTTGGGCGACTTTGGAGTGGCTTAAAAGCATGCGGTATTCACCATGAATTGGCATAAAGTATGTTGGCTTGAATAGTTTCAAGACCAAGCGCAATTCTTGTTTGCACGGGTGACCAGAAGAATGAATGTCATTTAAGATTGAGTTTGTGACAACTTCTGCTCCACAGCGCGCTAATTGATTAACGATATGGTCAATCATTAAGCCATTTCCAGGAATAGGGGAACTAGAAAAAACAACCGTATCGCCAGGAGCGATATGAATATCTTTATGTTCACCATTAGCGATTCTTGATAAAGCGGCCATTGGTTCGCCTTGTGAACCGGTACAAATAATGACGATTTGATTACTCTTAAAATTCTTAATTGCGTTAGCTTCAATGATCATGTCATCGGGAATTTTGACATAACCATAACTTCTCGAAGTTTCTAATGCCCTTTCCATCGAGCGACCAACGATGACGATTTTGCGATTATATCTTAAAGCCACATCGCAAATTTGTTGGATGCGCGAAATGTTAGAGGAGAAAGTTGAAATAATTAAACGCCCAGGAGATTTTGCAAACGTATCATCAAGTGCGTCTAAAACATTTTTTTCGCTTGGAGTATAGCCTTCGCTTTCAGCGTTAGTGCTATCGCTCAATAATAAGTCGACACCTTCGCTACCTAATTTTGCCATTTTGGTGAGATTAATATCTGGGCCAATTGGAGTTAAGTCGACCTTAAAGTCACCTGTTGTTACAATCCTTCCTTCTTTAGAATCAAAAACCACGCCGAAAGCATCGGGGATAGAGTGAGTGACGCGGAAAAAAGAAATAGTGAATGCATCGAGATTAATAATGGTGTCCTCAGTATACTCAATAAGAGGTAATTTATCGGAGATACGATTTTCTTCGAACTTTGCACGAATTAAAGCGGCTGCTAAACGAGGGGCATAAATAGTTGGAATATTTAAGCTTTTTACCAAAAAGTGGACCGCACCGATATGGTCTTCGTGACCATGAGTAATTACTAAAGCTTTAACTTTATTGCGATTGTTTTTTAAATGAGTTAAATCAGGAATAACATAATCAATACCGGGATATTCGACACCAGGAAAACGCACACCAGCATCAATAATAATGATGGTTTGCTCATTTTCAATACAATACATGTTTTTACCCACTTCACCGAGCCCACCAAGAGCGTACACTGAAACCGGCATCGAAACATTTTTGGCCATGACTATATAATTCTCCTTTCTTAATATTATATGATGTTTGGAGATTAAACAAATTAAATAAGCATTTGATTTATTAAATCAGTTGTTCGTTAGCTAATTGTTCAAATGGTTGTTTGGAATCAATTCGATTGTAGTAGAGGATGCCATCCAAGTGATCATATTCGTGTTGAAGCACAATCGCATCATAACCACGAGCGATAATCTCAATATCTTTTTTGGTTAAAGCGTCATACGCCACCATTTTAATTTTATAATTACGATGGACAATTCCTGGGTGGTCTTCTTCGACCGATAAACAACCTTCTCCCTGGGATAACGCACATTTTTTTGAAGAATGTTCAACAATCTTAGGATTAACGAGTTGATATTGCACTGTCTCGTCTTCTCCCTTGACATAATAAATAACAAACATTCTTTTAAGAATGCCGACTTGCACAGCGGCTAAGCCAACACCCGCTCGAATGTTGTGTTTGGTCGCATATTCTTCATCTTGCGATTTTTTAATATATTCAAGCATTTCGTCAAGCAAAACTTGATCCTCTTTGCTCAAAGGCAAAGTCACCGGGAGGGATTTTTTCTTCATGATGGGGTTAGAATCTTTAATAATTTTTAGTTTCATACAAAATAATATAGCACAAATGCCGACATAAATAAAGTTTATGTCACTCCTTAAAAAGATGTATAATTATACCATGAACAACGATATCTATTCAATTGCTTCTGAACTTAAAAAAATATTAGAGGACGATTCGCGTCTAAAACTTTTAAATGATTTGGAACAACAAATGAATGATAATGAAGAGGTCATGGCCTTAGCTTATCAAAAAGATATAGCTTCCGCGGAATATAGCGATGCGCTAAGTCATTTCCGGGAAGATGATGATATCACTATAAAAGCTCGTCAGCAACTATATCGCTCTAAGAAAAATCTAGATGAACACCCACTTGTAAGACAATATCTCAAAGCTTATAGTGAAGTTCGTAATTTATATTTAGAAATAAATAATATATTATTTGGTGATTTAAGTATGCACATGAAGGAGCACCATTGATGCGTATAGTCGGAGGCCTATATCGTCATCGAATTATCGTCCATCCTGATGACGAACAACATACAAGACCAACAAAAGACCGTGTCAGAGAAGCAATTTTTTCCGCTATTGGGGATATCACTGGCCACCAAGCATTAGACTTATATGCCGGAAGTGGAGCAATGGGTTTAGAAGCCATTTCTCGCGGTGCGAGTTTTATTTCTTTTGTTGATATTTCTCCTTTGGCAATCAAAGCCATTAAGGAAAATATTACCAATTTAAAACTTCCTAACCATCAATTCGAAGTTATTAAAGACTATGACTTCAATGCGTTAAAAATGTTCAAGAATAAACAGCAAAAATTTGATATAATTTTTCTTGATCCACCATATGATAAAGGAAATTATCAACAAATCGTGGATCAACTAATTGAAAACGACTTATTGAGCAAGCGCGCTATTGTCGTCATTGAAGCAAATCGTCAAATTACACTTGAAAATTTCGCTTGTCAGAAAGTTAAAACATATCGTTATGGTCCAGTGTTGGTTTATATTTATTGGAGGTAATTATGAAAATTGCAGTTTATCCAGGCAGCTTTGATCCCATCACCAATGGTCATCTTGAAATACTCAGAAGAGCGCTTAATATTTTTGATAAAGTTATCGTCCTAGTAGCTAACAACAAAGATAAGCAACCTCGCTTCTTGGTTGAAGATCGTATAGCCATGATTGTAGAGGCAGTAAATGATGAAAGAGTCGTGGTCGATAGCCACGAAGGATTGACGGTTGAATACGCGAGGAATCACGGAGCTTCTCACCTTATTCGTGGGTTAAGAGCAGTCACCGATTTCGAATATGAATTCACCCTTGCTTCCGCGAACGATTTTATCGATAAAGGAATTGATACGGTTTTCTTAATGAGCAAAGCAGAAAATTCATTCATCAATTCATCAACCATTATAAAACTTGCTGAAAATGGTATTGATGTTTCTCAACTTGTTCCTGAGTCAGTATTAAAAAGACTCAATAAATAATTATTTTAAGTAAATTAACGACACCAGTCTTCCGGTTGGTGTTTTGTTTAGATTTATGCGTGTAAGGTGCGCGGAATAAAATTCTTCATTAGTTACGGTATCTAATTCACAGTCAAAAATTTGTGATTGTTCAATACCCAAATCAAATAAATCACCTTTTACCGCTAGACCATTATCAAAATGATTATTAATTAGCGCGTGCGCATAACCAGCTTCGATTACTTGTTGTTTTGTGCTTTCTTTAGCTTTAAAACTATCAACTCGACGATATGGCCCAATAAAGAACTTCAAGCTTGATGGATTAATTTTTTCTTGTTCAATAACATGTTTAATTGATTTATAAACAACACGTTTTAATGTACCTTCAAAACCAGCATGAATAATACCCACTAAACCTTTTGCTTCATCAATAAAGAAAACAGGTACGCAATCGGCATGAAAAATACACAAAGGCACTTCTTTTAAGTAAGTATATAAAGCATCGCAGTCAGGTCCGCTTTCGAAAGAAACAGTACCTTTGCCTAAATCTTTTTCTTCCACTTTATAAATGCGATCGCTATGTGATTGATGAACAAAAACAAAACGTTCATATGCAATTTCTAAAATTCTTGACAAAGCCTCACGGCGTTCACGCACATTAGCTCCGCCTTCCACATGATAAGCAAGATTGCCAAGAGCAGTGGTAGTAGTTAATGCCACACAATTATTCGATAATGGTAATTTTTTAATTAAATCTTTCATACTGTTAAAAAAACCGCACTTAAGCGGTTATTGATTTTTAGTTGTTGACGCTTTTAATTTCGCCAAAGATATCGGTATGAGCCCAACAGTTTTTCAAGGTTCTTGCTCTTTCTAAATCAGTAGAGCCATCAACGGTGAAGATAATGTTGCTTAAACCAACGACTTTTTGATCTTCTACTAAATTGTCTTCGGTGAAATCAAAATGCATAACTGTTGGAGCATTCATTGGACAAGAATCTAATTTGTCAGAAACAAATGCTGTTTCATAATTAGATTGATTGTAATTTTTATTGCGAGCATAGAATGTATCTTTTAAGTAACCAGAAGAAAGAGTTTCAAACACGGAATAGTGATTGAGCCAAACCTGGTCGAAAAGATTCGTTTCATCATCTTCTTCAGAAATGGCGTCGGTGTAAATAGTATAAAGTTTGAACTTACCTTTTAAGCCAGCGAATTCAGGATTTTTTTCAGCCCATTTTTCTTGGAAGGTTTTAAAGCCGCCGTATAATTCTTCAACAGTGGTGCTATCTTCCTTGATAAATGCGACGAAAAATCTTTCGCCATATTTTTCTTTAATTTCGTCAGCCTTGTCTTCTTCCAAATAAGTGAAAAATTCATCAACTTTTGAACTGCCAACGTTTTTACCATCGGGAATCACGTCAGCACCTTTTAATGATAATTGGTATTTTAAGAAATATTTATTTGATGCATCGCTTTCATCAAACCAAGATTCTACTCCGTCAATGACATAAGGAATCGAGAAGATGACAGCGAAAATCGAACCAACAATGAGTAAGGGTTGAATCCAGGCAGTTTCTTTAATCCAACGGCCGATTCTTACGAAAAACGCACCGATTGCACTTAATATTTTCATGTTTTAAGCCTCCTATATATACATATAGCGTTATAATCTTATCACTCCAAAAATCTATATTCAATAACAATTGTTACCAATTGTCGCGCACATAGAGACCCTTTGAAGTGGCAACGTTTTTTATTATACAAGAAATTAATCACTAGACAATCATATTTTGTTGTTTTTCTAATTACTTAGCATAAAATATCAGTGATGACAAAAAGAAAGATTCAACGCTGGAAAAAACAAATTGAAAACTTCATGTTTGATCACTACCGCTTAAAAACGGTTCTCGACTATGTGTATGGTTTTCTCGTCGCCGCCTTTTCGGCCCTTATTTTCGGCTTTGGTTTTGCTTGCTTTGTTTCTGCTTCTGACCCAGGTGATTTTGTCTTAGCAACTGGTGGCGTTTCAGGTTTTACTCAAATCATTGCCTTAGCTGCAGAATTAATTACGGGAAAACATGTCGGGGGTAATACCATTCAATCTGTTTTCTATACAATTCTTAATATCCCCCTTTTAATTTTTAGTTTTTTCAAGATTAGTAAACGCTTCACTATTTTCACTATGGTGAACGTTGTCCTATCGTCCATCTTTATTAGTTTTTTTTCGCAATCAGGTATTGCAAAAGAAGTGGCTAATTTTACCTTTGATGTCAGCGGTTCAGATCCGACCACCATTGCGCTAGGCACTCCACTAGTACGTGTATTGTTTGCTGGTATTTGTTCAGGCCTTGCAAGTGCTTCTGCTTATACTGCAGGCATTTCATGTGGTGGAATAGATATTATCACCTATTACATGGGCGCAAAGCGATCAACACAAATCGGTAAATATGGTGTTATTATTAATGCCTCATTGGTTGTAACCTACGCTTTCTTAAGATTGGCCGATGGTAACACCTCGATTATTTATTCTTTGTATTCGATTATTTTCTCGGTAATTTATATTATGGTTTGCGGCATGATTATCGATGCTATCAACTTGAGGAATAAGAAAATTCAAATTCAAATAGTGACTGAAAAAGAACATATGTCTGAAATAATGATTGCTCACTTTCCACACTCAGCAACGATCTCTGAGGGAAAAGGTGCATATAGTGGTGCGAAAAAATTTATCATGTGGATGGTTGTGTCTCCTAATGAAGTCAAAAGAGTTGTTGGTGTGGCCAAGAAAGTCGATGAATATGCTTTCGTCGCTGTTTATCCATT
>Ga0123334_1005018_pt1 | contig 13045 bp, 18 predicted proteins | sample BiotimSIPDNA_FD_89706 | JGI IMG/M metagenome (GOLD analysis project Ga0123334, IMG submission 89706) | Anaerobic biogas reactor microbial communites from Washington, USA - Biogas_R1 time_0 SIP DNA | ecosystem: Engineered > Bioreactor > Anaerobic > Unclassified | place: Washington, USA... | reverse complement strand
TATCTAAAAACGCCTTATCGCTCATTTGCTTCATCTCTGGAGAACTTAAAATTTTTTGTTTTCAATTGAATTGAATTAAATTGCCCCTGCCTGGAAATCACCTGCCTTGATTCACTATAGAGAATAATCACACGAAGATCCTTATTTAATAACTCCTGATGCCCAGGGGGAATTCGAATAATATCACCATCAGAGTGGGTTGTAAATTCTAGTGCTTCCATATATGCTCCTATTGCTTTAAGCTTTTAGCTGTTTGGTTTTAGCTTTTAGCTAATTGCTATATGCTAACAGCTAACCGCTTCTAAAACAAGCTTTTCCTTATCTTTCTTATCAATACACGATCTTCCTCGGTTTTTTGACCTGTTGCTAACGCATGGGCAATAATTACCAGCAGAACAACAAGAAAAGATAATCCAGCTCCAAATACTATTGGAAACAACTTTTTCTGTTTAAATTGCAAAGACCGTATCGGTGGATCAACCACCTTAAATGCCTCTTTACTGACCATCATCTCTTTTTCAAGTTCATTCGCAATCAGTGTCTGAATTTTTTCACGAAGTAATGGGTCTACAACGGTCATAATTTGTGTTTCAAGATAGGAAACATTTTCCCGAGCGTCATTCTGAACAGATGTCTTTATGTAAGCATTTAAATACTCAAGATATTTTGCAAGAAGCGTATCACTGAATGTTGAATCTTTACATTCGATTTTAATGGTCATTGTATTGTTTTTATTGATCTCTTTTTTAAGTATACCACCGCTTAATCCTGCCCCGACAAGCAAGAGGTTCGGTTTAACAAAACTGTCATTCCATGCATTTTTAGTAGTATCAAACCACTTTGCATAAACATTAGGACTTTGTACTTTTGTTAACATCGGAAGGAGATCATATTTTTCAATCAATTCAGCATTAAATTTCCGGCTCCCCAAAATCAAATCGATCTTGTCCAAGCCCGGATTAGCGCTAATGTTAAGCTGACTCGCTACAAGCCCGCTTAATGCACCAAAACTTGAGAGGTTGGGGGTTTTACTGTTTTCATTCTCTTTAGCAGCAATCACTGCTTCAGCAACATATCGTGGACCTTTTTTCAATGCAAGTCCATACCCAAGTACAAGACCAAAAACTGCAGCACCAATAATCCACCATTTATTCTTTACAAGCACGTAGATGTACTCGAGGAGGTTGATTTCATCGGGGTCAGTGAAACCAGATTGAGATTGAGATTGAGGTTGAGAAGAAAAGGAACAATCAGGTTGAGTTTTAGGTATTAGTTGAGAAGAACTGGAAGATATCTCTTCTGTTGTTCTATTTGGAAGTAATTGTTTATTATTTTGTTCGCTCATATTTAAAACAGATTAAGATTGAGGTTAAGGCTGAGAAGAAAAAAGCATTTCTTAACTCTTCCTCAATCTCAGCCTCGACCTTAATCTCTCTTCCTCACTGCTCTAATTAACTTATTCAGTTCAAATATAATTTCATTGCAATTACTTAGGTATAAGTCTGTTATCTCTTCTGTAAAATATTTCACCCGTTTGCCATAAATCAGTTGGCTTTTAACTTCATGTGATGAACCTCGGGCTATTATATAGAACATACACTTATCGTTAGCATGTCCACGGCCGAATCCCTCTGCAATATTGTCTGATATTGAAAGTGCAGCCCTTCGTATCTGCGATGTCAACCCATAATCCTCAGATCTTGGCAATTCAGAAGTCAAACTGTGAATCGCGACCGCAAGATCCATCGACTTTTGCCATACAGGCATTTCTTCAAAAGAAACTATCATAATTAATAGGTTGAGATTAAGGTTAAGATTGAGAAGAAAGAATCTAATTTTGTCACATTTGCACTCCTCTTCTTTAAAAACCAGACTGAAGTTGAGATTATGGTAAAGAAGAAAAGTTCAACCTCAGACTTAACCTCAATCTTGATCTTTCTTATCTCTTCCCAGATCTTCTATTCTTTTATTAAACTCTACATATTCCTTCTGAGTCCACTTACCAAACAATTCAGCAAAAGACTTTCGCTTTTCTGTTTTTTTATCCGTTATCAACGAATGTATAAGTATCTCTTTCACTGCTTTATTATAGCTTAATCCCAATTGCTTAGACATACAGGCATTTCTTTAAAAGAATTCATGATTGAAGAAGAGGTGGAAGGAGAGGAAGGGTAAGAAGATTGAGGGCTGAAATGCCAATATTTTTATTCATCTTAACAATCCTGTCCTTCTTCATCTTCTTTTCCTTCCTAACCAGTCTTATAGCTCTGTTCACAGCTTGAACAAATATACTATCCTCATGTACTAGCTACAAGAGTTTATAGAAAAAAACAGGTTGAGATTTTTGCTGATATTGAGGAAGTACAGAAATTTGTGTTCTTTTATCTGCTTCCTTAACCTTGGTCTTAGTCTCTTCTGCCTCTCCGCGAGCTCCGCGCCTCCGCGTGATATACACTGTCTGCTATTTGTTATGAATCGATATTTTGTGTTCACCCATATTTTGAGACGCACTGCCGAGCGTCTCTACGTTTTATTATTATTCCCCTACCTCATTTTTTTTCGATACCTGCTGATAAAAATATTGGTTCTGCCCATTTTGATATTGTAGAGTATAGTTTCTCAATCTTGCCATCAATAGTTCGAAAGAGCAACTTTGGATCAGCATAATCAATTGAATTATCGTAAATATATGAACGATCTGTAATCTGTGTTGCAACGCAACAATTTGCAATTGACTTTGAATATCTACTTACAATTTTATTAATTGGAACATCATGTCCACCCTCCATAACACGAGCTGCTATTCTGCTTGCATTAATCGTTGGACTTTCTGTACCAACAAAAAATAACCGAATAAAAAAACCAGCTTCTTTTGCCATTCTTATAAAATTAATTTTATCTGGAGCAGACAATACAGTTTCAAAACACAGACTTTTCCTTTTTTGCAAGCATTCCATTCGAAGTTGTTGTGCATAGTCAGCAGCCTTTAGAACTGCTTCTGGTGAATTCCAATCTCCAAATGTATCTTTTGCAATGTTATCAGGATTTACATAAATGCAACCATCAATCCATTCATGTGCCAATATTTTATGTGTAACTGAGGTTTTACCAGACCCATTTGGACCAGCAACAATAATTAATTTTGGCCTCATTTCTTAATAAAACCTTCCCTTATCATCGCCTCATTTACCTGGTTATTAATCACCTGATCCAGTGTACTCTTTGCTAACTCGGATTTTTTCTGTGCCTCAACAGCAACTTCATGCATCAACTGACCTAAAATTTCCTCATCAGGTTCATCATCACTACTAAACCGATATTCTGATATTAACTTTTTCATGATTTTTCGGCCCTTTCTTTTGAAGAATTGACACGTGACAAGATTAAGGTTGAGATTAAGGAAATTCAGAAATATTATCTCTTCTTCCTTAGCCTTAACCTTTACCACATCGCCAGAAAATTGCGATTCCTTTAAAATACGATTTGCGAGCCGTTATAATTGTACTTTTGTTCTGGAAGACAGCTCTCACGCGGAGGCGCGGGGCTCACGGAGATTAAGAAAAATAATAAAAAGAAAGTTTACTATTTTTGATTTAAACAACTTCTGCTGCACCTATAAACCCATTTTTAATACTCCCCCGTGCACTCCGTGTGAGAACTGTCTTTTATTTGTTATCAATCTCTATTAGAGAGCAGATCAGGTTGAAGCATTGAGAAAAATCTTCTTTACTTTTTTTTCTACCTCAGCATCACTCAATTCAGGATATACTTTTCGAACCTGCGCCATTTTCAGTTTGAACGCCATCTCGCGTAAAAGTATAACCTGTTTATAATTTTCGGCTGGTGTGCGTTTTTGCATACTTTAAAGATACCTTTTTTAGGGATACTCTGCAAGAGGAAGTGACAAATGACACGTAACGAGTGACGGGTTTTAGAGAAGCCCATTGTCCAAAACTTAGGTTGAGGATATGCAGAAATTGAGTTCATTCCTCCTTATCCTTAATCTCTCTTATCTCTTTCTCTCCGCGACCTTCGTGTCTCCGTGTGATACACATGGACTGTTATTTGTTATGAATCAGGATTTTGTGTACAACAGGATTTTGAGACGCACTGCCGGGTGTCTCTACAATGTTTTTCTGCCATCATCTACCTTCTCTGGCAGGTCAAATCCTTGCATTCGCTTGAAAAAAAACAGTCTCTTTTCTTTTTCATTCATATTTGATGGAATAGATGACATAATAAGCATTTTTGCTGTTTCGTACATGCCAAAACATTTAAGCAATCGCTCTTCGGGAGACAGAAGATTAAACCTATCATTTATCATTTTAGTGATTACAATATCTGTATCTTCATTCATCTTTTTCTTGCTTCTTCTAAGAATTTATCTATACCTAATTTAACTGCCCAGTTTTTTATATAATTTTTATCACAATCACTTTCCAATAACAATCCAATATCCTGTAACTGCATTGATGATCGGGTATCTTTTGCCCACATAAGCTTAGACAAAATTAAATCCTCGATACTTACAACCCAAACATCTGTCGAATCAATAGTAACTTTGCGCTTTCGTTCAAATTCGACCTCACGAAAAGCGTGCTCTTTCTTGATTATAAAATCAACTTTAACGAGCGTCTCATTATGTATAACATTGAACATTCTTTTATTTGTTACAGCATCAAGAACACTGTCTGATGAAATATAGTAATCCTTTGTAAAAAGATCTATCAAACTCTTTATTTCTTGTGTTGATATTTCTACAACAAGATCTATATCTCTTGTCATTCTTGGAACAATATACAAACTCATCGCAATTGAACCCGTAATCATATAAGGTATTCCTAATAGATCCAACTTCTTTGCAACATCTTTTATTACTATAAGTTCATCAGTCATTTTTGTACGAAGATCTTTCTTGGTTTTGACACCGAGTGTCACTACATTTTTACAACTTTCGTCATCCTCTGCCCGCACCTACATCTCAACTTGCTTATCAATTCCCACTTCCTTCTCTAACTCGACAATCTCCGCTTTGAGAACTTCAAACTCCCTTAGCCGTCGTTCCATATAGTGCCTCGTAATCCTTACCTTCTCTTTTATTCCTTCTGAGGTAAGAATATATTGCCACCGGATTTTATCCGGATTATTCTTCAATTTCTTTACTCTGATTATTCCTTTTTCTATCAATCCGGATATTACGAAATTTACTTTCCCGAGACTAATACCAAGTTTTTCTGCGAGAGAGCGCTGTGTATGTGATGGGTTTTTTTCGATTTCTTTGAGAACGTGGTAGTCGTGATTGGATGGATGTGACAAGTGACACGTAACGAGTGACGAGTCAGGGGAAGAAGTGACATGTGACACGTAACGAGTGACAACTGAAGAGCCAGGAGAAGAACTGTTCAGATCACTACCTACTGTTTCAGAATTAGAAAAATTCTCAACCACTTATAATAACACCTTGATTATCTTTTTGATACATTCGTATGTTCACCTATTGAACAATATACGTTAAAAGGGCGGACGTGACAAGTGACGCGTAACGAGTGACTTGAAGAAGTGACATGTGACGCGTTACACGTGACGAGTTCTTGAGAAGCCCTAAAGGGCTTCGGGGATTCCCAACGTGTCACTCGTCACATGTCACTCGTCACTTTCCCCCCCCTACTGCCGTACCAGATGAACTACCTTACCGTCAATTTCAGTAGTCTCCCATCCGATTTTTCCATCCCAGGATTTTTTTGAATCACGGCTGAACACTGTGAGCCATCCTTCTTTTGTTCCTGTTTTGTCCATATAGGAAAGAAGCTGCTTGAATGGTGCGTCGGATTTTAACTGATAGTCAAGTTTTATCTCTATCGGAAATTTATCATTATTGTAAAGAACAAGGAGATCAAGACGCAGTGATCCGAGTGCGTACTCACGGATTATCTGCCCACCGCCGTTTATCACCCTTTGAAGAAATGCCTGAAGTAATATATGAGGTGCAGCCTCAGGATACATTACTACTTTATTTGTATATGCTTCAGAATGTTCACGCCAGAACTGTTGAAACCCTTTTAAAAGTCCATTTATGTCAAGTGATCCATTTTTAAACCACGGAGTCTCTGTTATCATCATCTGCATCTCTGTTTGCGGCCCAAAACTCAACGTGCGGAGAATTACCTCAGCGTAAATACGGTTTGATGGTACCAGTGCACCCTTTTCTTCTTTGACAAGTCCAAGATCAAGACAGTACTTGCGGTCATCACTGAGATAATCCATTGACAACTGTTCGCCAAGAATAACAGGCTCAACAACCCGCCGAACCCTTTCTTCTTTCAATCGTTCGAGTAGACTATCAATATGTGTATCCCTTCGTTTTATTAAAACTTCAACTGCCTGATTGACAAGTTCAACAGTGATTGGTTTTGAATAATCCCGGTTCAACAATTTCTCTACACACTCACGAGCAACCGCATTAACAAGCCAGGGTTGCCCGGATGTCCAGAAGTTAACACTATCTATTGCGTCATTATTAAACACCTGACCGGTATCATCCGTATGCTGCTTATACAACAATGCTATCTCATCAAAGGTAAAATTTCCTATTGTCATAGATTCAGTAATAACATTAAACGGGCTTGCACTTCCAAGCGTCTGACAACCATCACGGATCTTTGCCTTATAATCCCTGATATCTCTCATTCCAACAAGTGCTATTGATACAGGAAATGGAACTCTTGCTCTGTTAATGTACCCATCACGTAACTGGCGTAAAAAGGTGATTAACGTCTGACTTGAAAGACAATCGGCTTCATCAAACAGAATAATTACAGGCTTATTAATCGCATTTGCATAATAATACAATAACTCTTTTACAACATTATTATAATCTTCAATATCAAGCTGTGGCTTAACAACATCAGAAAAGTATGGATGAAACCTTGCCTGGAAAAGTATTGACCTTACAATCGCAGGTATTCCTTCTGATGGATTATCAAAACCCTGAACAGATTCAAGTGAACAATACAACACTGCATAATCGCCCTTTTTATTTAAATTCTGTTCAAGTGCATTCAAAAGGGATGTTTTTCCTGTTTGACGGGCAGCATGAATTACAAAATACTGCTTCGATTCAAATAACTGCAGTACTCCAGGTGTTCTGTCAATATCTGACAACATATAATGTTCCCGAGCAAAACACGGTCCAGCAATGTTAAATAAACGACCCATTATGTATGACCCTGAATGGTTGAGGTTAAGATACAGATTAAGGTTAAGGTTGAGGTTAAGGATGTTATTACCATCGAACCCAATAAAACTCATCTTATTGTAAAACTACGATTTGTTGTGTGGTTGTGCAAGGAGGATGAAGAAGTGACGAGTGACGCGTAACCAGTGACTTGAAGGAAGTGACAAGTGACGCGTAACGAGTGACAAGTCATTGAGAAGCCCTAAAGGGCTCAAAATATTCCCAACTCGTCACGTGTCACTCGTCACTTCCCCCCCCCTCATAAAGTTTCAACGTCGAATTTTCGGCAATTCCCTTAAAATGCTTATCTAACGTAAACAGTGGAATACTTGCATCAATTGCGTTTTGGGCGATGAGAAGGTCTGAGATTCCGATTCCATTTATACCTTCTGAAATACAGCGTACCTGCATTTGAATTATTGTCTTCCAGTCGATATTCAGGTGTTGACACTCAAGACATTCTAATAGTGAGATTAATTCGTTTTCTTTTCTATGATAGAGCGGGGGCATCATTTCTGCCAAAATCAAATCATTGGTTACTACAAGACTTTCATCTATTAGATACTCCAGCATATCTGCAGCATCACCATCACGGAAATAATCAATCCATACTGATGTATCAACCAACACCTTCATTTTCTGTTCCTAAGCACAGTAAGGTCTATACCCAAATCTATCTTACCCCGATATTTCTTTATGCCTGCTATCTTTTTTCTGCGTACATATTCCTCCAATGCACTGATAATCACCGATGTCTTCGTTTTCATATTCGATAAACTCACCGCCTCATCCAGTAAATCCTGAGGCAAATCGACTGTCGTTCGCATGACTCCCCCTTTTTATATGATATTATTATGCATAATCAGCACATTTATATGCATATAGTATACCTTTTTTTTGTGGAATTTGCAAGAAGGGGGGAAGAAGTGACAAGTGACGCGTAACGAGTGACAAAGTCATTGAGAAGCCCTAAAGGGCTCGAAAATATTCCCAACTCGTCACCAGTCACTGGTCACTCGTCACTTCCTCATCGCTGATACTCAGGACGTGCTGAATATTTTGTATGCAGCAGATGATGCGATTTGTGGCCGTTTGGTTCACCGAGAAAATCTTCGTACAGTTTCTTTACAAACGGGTTTTCGTGTGAGTAACGGAGCTTTTGATCTCTGTCATCACTGCATAGCCCTGCTGTGCGGGCTTTTCTTAACTCATCGGTAACCCCATACGGTTGGCCGCCACCTCCGACACAACCTCCCGGACATGCCATCACTTCGATAAAATGATACGGTAGTTCCTTTCCTTCCTTTTTTGCAGTCCTTACTTTTTCAAGAACATGTTCGACATTTTTGAGACCATGGGCAACAGCCACCCGTACTTTTGTCCCGCCGACATCAACAACACCCTCCTTGACACCATCAAGACCGCGAACTGCCTCAATTTCAACGTTAGCAAGTTTTTCTCCGGTCATCAGATTATAGGCGGTACGGAGAGCAGCCTCCATCACACCACCGGTATATCCGAAGATCGTTCCTGCACCAGTATATTCACCGAGGATATGATCAGATTCCTCATCGGGCAGATTGACAAAATCAATACCGGCCTGTTTGATCATCCGTGCAAGCTCTCTCGTTGTAAGCGCAACATCAACATCCTGTACTCCGGATGCATACATTTCTCCGGAACGACTAATCTCAAACTTTTTTGCAGTACATGGCATAATGGACACCATATACATTTTTTTCTGATCGATGCCGTTCTTTTCAGTAAAATAGGTCTTTGCAAGCGCACCAAGCATTGCCTGGGGAGATTTGCAGGTAGAGAAATTATCTTTAAGATCAAAATGATATTTCTCCATGAAGTCAACCCATGACGGACAGCAACTCGTAATTAAAGGCAGTGTATCCGGTGCTTTTGTAAACCGATTAATAAATTCTGTGCCCTCTTCAACAATAGTGACATCTGCGCTGAAATTGGTATCAAATACAGCTTTAAAACCCATCCTGCGCAATGCTGCATATATTTTCTTGGTTAAATTAGTGCCAGGTTTAAAGCCAAACGCTTCACCTATTGCAACACGTACCGCCGGCGCAATCTGTACCGCACAGTAAAGATCAGGATTCTGAAGCGCATTCCATACTTTCTGTGTTTCGTCATTTTCAACTATTGCTCCGGTTGGACAATGAGCAGAACACTGACCACAGCGAACACATGGTGATTCCGCCAGATTGATCTCACCTGCCGGTGAAATGCGGGTGTCAATACCACGATCGATAAAGGACAGCGCCCATACGTTCTGGACATTCTGGCAAACATTGACACAACGGCCACACAACACGCATTTACGCGGATCAAGCGCTATTGATCCTGTCGTGCAATCACATTTAAGATCAGATACGCATTCAGTATAGGATTCACGACGTATTCCAAAATCAGCTGCAAGTTTCTGAAGTTCACAGTTTCCATTGCGCCCGCATGTCAGACATTCGTTAGGATGTTTTGACAGAATAAGCTCAATAACAGACCTGCGTACATTGACAATTTCGGTATCATGCGTTGTGATCTCCATATTGTTATCAATTGGAGTACAGCAGGCACGCAGCATCTTGTTCGAATTCTTTACTTTTACAATACAGATACCGCAGCCCGCAGTTGCAGGAAGATCCGGATGTTTACAAAGAGTCGGAATTTTCACCTGTACTTTCTCAGCAGCCTCAAGTATTGTAGACCCTTCCGGAACTGTTACCGGAATACCATTTATTTTTGCATTTATCATGATTATGCCCTCACAATCGCTTCAAATTTACAAATTTCGAAACAGCGGCCGCATTTGATACATTTTGCCTGATCAATTGTGTAACCGTGTTCCTTATCTCCCGGAATTGCACTTGATGGGCAATTCTTCGCGCAGAGACTACACTTCTTACATGTATCTGCATTAATAGTGTATGTTATCAACTTTGTACATTTTCCCGCCCGACATTTCTTATCCTGTACATGCTGACGATACTCTTCTTCAAAATAACGCAAAGTTGACAACACGGGATTAGGTGCAGTTTGGCCCAGCGCACAAAGTGATGCCTTCTGCATGGTAAAAGCAATTCTTCTTATTGTGTCAATATCATCCTGTGTGGCTGTGCCATCGGATACTTTCTCAAGAAGTCCGAGCATCTGATAACCACCAATACGGCATGGAGCGCACTTTCCACAGGATTCATCAACACAGAATTTCAAATAAAACTTCGAAATGTCAACCATACAATCAGTTTCATCCATAACGATCATACCACCACTTCCCATGATTGAACCAAGTTCAATAAGGTGTTCATAGCTTACTGGAGTGTCAAGAAACTTTTCAGGAATGACACCACCCGAAGGCCCTCCCGTCTGAACCGCCATCAGGTTATTACCACCAAGTACACCACCACTGATATTATATACAATATCTCTCAGTGATGTCCCCATGGCGATTTCGACAAGACCGCTGTGCTTTACTTTTCCGGTAATCGCAAATACTTTTGTGCCTTTGGATTTTTCTGTACCAATTGACGCAAACTGATCGCCGCCTTTTGACAGAATTACCGGTACGTTCGCAAGCGTCTCCACATTATTAATAATTGTCGGTTTATCCCATAGCCCTTTATCGGATGGAAACGGAGGACGCGGGCGAGGTGTTCCTCGTTTGCCCTCAATTGACGCAATAAGAGCAGTTTCCTCACCACAAACAAACGCTCCTGCACCAAGGCGGATTTCAAGTTCAAAACTGAATTTTGAACCAAGGATATTTTTACCAAGTAAACCTGCGTTATACGCCTGTTTTAGAGCATGCTCAATTCTTGAAATAGCAAGGGGATATTCAGCCCTGATATAGAAGAACCCCTGATTTGCACCAATGGCATACCCGGCAATCATCATGCCTTCAATAATCGAGTGTGGATCACCTTCAAGTACGCTGCGATCCATGTATGCTCCCGGATCACCCTCATCACCGTTACAGATCACGTATTTAACATCACCCTTCGATTGACGCGCCAGATTCCATTTCATCCAGGTTGGAAACCCTGCACCACCGCGACCGCGAAGTCCGCTCTTTTTCATTTCATCAATGACCTGTTCGGGAGTCATGTCGAGAATGCATTTTGATACGCCAACATACCCGCCCTGCCCGATGTACTCATCAAGACTTTCCGGATCAATTACTCCGCAGTTACGGAGAACGATTCTTGTCTGTGCAACAACATTTCGAAGCAGGAGATCTTCAATAGGTGTACCCTCAATAACTGTCATCTTAAGAATTTTTTCAACATGCTCAGGTTTAACGTTTGCATAGATAATATTATTGGGAAGAACTTTTACAACAACACCCTGATTGTAAATACCGAGATCTGATACGCGAATAATCTGAACGTTGTCATCCATTGACATTTCACGAGCTGCCTTCTGAAACGCAGCTTGAAGCTCTTTTGTTGTATCACCGCTGATTGCAGTATCTTTTATTAAAAGTACCGTTGTGTTCATGCGTTACCTCCTCACCGGAAGTTCGTAAATATGATCATTCACAAGCCGTTTATGGCAAATGTGCTCATCAAGGAGACGCTGGGCGACTTCCCCGTTTACCCGTCCGTAAATTACCGACGGTAACCCTTCAACTGCAATCTCGACAAGCGGTTCACAATGGCACATACCAAGACATCCTGTTTTTTTTAAGTCAATTGTCAGATTGTGACTTTTAATCTCCTGTGCAAAGAGATCATATACTACCTGAGCTCCTGCAGCAACACCGCATGTACTCATGCCAACTTTAACATACGATACATTTTTTTTAGCATCGTTTGCCATCTTTTCTATATCCTGTCGTGTAAGCTTAGCCATTCTTTAATCCTCGCTTTTATATTTTGAAAGGATTCCCATTACTTCGTTACGTTTTACCTTTCCGTAAACCTGCCCATTAATCATCATAACCGGAGCAAGACCGCAACATCCCAGACAACGAACGACATCAAGATGAAAAAGTCCATCCGGTGTTGTCTCACCTTCACCAATATTAAGCAGAGACTTAATCTCATCAACAATTTCCGGTGAGCCTTTCAAATAACATGCAGTTCCAAGACAGACTGCAATCGTAAACTTACCCGGCGGTTCAAGCTTGAAATAATTGTAGAACGTAATAACCTCGTAAATTCTCGCCAGCGGAATTCCAAGAACCTTTGAAAGCTCCAGCGAAACATTTCGCGGAACATACCCATAATGATTTTGAATTTCATGCAAAACCATGATGAGACTGCCTTTTTTGTCACGCCATTTCTCAGCAATTGCGCCGATCTCCTTAGCGTCTACACTTTTTTGTTCCATCAGGCATCCTTCCTCAATTAGTACAAAGAATTAATACACTATTTATTGTGAAACAAGCAACGCTTAAATGTGACTAAATTCACGTTAACGAGTAAACTATAACATGCTATAATTACGTTTTCAACTTTTTGAAAGATTTTTTTTAATAAAAAAGATCATATTTATGTGAATGTGCACACATATATTTTTTACATTATTTCGCTTATTTTCAATTACTTTTGACTTTTTTCAACTTTTTATGTGCTTTTTTTTGTGATTGACTGCACATTAAACTTGACAATTTTACTTATTAACGGTATATTCACAACTATACATGTTGTGAAAAAGGGGTACTTAATGGTTACTAACAAAAATTGCATCCTGCGTCTTTCACGGTACAAAAACGCATTATATCGCTTCAAATCACTTGGATTCTTTAAAATTTTCTCCGATTATCTTGCTGATGCCGTCGGTGTAACCAGT